>OCTW011481809.1_pt1 | contig 13886 bp, 7 predicted proteins | sample 1539671 | NCBI WGS metagenome assembly OCTW01 (sample SAMN02144230, study PRJEB22623) | gut metagenome | biome: sheep rumen | host: Ovis aries | place: New Zealand | reverse complement strand
ATTGCTTGAGAATTCAACTCCATCGATGAATAATTTTCCATCATTTAAAACAATGGCATTGTTAATGAAATTAAGTGAAAACTCGCTGTTGATTATATTTAATGAATATGAATTGTATACGATTGCACTGGTTTCAAAACCTGTGAATGTACAGTTTTTAAATGTTAAACTACCGTAATTTTCAAATGTTGCATGATTTTTTATGCCTCCATCAACAAAGTCAATGTTTTCAATTGTGACATTACATCCTTCAGCTATTGTAAAGAACCAGTGTGTGCTGCTTCCATCGAAAACAACCATGCGGTCTCTGAAATTGGTAAGTGTGAAAGATTTGGTAATGTCAATTTCCAAATTCTCTTCATCATGATAATTTAAATTTGCATAAATAATACCATTATCTGCAACATTACTAATAGCATCAGTTAAGTTTTCATATACTTCATCTGCGGATATGATGAAGTTTGGCACTTTCATTTCAAATTTTTTATCTTTAAAAATATATGTATTGAATTTATGGTCATCCATTACACCAATAGTGTAGTTTCCACCCATCACGTCCTCAAAAGTGACATTAAAATCACGGGACCCGTTATTGTAAATTGAGTATAAAGGCACCTGGTCGAAGTACAGTAAAACAATTGAATCTAAGATATCAGTTGATGAACCTTTAACAGTGACTGTCTGATTGATTTGATCTATTTGGTATTCTACTGTACCAAAACCATCAAAGACACAATATTGACTGTTTATTTCAGTAACTTCAGGACCTGCAAAGTAATTTATAGTTTTTTCATCACCTTCGCCCTGATAGTTATCTAAAAATGTACATGCGTAAAATGAAGCTGATACGAATTGTTCAAGACCTTCTGAAATATAGATTGCTCCACCTTTAGATCTTGCAGTATTGTTTATGAATGTAGTGTTAAATGCAATGACATCTGCATCCTGGTCTGAAGTAAGTGAACCGATATATATTACTCCACCATATTCAGCATCGTTATTGTAGAAATTACAGTTCAGCAATGTTAAACTACCTGCATCCATTTCGATAACTCCACCGTCACTGTTGGCATATCCATTGATTACGGTAATGTTTTCAAGTGTAATGGTAGGACCTTCTGTGGTATATACGATAGGAATAGGGGGAGCTGTCTCAATTATCTCCACTTCAGTGTCATAGGTTAAATACAGGAAGTCACTTTCATGTTGACAGTCAAAAATAACCTCTTCGCCTGCAAAAGCTCTGATTGTTATTTCTGCTTCTCCTTCAATATCAATACCAGCGTTTCCATCTTTGTAATAATAGGTTCCTCCTCTAACTGTAATGATTCCTCCCATTAATGAAGCCGCATCTATTGCTTCTTCCAGGGTTTCATAATATTCATAATCTGAATCTTCATCTTCCTGGTATATGAATGGATAGCCATATTCATCAAAGTAGTCATCATCAGATGTGAGAATATCTTCATTATTTGCAGATAACAGGGTCATTTTGGTATTGCTGGTTGAATAGTATAAATCATCGCCTTCAAGCACAATATTTTCCGGAGCTGAAACTCCAAGGACAGCCTCATCTGGATACGTATTTATATTAGATGCGCCTAATAGGGATGCTCCAGGATTTTTAGTGACATTCAAAGTGGCTTCAGTGTAATTTGATATGTAGTTTACACGTTCCTGTGAAGTGACTTTGATTGTGTATGTGCCAGGTTCAAATATTTTATCTATTACAACAGATCTGCTGCCGTTAATATATTTGATAGTTTCATAATCGTCTCCAACTTTAATTGTATATATTGATGGAACATTTGTTTGAATGTTTACAATAATGGTTCCGTTATACTCTACTTCCACATCCTCTACAGATATGGTCGGATTGGCTTTATATACTTCAAAATTAATAACGGTGGATGAAGGTGCGAAATCTTCATTATTATAGCTGGCTACAAGTGTATATTTTCCTGCATCTAATTTCAATGATTCGAGTTCGGCTTTTGTGTATTCTTTTCCGTTCAATTGGTAACTTATGGTACCTAAAGCAGTAGAAGGCAGTGTTTCAACAACTTTCAGGTTTTCACCATATGTAATATTGTCAACAGAAACATTTAATTGAATGCCTACACGGTTAACTTTGAAAGTTACTGTCGCGCTGTCCATTATGTAGGTATTTTCGTTCATATCTACGATATTGTTTAAAACAGCTGTATATTTGCCATAATTCAATACACCTGCATTATAGGTGAATTTATTGTTTTTAATTTCCGCATTGACATTTTCACCAGCGACAGTTAAGTTTGCTAATGCATAGAAATTGACGCCGATGTCAGCTGAACCTTTGATTATGGAGTTATTGCCATATGGAACAGATAATGCATTTATTTTAACGTCTTTAACATCAAAAAGGGTATCATGAACCACGGTAAATCCATTGCTGTAAATATGTCTGTTTTCTCCAGTGTTATTTAAGAAAATACACTCGTCAAGGAATGCTGTAACTTTAGGAGATGTTACAATGGCTCCAGTTGTTGCATGGTTATTTGCAAAGTAACTGTCATCTATAACTAATGAAAGCTTTTTATTATTAGGGTTTTTGATTAAAATTGCAGAACCCAACTTACCGCTATTGTTATTGAAGAAACAGCCGTCAATGTATGCATTTGAACTTCCGTCAAGACATAAGACTCCTCCGTCTACATCCCTGTTGGAGTTGTTTTCAAAATTGGATAAGTCAATATCCACGGTTACATCGGTAGTGTTTGCATTGACATATATTACTCCACCTTCAAGTTGAGCTTTTTCTCCTAAACTGTTTTTGATATTGTTTTTCACAAAATTAGATAGGCTTACAGATGCATATCTTGAATTGTTTCCAATATAGATTGCAGATCCTTTAACAGCTGTATTCTGTTTAAAATCACATGAAAGAATTGCCGGTACAAATTGCGCTATGTTTTTAAAGTGAACTGCTCCTCCTTCACGTGCAGTGTTGTTTATGAATTTGGAATCTGTGATTGAAATATCTTCAGAACCCAAGGATGTGACTGCTGCAGTACTTACTTTTAAAGGAGCGACATTATTTATGAAATTACAGTTGTCAATTTCCAGTGACTCTCCGTCACTAAATATGGCTGCTCCACCGTTTCCGGCAAAGGATGTTTTTGTAATCTTATTGTCTGTAAAATTACATGAATCCACTGAAAGATATCCGTGATTGACTATAGCTCCATAATTTGTATTTCTGTTGTGAAGTCCTCTGAATGTTATGCCATAAATATAGACTTCAGCATTTTCACTGACTATTATGAAATTCGCATCGCCGCCCTGCGCATCAAAGACCACGGTTTCCAATGCAATAATATCTAAAGTCTTATTGGATATTACTACTTTTGTGTCTTTATATGTGCCGTTTTTAACATATATTGTATCTTCATTGCCGGAATTGGCTACGGCATCCGCTAAAGTATCATATTCAACATTTGTACTTGCGACGAGGAAGTTGCTGTAGGTTTTAGAAATTGTAAATGTTGTGAAATTCATGGCAAGGTTAAAGTTTTCATCAGCATCGCGCATAGCAACAACTGTATGGTTACCTAAATCAAGGCCTGGCAGCGGCATGCTTCCTTTACCGTTTACAACTTCAAGCTGATAATATTTATTTCCAACAAAAATAGTGTAGTTGTGATCAAAATTAGCACTAACATTTAAAACAGGTGTTTCAGGAATTAATACATTATTTACTTCAAGATTTAATATTATTTTGCCTTTTTCAATCAATATTTTTGCATATCCCACATCATTTAAATAGAATTCGTTTCCGTTTAAATCGGTATAATACTCCTCGTCATAGAAGTAATCTATACTGTTTTTTTGAGTATGCATTCCAGGCATATAGATTTCATGTGTTCCGGCTGACAGCTTGCCTATGTTTATTTTAAATTTATTATCTTCAATTGTAATCAAATCTCCAAAAATGGTTTCATAATCTAAAACACCCGCTAAAAGAGTATAATTATTATTTAAATTGCAACCCCAATCAAAAATACCCTCAAGAATATATTCACTACCATATGAACCATTATTTTGATTTATTTTTAAATCTAAATCATATTCGTTGAACTGTAAATCATATCTTCTGTTGAGTGATTTAGTGTATATGTTTCTATAAAGAGTAGCAGAATTGGAATCAAAAACACACCCGGTCATGTTTATGATACTGGTGCCTCCGTATATGTAAAATGCCCCTCCTTTGTAGGCTTTGTTTAATGTAAATTCAGTATCTATGACCTTAAGATTGCAGGCATATATTGCACCTCCACTATCGGCATAATTAGAGGTAAATTTTGAGCCAGTTATAATTACATTTACATCGGTAGTAGCATAAAGGGCACCACCATCACTAGTAGCAGTTCTAGAATTGGAAGTGAAAGTACAATCATTTATAGTTACATTGGTTTTATAACCAAATTGTACATGCCCATTTGATTCAAAAGTACAATCATTCAGTGTTATATTTGCATCATAGCCAATAATCGGTATTCCAACTCCAAAATCTGCTTTAATTTTATAAAATTTACAATCTGAAATGGTCCCCTCCGAATTAGCACTGAAGTATAATGCTGCTCTTGAAAACTGACCTGTTATACATATATCTTCCATAATAAGTTGAGAATTTGCCTTTAGTTGGAATAAATAAGTTTTTAGAGAATCTGCTGAAAAAATGACAGGCTCATAAGAATTATCTTTAGGTCTAATTGTAACATTTTTATTTTCGATGATTATATTAAAATTTTCAGTTTCAGTATAAGTTCCCATTGCAACAGTAATTACGCCTGCTCCACCATTAGGAATGGCATTTACAGCCGCACTTAAATTTTCAAATACTTCAGTGTCATTTAAAACAAAAGAACCATTTATAATTTTAAAAGTAGTTCCAGAATAAATGTATACTTTTTCAAAATCTTTCATCATGTAAATGGTATAGCTTCCCTCTTCCAAATCAGTGAAAGTTACAGTATCCATTCCCTTACCTCGACAAGGTTTACTATCATAGAAATTACCATTTTTATATAAAACAGCAGAGTTAACCTCATCTTCTACATTCGGAGTCATTTCAACTGATTTTTCTGCATAATCTACGGTATAGTCAAATGGTCCATCTGATTTTCCTTTAAACTGACAATAGGAAAAAGAATTTGTTCCGCCATCTTTATTATGAACATCGTTTTCTTCGTCGCCCACTTTATTACCCTCAAAATAACAGTTTTCAAAAGTGGCACTGGATCCATCACCTTCAACACAGACCGCTCCTCCTCCGGCTGCTGCCTTATTGTTTATGAACCGGCAATTTCTGGCTATGAGTGAACATGAATCATCATCAATAAATATGGCTCCACCCCAGCCATAACCTCCAGCTAAATTTTTAGAAGCTTTATTATTTTCAAATATACAGTTGTTCACGGTCAAATACCCTTCATCAATTTCAATAGCGCCACCCTGAAATGCACCACCATTTCTAAAGGTTATGCTGTTGAATGTGACGTGTGCATTTTTATCAGCTATCGTAAAGAACCAATTTGCATTATTGTTTCCATCAAAAATAACTGTCCCTGAATTATAGGGGGCAAATGTTAAATATACACCATCACTTATTGAAATTCCTCTATCATCAGAATCGGAACCGTATGTACCTCCTCTAATTAATATTGTTCCTCCATTATTATCACAAGCTTCATCAACGGCATCATCCAAATCATCATACCATTTTCCGCCATATAAAAAACAGCCTGATGATGCTTTAAGCACATCATCGTTTGAAGCGGCAAGCACCTCATTTGAACTGGAGGATGCTTTTACCACTTTCTGATTCGATTTTTCAATTTCTGTATCGTTTACAATAATTTTTTCAACTTCTCCGCCGGCTTCACTTATTGTTGAAGCGGCTGTGTCTTCTGCTTCAATATCCGAAGATATTGTTTCAATATCTGTATCGCTGACTTCTTCCATTAATGTTTCATTAGCATCAGCGGCTGAAATTGCACTGACACTGATGATCATTACAAGGGATATCATCAGCAATATTCCTATCGTTTTTTTCTTCATTTTTAAAATACCTCAATTTATAAGTAAAGAATTAAACAGAACGAACGTTCTGTTATGTAAATGCTTTTTAAACAATATAAATTCTTTATTACACTATAATTTCTGTTTTGACCTAATATATATGAATTGCTATCTCTAGCCACGAGTATTCTGAAATTAGTTTCCAAATTCATTCATTGTTCAAATCATATTTGTAAAAAAAGTACTAAATTATGATTAAAAAATTGTAGAAAATTAGGAAAATTTAAAACAAAATTAAATATATAGAAAAAAAATTTATTGAATGAACTATTCACTAAAAATCATATAATTGTCCAATTATTTTAACACATAAGGACTGAAAAATGCTTAATTCGTTCCAAAGTATGTTATGTTAAACTCTTTTTTAGGTCTATTTTGAAAACAGTGCCCCTCTACATCGACGGCTCAGGCATTTAAATCATGAAATGTCTGCTGTAAGCAGATATGATACAGGTTTTAATGAATTAAAATATGTATTTAATCAGTATTTCCGCTATGCGCAAACCTCCATTCGCCATATCAATTTTCCCCCAACAGAACGTTCGTTCTCTACATCATTTAATAACTAAAAAATATAAAACATTTAATGTATGAATACAAAACAGTTAATTTTAGAAACAACTTTGAAATTAATGATTGAAAATCAGGATTCCATTATATCAATTAGACAAATCAGTAACGCATCAGGAATTGCTATTGGTGGAATATACCACCATTTTTCAAATAAAGAAGAGATTTATGATAAAATTACTGAAAGGTATTATATAAACTATTACAAATTCGATTTCGACAGGCTCCGCCAGATTAAGGGGAATGCAAAAGAGAAAATCCATGATGTTATGGCCGAGATTTTCAGCCAAAAAGAGACAGGAATCAAAATCGAATCCATTGGGGATGAAATCGACTACAGGGACATATTGTCGGTTTTGACCGCAAACGGATTCACTTATGAAAATCTTGAGGAGCTGACCCAGAGTCTCATAAAGGAGCTGAGGGGATTTTTAGCAGAAATTATTAGGGAAGGTCAAAAAGACAGACAGATTCGACATGACGTCACAGCCGAGGATATTGCGGATTCCTTAATCATCATGTACATGGGAATTCAATATAGGTGGGAGATACATATGATTGATGATATGATTTTGGCATTTGAAGATAATTTTAAGTTGGAATGGGAAAAGATGAGATTCACAGAATAATTTAAAAAAAGGGATTTGATGAATACTAAAGACTTGATTCTTGAAAAAACGCTAAAGCTAATATTGGAGAAGGGCACAATTGATATTTCAATCAGTGAAATTCGAAATTCCACAGGTCTTGCAACCGGAGGCATATATTATCATTTTTCAGATAAAAACGACATATTCCAGGCAATCCTACAAAAGTATATGGTGGATTATATCAAAATCGATTTTGATAAAATCATCCTTAAAGGCTCATCAAAAGACCGGATCCATGATGCACTGTTTCATATTTTAAATCACTACATGAAGGGCGTTGAAATTGAAAGCATCAATGAAAAAATCAATTATAATAGTGTGATACTTCTTTTAACCCCAAAAGGATATGCTTATGAGGGAATTATCCCGATGATTTCACAAATTGAAAATGACATAAAAATGTTTTTGGCAGACATTGTCGATGAGGGCAAAAGGCAAAATGAAATCAGACATGACTTCTTGACTGAAAACATTGTGGAATCATTGCATGGTCTGTATATGGGAATTCAATATTTCTGGCTGGTTTTCCCGGATGAGGATATTGATTCGATGTTTGAGAAAAACTTTGAATTGACTTGGCAAGCCATCAAATACTGATAAAATGGAATGTTTGATGGTGTTTAATTAAAAAAATGAATTTACAGAGTTTTTTTTTACTCAAATTCAATTAAAATTGCACCACTCATTTAAACTCTTAAATCTGGATTGACTTTGGAAACCTGCTGAAAATGATGGTATTTTCCATAATTTTGCATTGTTTTTGACAATATGGCAATTATATGCAAGATTCAACTTCAACTATCAGGATACCTCACCAGATTTCAAAACTAGTTATTTATTTTTTATTAAAAGGATAGCAAAATAACAGAATTTAAAAAAAGAGTTTTTTAGGAACTCTTTTTATTGTTTTTAAGATTGTTTAACTCTTCAGTTAATTTACTGATTTCCTTATCTTTTTCTTCAGTTATTCTAGTTATTTCTTGGTCTTTTTCTTCAGTTATTCTGGTTATTTCCTGGTTTTTTGCATATATTTCTCTTTCATATGAATTCATTTTATCAACTTCCTTGTTTGTGAAATTTATTGTAATCAAGCATAGCAATTCTCTGGCTTTATTTAAATCATCCTGAAAGTGATACAGTATCATTTTTTTCAAGACTTGGTGAACATCAATTTTTAAATCCGGATTGATTTTTGGAAACCTGCTGAAAAGGAGGGCAGTTTCTTCCATGAGTTCCTTTGCATCGCTTTTAACAAAGATTGCAATATATGCGAAATTCAAAACCTCATCTACAGTGAAATCACGTCTATTTTCAACTATGTCTCTTAATATATTTAATCTTTTTGAGATTTTTTCAGGACTCACAATGAGGTAGTGGACTCTCATCACATGATTGAACACCTCATAATCAACAACATCACTTCCGGGGTCTTCATTGGTTATTATGACTGGTGTTGTAGGCAAATTGGTCTCATGAGTCTTTGATACTGTGTATAAGAATATCACTTCGATTTTTGAATCATCAGGAAGCCTGGACTGATGTTCAACATCAACTGCCGATTTGATTTCAATGATTTCTCCATCGGGAAGCACTATCATTCCATGGTCCATTTCCAGATTGCGACTGTCCTCTGTGACAACTTGAGTATTTAGTTTTTTTAAGAATTTTCCTGGAAAATCAAAAGTGGCATGTGATGGTTTAGGCCATCCTGAAACTGTCAGTCGAAATGATGAATCTTTAGGATGATGATTGGATCCTCGCATTATCTGATCAATTAGTGCTTTTAGATTTGTCTGGTTCTTGGTTGCCTGTTCATGGATCATATTGATTTTTTTCATAAAATAACACCTTTATGGATTTAATTCTCAATTTTTGTGGCGTTGTGAAAATTAATTTTTCACCAAAAATTAAATTAAGAAAAATGTAGTTTACTCTTTATACAAAATTACATATAAATCTTTTGATTTATAATCAATTATATATACTTTATTATTGGTATATATAACTATAAATCGATTATAATGCTAAAGCAATATTTTAAGGTGGAATCAATATTGTTGTCATGAGGCAATTTTTGTCAATGATGCGGATAATATGAGAATACACAACACATTGGAAAAATTTTCTTTAGAATGTCCGGATACAACTTTCACATCTTTTGGTGAGATTCAAATCTTTGTTTGATTATTTAAATCAGTATTTTTAAAAATTAGGAATTTTCCAGCCATGATATAATGTTAAAAATAGTGGGACTTGCTGATTATGTCACAATTTTGACTTTTCAAAAGTGTTTTTTACTATGAAATTTATAACTATTATCATATGTCAAAACAAAGTTTTAGAGATTTGAAAAACGAGATTGAACTTAAAAATGCCGAAATCGATGAGATGTCAATGGAGTTGGATGCAAAAAACGAGGAAATCAACAAGCTGAAGCTCTACTCCACCAGACTCAAATATGAAAAGAAAAACCTTGAGGATAAGCTTGACACTAAAATCGACTACGACAAGGCAAGAATAAAGGAACTTGATGACTTGTCTGAAAAAATCCTTGAAAAGGATGCAATAATCGAGGACAAGCAAGATCAGGTGAGATACCTTCGCTCTCTAATTGATGACTATAAGGTGCAAATCAAGTCAAACTCCGAGGAGCTGGAAGTTCAGCTTAGAAAAATCTCTAAAACATATGAGGATCTGTTGTCACAGAAGGATTTGATAATTGAAAAGCAGGATGAGATGATAAAAAACCTTACAAAGGCCAATGAGGAAATCGTCAAGTCCAATAAAACCAATATTATCAGTCTGAAACTGCAGAATGAGAAATATCAGGAAATCATTGACAAGTTTACAAAAACCGGTTGATGCTTGTCTAGTATTTTTGTGAGGCATTTTCCTTTAATGCAGCTATTTAAATACTTAAATTTTAATTGCTTGCCTTAAAATTCAAGGATATAACAAATAACTTTGGAAATTATTCAGATTTCATGATTTCTAGTGGGGGTATTTTGTTGTTGAATGGAATGAATGGAATGTGGTATTTCAATCATCTTTACCATTATATTTGGGCAATAGGGAAAAAATATATATTAATTGTAACATATAATGGGATGAGAGAAATCTCATGAATTTGTATTGAATTAATGGGGTTGGAATCATTGGATTCTGGCTTCATTCCTTTTAAAAACTACTTTTTTAAAATATTATATTTCTATTAAACATCTACATTGTCCAATATATCATAATATTCTTTTTTTCCATTCATTCAATTATCCATTAAACGTCTGATTTAATGAATAATCTTCGGCGAGTCATGTTCAAGCATAAATAGGGATATATTTTCAAATCTAATTTCAAGTTTTTGAAAGACTCACTTCGAGTTTCCAAAATTTAATTAATGATAAAGATTAAAAATCTAACTAATAAGATGTTGTTTTAAAATCAAAAATTAATTGTAATTAAAGGGATATCATGTTGAAAACAAATGTTTGCGGAGTGGAATTTCAAAATCCATTGATGCTTGCTGCCGGAATCATGGGAAGCAATGCATCATCAATGAACTGGATTTTAAAATCTGGTGCTGGAGGGGTAGTGTCCAAATCATTTTCCCTAAATCCTCATCCAGGTTATGTAAACCCAACAACAGTTGCTGTTGATGGAGGAATAATAAATGCGATAGGACTGTCAAATCCAGGAGTTTTAAACTTCAAAGAGGAATTGAAGAAAATCGAGAGAAGTGGAAATGTGGTTATAGCATCAATTTACGGTGCAACTCCCGATGAGTTCTCACAATTGGTTGGGGAACTTCAGGGGCTTGTCGACATGATTGAGCTCAACATTTCATGTCCTCATGCAATGGACGGCTATGGCGCATCAATCGGTCAGAGCTGTGATTTGTCACACACAATAGTTTCAGCCTCAAAGGATGCAAGCGATGTTCCAATCATCGCAAAGCTCACACCGAATGTAACTGACATTACAGAAATCGCCAAAACCTGCGAGGATGCGGGAGCCGATTGCCTGTCACTGATAAACACTCTCGGACCTGGCATGAAAATCAATATAGATGTTGCAAAACCAGTTCTTTCAAACAAGTTCGGTGGAATGAGCGGTCGGGCCATTAAGCCGATTGCAATACGCAATGTCTATTCAGTTTATGAGGCTGTTGACATTCCTCTCATCGGTGTCGGTGGAATCTACACCTTTGAGGATGTTGTTGAGTTTATTTTTGCAGGCGCCCGTGCGGTGCAGATCGGCACAGCCATCATGGATGAAGGCGTTGAGGTATTCTCAAAAATAAACCATGGTTTGGAGAAGTTCATGAAAGAGAAGGGATATTCTTCAATTGATGAAATGGTGGGGATTGCACATGATTAATGAGCCAAAAATCGTTGAGATTAAAGATATAATAACAGAGACTCCTACAATCAAGACCTTCAAATTTGACTGGGATTTCCAAACACTAGGAAAACCGAATCCCGGCGAGTTTTTAATGGTCTGGAATTTCACCAATGAAAAGCCAATGTCAATTTCACAAATCAATGACAATGAGCTTGCAATCACAGTCAAAAACATCGGAAAGTTCACATCCGAGCTCCACACTTTGAATGTCGGAGATGAGATTGGTGTGAGGGGAAGCTACGGGCACGGATTTGACAACTCATTTGAGGATAAAAAGATTATCGCCATCGGAGGAGGTGTCGGAATGGCGCCGATAAATGCAATCGCTTCAAGTTTGGCCAAAAACAATGATGTAAGTGTAATAAGCGCTGCCCAGACAAGGGATGAATTATTATTTATTGATTCATTAGGGGATTTGGGTGTTGAGGTTTATCCGTGCACGGATGATGGAAGCTTTGGCTTTGAAGGCTTTGCAACAAATTGCCTGGAGGATTTGCTTGAAGATACAACTTACGATTACGGATTTGTCTGCGGACCTGAGATAATGATGAAAGGAATATATGATATCCTTGAAGCATCCAACATACCTGCACAGTATTCACTTGAAAGATATATGAAATGTGCACTTGGAGTGTGCGGACAGTGCTGCGTTGACAGTGAAGGCTGGAGAATCTGTGTGGAAGGACCGGTATTTGAAAACGAGAAAATTTCAAGGATAACTGAATTTGCAAAATACAGAAGAGATGCCTCCGGCGTAAAATATTAAGGATGATTTAAAATGGGAATTGACATAAGAAAACATCTGACTCCGCCGATGCTTGTGGTGATATTCTTATTGGTTGTTTCATTAATCATCATATTTCCCGTTTTAAACATGATTGTTTTGGGGGCCATCCTGGCATTTGGAGTTCGCCCGGTAGCCCGAAAAATCCAGCCGAGGATAAAATTCCAGTCAGTTTCAATCATTCTTTCCATGATTGTCATCCTGATACCGTTGATATTGCTTGTAATATATATAGCATTCGAGCTCACCGGTTTGATATCCGGGTTTTTAACGTCAAACTCATACAATGACATCAACAGCTCCCTTACGGCAGTCTCAGCATACCTTCCATGGAAACTTGACATACAGTCCATATCAGCATCCCTCAACTCCTCCCTTCAGGAGATTGGAAGATATGTTCTAAACTATCTGGTCAAGTTCCTAGGAAGCCTGATGAACATAACCCTGGATTTGTTCATACTCGTCTGTTCAGTATTCTATTTTGCCCGTGACGGTGATAACTTCCTTGATTTCATCCGATCATTCGTTCCTGCCGATTCAATTGATTTTTTTGAAAACACTGTGGAATCAGTCAAGGATGTATTGAGAAGCATATTCTACGGACACTTCTTAACATCACTGATAATAGGAATATTTGCGGCAATAGGATATTCCCTTTTGGGCTATCCCTTCGGCATTTTCCTTGGAGTCATTACAGGAATACTTCAGTTCATTCCGGTGTTCGGCCCGTGGCCAATATACTGGGCGCTGTTTTTCATGGACATATTTTCCGCAAACTATCCAAGGGCAATAGTTGTTTTATTGTTTGGATTTTTCCTAAGCACTGTGGACATGTACATAAGGCCTGCACTGTCAAGCCATTACGCAGACATACATCCGCTGATATTGCTGGTAGGATTTCTCTCAGGACCATTGGTTTACGGCATAGTAGGATTTATCGTCGGACCGCTTATATTGGGAATTACATATGTGGTTTTGGACAATTTCAGAAAGGAATATCTTGTAGGGGATGAATAGATGAAGAAAAATGTAGTTATTTTGGATATAGATTATGTGACCTATGAAAACAAACCCGTCATAAGACTCTTTTCAAAGGACGGAGACAAGAACGTCATACTGATTGACGATACATTCAAACCCTACCTTTATGTAGTATCTGATGATGTGGAGGACTGCATCGCCGAGATAAATGAAAACATAGATGTCGTCAATGTTGAAAAGGTGGTTAAAAAGGATTTTCAGATAGAACACGATTTCATAAAGGTAACATTCACACATCCTCAGGAGCTTGCAAAAAACCGTGATGCGATAAGGGACTTGGAAACGGTCATTCAAATCAGGGAATTCGACATTCCATTCTACAG
>OCTW013402982.1_pt1 | contig 13888 bp, 15 predicted proteins | sample 1539671 | NCBI WGS metagenome assembly OCTW01 (sample SAMN02144230, study PRJEB22623) | gut metagenome | biome: sheep rumen | host: Ovis aries | place: New Zealand | reverse complement strand
GCCCGTTTCTCCAATAGTTCTCTTATTTTTTTGAAGGAGACATGGCCACAGAACAGAGTCAAATGCCTTTTTGAGTCCTATATCTTCCAGACTTTCGCCCAAAGTTCTCTTATTTTTCTCTTTGACTTTGTCCACCACTGTCCACTCCATCCACCGGAGTCCAAGGTGGACAGAATAGTTTTATGTCATTTGGACTACTTTTTTCTGCCATTATACTAAAATTGTGTAAAATTTACGCTGACATGTTGTCATATTTCAAAAAAAAGGTATTATCTTTGCGTAAAATTAACGCAGATTAACCAAAAACCATTATCGCGTATGAACATTATGAACTATCTTGGCTTCTCAAAGAAAGGGGCTGAAACAAAAGCTGAAGCAAAAGAAGAGAAGAATCACGGCTTCCAGTTCTCAGATAAATATCCTCGCGAAGAGGGTGAAACTCGCATTTATAACCTTATTATTCTTGATGAAAGCGGATCAATGTCATCTATCCGTGAGCAGGCTTTGAGCGGCGCGAATGAGACACTCCAGACTATCCGTGCCGCCCAGCAGGAGAATCCGGATGACCATCAGATGATATCTTTCGTCACTTTCGACACTGGTGCCAGAAGGCCTTTCGTCCGGACAATTATCGACTCAGAAAAGATTGAATCGGTAAATGACATTACTCCCGATCAGTATCAACCGTATGGTGGAACTCCGCTATACGATGCGATGGGACTTTCTATTACTGCGCTGAAAGAACTTGTCAAAGAGGACGACCACGTTCTTGTTACCGTGATTACTGACGGCTTCGAGAACAGTTCACATATCTATTCTGCGGAGATGATCAAGGAACTGGTGGAATCGCTGACCACACAGGGCTGGGTCTTTACATACATCGGTGCGAATCAGGATTCCGAGCAGACTGCAAGCGGCCTTGGTATTCGCAGCACGATGGATTTCCAGGCTTCTGTCCAGGGCTCTGCTATGATGTGGAACAAGGTGCGGTCCAGCAGCAGAGAGTACTACAAGAAGGTCCGCCGGCAGAAACTGTATGGCGAGGCCATCGACTTTGAAGAAGATTTCTTTGCTGAGAAGCAGGTGCTTACCAGGGTGACCCCCAATTGGATTGAGGACCTCCAGGAGGGCCAGATTTTTGTGTTCGGCAGCAATGATATGGGGCACCATGACGGAGGCGCTGCCAGGATTGCCCTTGAAAAGTTCGGTGCCGTCTATGGCCAGGGACGCGGCCTTCAGGGAAGGAGTTATGCAATCCCTACGATGACGGGCTCGCTTGCTGCCATTGCCCGCGAAATTGATGAATTCATCATGTTCGCCGACAGCCATCCGGACTTGACTTTCCTCGTGACCCGTATCGGATGCGGCATTGCCGGATGGAGAGATGAGGACATCGCACCTTTGTTTGCAAGAGCCTATAGCCTCCCGAATGTTTACCTCCCAGCGGAGTTCTGGAAGGTGCTTTCTTACAAGTACCGTTAGAAGGCCATAGAACCGTAATCGACAATCAAACATGCACTTTTTTGTACTCGGATAAACTATAATTGGCGTACTTTTATTAAATTTGTCATTATTCACGTATTAATAACCTATGGCTAAAGAGCAAACGGCGGCATTCGTGTATGGTGGGATAGCAGCAGTGTTGCTGCTATGCCTCTTTGATATGCCATACGGTTTTTATTCCTTTGTGCGCTTTGCGTCGACAGCAGCGTTCTGCTATCTTGCTTATAAGTCATATATTTCTGACAACAAGGACCGAATGATTCTTTTCATAATCCTTGCTGTACTCTTCCAACCTTTCTTTAAAATTCCATTAGGGAGAGTTATCTGGAATATTGTTGATGTTGCTGTCGCCGCCTTTCTCATTTATCTATTGTACAAACACGTTAAAGATGGTAAATGAAAAGGTTCTTCCTCATACTGTTATTATCCCTTCTGCCAGTTCTTTGCTCGGCACAGCGTTTTTCTGTAAAGGTTGTTGGGATCTCCGATGGCGACACTTTTACATGTGTCAATGATGATAATCTCCAATTGAAGATTCGGATTAACGGAATTGATGCCCCAGAAAAGAAGCAAGCATTTGGTAATAAATCCAAGGAGTTATTATCGTCTCTAATATTTGGGAAGAGAATTAATATCGATGTCCAGTCAAAAGACGGCTATGGACGCTATATCGCGTATGTTTATTCTCCAGAAGGAAAAGATGTTGCATTGCTGATGCTTCATGAAGGAATGGCGTGGCATTTCACCAAGTATGACAACAACAAGGTGTATTCTGATGCAGAAAACGTGGCACGTAAAGCCAAACGGGGTCTTTGGTCGGAATCTTCACCTATAGCGCCATGGGACTTTAGAGCGCAACGCAAGAAGAAATGAGCCATATTCATGATCAATTGTTCGACATATTTTTTTGAAGGGATAAAACGCGGATACTATCAGTACCCGCTCGATTCTCTTAGTGAACAGTTTAAATCATATCAGGACCATTTTAATTGTGATTCTCAGATAGTTGTTCATAGGCACCCAAATTTGGTGTACTATACATACATGAGAAAACTCTCAAATGATAACGGCAACGGGTGTTTTGGAATATCGATTGTTATTAATGGTTTAGAAACATCTAGCATTAAGTCTTTGTTCAGATTGTTTGAACGGGTATTCCAAAGTATTGTTTCTGAGGGTATTATTTTAACTATTGATGCCTCTGGAAACATTACCCCAAAGGAAGCACAATTTGCGTCTTTTGCAAAACACTTTGATCAAATATCCGATAACATTAGTTCGTTAATCAACGCTGGACGTAGTTCCTTTGTTCCCATGATGCCTGTTAATTACTCCGCGTCATGGGACGACTATGTCTGTATTTCGTTATCAGAGGGTGATTCAACGTTAAAAGAGCGATTAACGCAGTTCAATGTGCTTTATATTACCAATAACAACGAAACGTCATCTCCGGAATTGAACGGATTGGCTGTTCGTATTAAGAACCTCAGTGAGCAGCTTGAGTATTTGAAAGAACGAAACCAAGAATTGGAGAAGAAGCTTTCCGGGCATGATTCATCTACTAGTTGGAAGAGTTTCTCTTTTTCATTATTGGCCATTCTTGTTGTTCTAGTATTAGGCCTTGTGTATTGCATCAACTGTGGACTCTTATCTCTTAACATTCCGTAACCTATCGACGTATGATACATTATTTAATTGTAATCCCGTTAATACTCGTAATAATTTATTTTCAAGCGAAGGTCTTCTCTCAGGCATTGGCTAAGATAGATGTATTCAAAGCAATCTTTCCGATGAACAAACTTGACTATTCTATCGGCAGGGCAAGAATCGTTGTTAGCGAAAAAAAGGAAGAATCTTCAGACAATCTTGGTAGTAATGACGAGATATGGCAGGAGGACACTGATGAAGGAGATGGTATTTTAACACGCGAAGTTGAAGTATCTCAGATTTTTGTCCGCAACGATAACCCTACGATGAATAGCATTAGGGAAGCGTTGAATATGTACCTTCAAAAAAACAATGGTGCCGCCAGCGACTTTGCCCTTATGAAGGATGTCGTAGAAAGGTATTGTGGTGCAGAAGAAGAAGAGATAACTGTTGTCCAGCCAATTCCTCTCTATATGGGATTGATGGGGACAATGATAGGCATCATTGTAGGTATTAGCGTTATTGCTGCCAATGGTGGCGTTGAGAAGCTAACGAATGTGTCTTCCATGATGACTTGTGTGGCCATAGCGATGGTTGCCAGTCTTGTAGGAATAGTCTTTACAACCATAATTTCTTGGAAGGCAAAAGGAGCCAAGACACTTGTTGAGTCTAGAAAGAATGTTTTTTACTCCTGGCTTCAGACTGAATTACTCCCTGTTTTATCTGGTAATACGGTTACGGCTCTATCTCTGCTGCAAACTAACTTGATGACGTTCAACCAGACTTTTAAAGGAAATATACAGGAGTTTGATCAAGTCTTAACGAATGTTCGTCAAGTATCGCAGGATCAGGCTCATGCCTTAGAAGCGATTAGCAGGATTGATATCACAAAGGTAACGCAGGCAAACGTTACTGTCCTGCGCGAACTTCAAAGATCTACTGCTCAGATTGAGCGGTTTAATCAATATCTCACGAATGTGAATGGCTATCTTGATGCCGTTAACTCATTGAATAATAATTTAAATAATCATCTGGATCGTACTGCGGCAGTTGAAAGGATGGGAGCGTTCTTTGAACGCGAGTTGGAGCAGGTGAATACCCGAGAAGAGTATATTAGGCAAGTTGTCGGCAGCGTGGACCATTCGTTGGAAGAGTCATTTAATCAAATGGTTTCAACTATGAACACATATATGGGTGAACTGAGGACAAAAACGTCTTCAGAACTTGAAACCATTAAAAATGCATACGAGCAGCAGCAACAAGCATTTGTCGCAAAATTAAAGGAGCAGCAAGATGCCTTATCACAAAAAACCGAGGAGATGAACAAGGTCCTTCAAGGCATTCAATCCCTTTCTGACACAAAGACGGCAATCAATACCCTAGCGGAAGTATCCAGAAACAATGCAAGACAGTTACAGCAGATTACGAGGGCTCTTGAATCGATAGACTTTTCCGGGTCTCAACATTTTGCTTCTGGTGGGGAGAACGAGAACAGGAGAAATCGTGGAGGAGGACTCTCGAGCATCCTAAATAATTCAGTAAAAATTGCGGCATTGATTGCCTTTGTATTATTCGTTATTGAGTTTATTACAGGTATCGTGGCAAGATAAATGGCAGAAAAAGGTAATAAGTCTTTCTTCTGGGCCAGCTATGCTGACCTTATGACGAGTTTATTCTTCGTCATGTTGATGCTATTTGTTGTTGCCGTCGTTGAATTAAATAAGAAGAATACGGAACTTCAGAACACAAATACCACTATTGAGATCGAGAAAGAGAAGCTCCAGGCCCAGTTGGATAAGGCTCAAGAGATAGAGAATGCCACGATGGGATTGGAATCTGAGTATTTCGAATACAAGAGCGAATACAAAAAACACAAATTAACCATTGATGTTAGTTTTCCCACTGGGGAGTCTGATATTGAGAAGTATGTGCCAGATGCGACAAAAAAGGAACTTTTGGCTGCAGGACGAAAAGCTAAGTCCTTTATTGATTCTACAACAGTGAATCATCCCGGGATTCAGTATTTGTTGATTATCGAAGGCCAAGCTTCTCGAGACAACTATTCTCAAAACTATGAATTAAGCTATAAACGAGCATACTCACTGAAGAAGTTCTGGGAGAAAGGTGGAATCAGCTTTTCGGACAAAAACTGCGAAGTGCTTATTTGTGGAAGTGGAGATGGCCGGCAGAGTGGAACCGGTCTTATGCGTGAGACAAACGAGAGGCTCAATCAGCGTTTTTTGATTCACATCCTCCCTAAGCCCGGGGTAATAGAACAAGTAAAAAAACAATAAATACTAGTATTATGGGACAAAACAACACACTGAAAATCGTCTCGGTTTTCGCATTTGTAGCACTTGCTGCTGTTAGCTGCTGGGCTACTCAAGAATCTCTGCATCTTTTGTTGGCTTCCTGGCCGCAGTTTTTGTGCTGGGTGGTCACAATTGCGTTTTTCATCATTGCATCTTTTGGCACGAAACTCATTGTCGACAGTTTGAACCAAAATGTTTATGTTGAAGGTCGCGGAAAGAAACTCATTTTTGGTGTTTTGATTGTCTTGTGTTTTTGGCTAATCTTTAGTATGCCTACAAACACTCATACTTTCTTCTATCGTAGTTCCATTGAAAGCATAACCAGCACAGATATCTCTACTACTAAGGGATACCTTGATCAATTAAAGAACAACACCCTTACTGAGACTAAAATTCGCGACAAGCAAACAGAGTTCTCTAATCAAGTCTGGAGTCTTTTTGCAGAGCTAGAAGCTGAGATAAAGAATGACGCAAATCCTGGTTTCGGTCCAAATGCAAGGAGAATTCTTGCATCCTTCGCTACTTTGCTGGAAGTTCCGAGGATTGAGCCTCTTTCCTTCAATGACCGCTCCGAGCAATCACGGGCAAAATTAGTCGATGCATATCGTACGAAGATTGATATTTTAATGCAAACCAAGCTGAAGAATATTCGTAATTCAATGATTGCGCCGGATGAAGACACATATAAGGCTCAGGCTTCGACAGACTGGCTAAATCTTGATTTCGCGGAGAATGTTATCAAGAGTGGGGATTTGGACTTAAATGATGCTGCCAGCATAAAGGATGTGAATAACCGCCTTGTTCATGGCTATTCTACTATTAAAACATATAGCAACTATATCGATTTCAACACCGGCGATAAGGAGCAGTATCTTCCTACCAATGAAGAAGGAAATCCGAAACAAGCAGTGACCAAAGTTGAACGGATGTTAAGTGTTTTCGACGTATGGAAAGATTTTCTTAGTGGTAAGTATGCGGGAAGAGGTCTTATCATTTGGGTCCTTCTCTCTATCCTCGTCGATATTGGTGCCTTTATTTTCTTCGATATTGCATTTAAAAAGGACCAATATACTATTTAACCTTGATGTAGATAATAGATAAAAACGAAATATTATGGCAAAGAAATTTGATCTTGATGGCACTCCTGTAGAGACTGTGACTCCGAATGCCCCTGTACAGACGGAGGCCCCAAATGTTGAGGCACCCTTTGTAAATGTTGATGACCCTGAGGACGCCGTTCATGGCTTAAACCAGGAAGAAATCAAAGACCCTAATAGTATTGTAGTCTCCATCGCAGATCAGGCCGTGCCGATTATTGTATTGTTTGGCCCGACTGAGTGTGGAAAAACTATGACGCTAATCCGCATGACAAGGTTCTTGCAGAAATACGGTTACCGTGTATCGCCTATTCGCTCTTTCAGGCCATCCGCAGACGCTCATTATGCTCAGATGTGTGAAGGCTACAATGAATTGGTTCATTCCTCAAATGCAGCTGAAGGCACTCAAATGATTAGTTTCATGCTGGTTGAGGTTCTTGATAAGAACGGTCGACGTATTTGCCAAATCTTGGAGGCTCCAGGAGAGTATTATTATAACCCCAAGAAACCCAGCGATGAATTCCCGGCATATGTCAACACCATTATCAATAGCAACAACCGGAAGATTTGGATTTATATGGTCGAACCAGACTGGAAAGATCCATCTGACCGCAGTGGGTATGTCTCGCGTCTTCAGAGGTTAAAGACTATGATGCGCCCTCAGGACAGGGCCATCTTCTTGTACAACAAGGTTGACAAGTCAAACTTCGTCATCGCTCCCGGTCGCGTCAACATGCCTGGGATTAAGAACGATATCGAGAATATGTATCCTGGCATCTTTACTCCTTTTGTCAATCTTAACCCTATTACGAAGTGGTTTAAGCCCTACCTCTGTGACTTGGTTCCATTCTCCAATGGCTCATTTGCCAAGGCATCAAAAGCAGACGGTACTGTTTATCTGACTTACCAACAGGGTGTTGACGAGTATCCTCAGATGCTCTGGAACTATATTATGAAGAGAATTAGGGGTTAATCACTATGCTATCCGAGTTCGTTTTTCACGGTGTACCTCAGGGACACGATTCCTGGGGTACTACCGGTGATAGGTACTATGAATCATTCTACGGGATTGGAGATTTCTGCAAGGGCGCAAAAACAGTTTTAATCGTCGAAATACGGAAGGATGTTACTGGTTTTTGCTCCTATTACACTTATGTCCGTCCACAGAATGTGGTAGCTCAAGGAGGGCGTACTGGCTCGTATTTCGGGATGTCTCTTAAGATTGAGGGACAATACTGTACCGATGTGTATTCACTGTTCCAGCTATTTGATAAGATATATGAGGAGAAAATAGTAGGTTCTATTATAGAAAGAACAGGGAATACGGAACAATACCTAATCGCGAGTTTCTCTGATGCAGGAGCGACATTAAAAACTATAGCTCAGTTGGCGGATAATCAGGTAAAGAATAACTTCGCCAGCGACTTCGATGATATTGATGCCTCGTTCACAAAACAGTACGCAACGATGTCTGTTTATTGTAATCTTGATGATGTCAATAGCGAAGCTTTTTTCAATACGACACGCGTATACGGAAAGGTTTTTGTTTCTCCTGAATATTCCTCTAAAGATGCCATCATTGCCTCTTTATCGTCTTCAGACAAAAAGTACCAGGCATTAAAGGCTGATTATGAGAAGCAAATTGCCGATTTACAGAAAGAAAACAACCAAATTCCTCAATTAAAGAGCCGAGTAACCACACTTGAATCTGACCTTACAGCAGCACAGAAGAAGCTTCAAGAGTCTCAAGCATCTGCTTCGTCCTTAAAGAGTTCTAATACATCACTTGAACAACAATTGAGGAAGGCCCAGCAAGAGTGTGAGCAATTAAAGCGTTCATCCAATATTGGACAGGTTGCTGATCGGTTGGAACCTTCTTTGAATGAGTTGCTTGGGATAATGCGTTCTGTCAAGCCCAAACCGGTCAATCCATTTTCGCAAATGCCCGCCCATGATGATGAAGAGTATCATTACCACTCCTCGCATCGCCACAGACGACCAGACAATCAAGGAACACTCAGGTATATTCCAATCATTATTGCCGCTATTCTTGCAATAGCTCTTCTCGTATTGCTATGGAAGGGCATCAAGAGCGGGCCGCGTATACGGGCCGTTCAAGAAGAAAAGGCTGCCATAGAGCAAAAGTATAATAACCTCAATCAAGAATATGCAGCATTGCTTAATGAGGTGGCATCCTTACGCAGTCATAACGATAATGAGTTTGCCATTTTGACTAAGAGCGACAAGTATCCGAATGTGTCTTTTGAAATCTTGGATGAGTCTAACAATCCAATCTATGGTGCATTGCAACTTGGGAAACATTACATAGTTAGGTGTTTAGGTGTTGAGCAGAACGGTGAGTGGAAGGCCGATGGGCTCAATGTTAAGGATAAGAAAAAGAATCCTGCCAACCTTGAAGTCACAAAGGCTGATAAAGTAATTTTATCGTACTATATCAACAAAGACAAAGCATTAAGTATCGAATACAAGGTAACACCATGAGAAATATGCGAAAGTTTTTTGCCATAACCATTTGTGCCATTTTGGTCGTTCTTACCTTTGTTTCTTGTGGAGGAAAGAAAAAGAAGGTCAGTATTCCATATGTAAATTACGATAATAGCATTATTAATAGCTCGGGAACTATTGATGTACCCTTTAAGCTGGAATCAGGAGTCAAATATGTCCAGGTGAAAATCAATGGACTTAGCACTGATATGATCTTTGACACCGGATGTTCAATGACACTTATCTCTATGTTAGAAGCTCAGCAACTCATTAAAAGGGGCCTCCTCACTGCTTCTGATTTCCAAGGAACAGCCAAAGCGAGTATTGCGGACGGCAGTGTTGTTGAAGATGCCATATTTAACATTAGGACTCTTGAACTGACGGATGGGCAGCAAACAATCGTGTGTAGAAATGTTCTTACACAGGTCTCGTCCAACGCTGAAGCACCGGTTTTACTTGGAAACGGCGTTTTAGATAGGGTGGCCTCATATACCATTGATAATGAAGCTAGAGTAATAAAGTTCAAGCTGAAATAAGGTGAACCATTCCGTTTATATCTTTGGAGATTTTGGTTCCGGTTATTCTCAATATCCCGATGATTTCGCAAAATCAATACTATCTAAGGATGTTGATGATATTAAGGCTAATTCTCAGATTGCCCTCCATCGTGAGGGCAATCTAATCTATTATAGCTACTACCGGAAGTTTCTAGGAGGAGTATCGCCTAGGGGATTCATAGGGTTTTCCATTTGCTTTAACGGCGTCTATTGTACCGATACTATAGCTTTGTTCAGTCTTTTTGAACGAGGCGTAACAGAACTGGCTGTATCAGGAAGATTGATTGAATTCTCTACTGATGGTGATGTGTTACCTAAAGCCGGAGCATTATATCTCCAGAAAGAAGAAATTGACCGAATCGCCGCCTCCTTGTCAAGTGAGATAGAAAGAATCGCTTCCATGTCTTTCAGAAATTTGCCGCCATATAATTACGGGGCAGGAATCAATGAAGAAAAGCATTGCTCAGTAACGGATGCTGAGAAAGAACTCCAGAAACTAATAAAATTGACAAATAACATTGTCATCCATAAGGATTCTGATTACAAATCCGCTCAGTTTGTGGGTTTTGCGAAACAGTTATCCGATCTTTTTTCTACTAATCAAGAACTAAATAAGCAGAACGAGAATCTAAACAAACAAGTCGCTTCACTCAATAAGCAAAAGAAACAGTATAAATTAGTTACAGCATTATCAATTCTTTTCTTACTGGCGATAATCGGAATCATAGCATTTGGACATAACATCCTCACGTTGCGAGGAGAAGTCGAGAACAAAGAAAGCATTATCGTTGAAAAAAATGGAAAGATTGAGTCTTTAGAAAGAGACGTCTCCAAGAAGGATGCAACGATTAGTTCTCTTAAACGTGACATTGCATCAAAAGAGGCTTTAATTTGTAAAAGAGATTCTTTTATGCTGGGGTTTGCATCATTGACGCCCTGTCCAATTGCGATTTCAGACATAGAAATCAAAAACGAAGACCAGGACTATGGGGCAACGATTTACAGTAGCAATACTACCTATATATATTCTCGTATGTCCGTCCATAGCCTTATAGACGGAACCGTGGATTTATATGTTAAATTCTATACACCTTATGGATTATCAACAGGCAGTAGTTCCACCTCTGGTTATTCATATACGTCCACTGCTAGCCTAACAAAAAACCAAACCACAACGATTGGCGTTAGTGGTTGGGGAAGTTCAACAAAGGGGCACTGGAAAAGCGGTTCGTACAGAATAGAGTATTGGTATAAAGGTGTTTGTTTAGGGACAAAGTCGTTCACTATCTATTAATTTAAAAAGCTATGGCCCTGAAGAATAATGACATCACCTTGACTATTGCGGTCATAATGATTGTCGTCCTAGCATGGATGAGTAAGGGAAATCTGTCTAATCATTATAAAGTGAAAGGTAATGTGGAAATGAGCGTTGATGAATTAGACACCGTTAAGAGATGTTTGGTCCGAGTTGACACCTCCTTTCCGGGTCTTATCGTCTATTATCCTGCCACTGACTCTATTGTATTGAGATGCTTTGTTCCACCGACCCCAGAAAAAGATTCCACAATTATCTTTTGCTGTGCAGCCGCCTTCACTCGATATGACAGACCTCATAATAATAATCACCTTTACATAGCAGGTGATCACGTATGTTCTGGAGAACGAAAAAAGGGCTACCCCTGTACCAACAACACGGGAGCGTTTGTTTTCTATAATGGAAAATGGAAATTTTTATTGGATAGATACTCGCATGAATTGGATTCTGCGGCACTTAATAAAGGTTCTGGTTTTGCGCAAGAGATGCTAATACATGAAGGACGCCCAATAAAAACTATAAGGCGACTATCCCAAATGGGGCAATATCGTGCACTATGCCAAATCAATGGAGAACTTTGCGTTATTGATGCTATTGAGAATCAGCCATTTGGCGATTTCATAAGTACCCTTTTGGATGCAGGTGTGGATGAGGCCCTCTATCTAGATATGGGTGAATGGCATTATTCCTGGTACCGTAGTTCTTTTGATGATGAGGCTATACCCATTCATCTCGATTGTATGGAATCCGCTACGAATTGGCTTGTATTTTTTTCAACAAGATGATTCTCAAATAAAATGCAGAGAGGGAGTAAAAGCAGATAGTATAAGAATAAAACTTACTCTGCTAATGCGATAATCTCCAGATCGCTACTTCTTATAGCATTTCTTGCAAGGCTTCTTTCCGTCTCGGATGGCCTCTTCTTCTGGAACTTTCTTAATGCGATGCTTAGCATTCTTCAGAGTTGCGCAGTTCCTATCGTTGTGATAGCTCTTGGAACTAGAAGAGTTGACGACATAGACTTCGCCCGGCTTCAAGTCGGCAGCATTATCAATTGCGGTATAGCCACCCGCAGCCAAACCGCCAGCGGCGACTGCACCGATTAGCCACTTACTCCATTTGGGGAGAGCGATAGGCTCCTTGGATAAACGTGACGCAAGACGATCAAAACTGGCATCCGCATATTGATGGACGTACTGTACGGCATTCTCGAACGCAAGGCGCTGAATGCAGGATGGGATTTCGTCAGCCTTTAATCCGGTGATGCTGTCGAAGTAGATGGGGACAATATTCTTGTGAAGCTCGATAGCATATTCAATCTCCCTGACCCAGGTACTATCCGTAGGTAGGTTCTTGAAACAGTCTTTGGTGACGATTACTACAATATTACGGGAGCTGGAAATCGCATCGAGGATGGTCTTGAGATAATTCCCGGAGGTAAGGCTTCTGGTGTCAAGGAACATACGAGAGTCACGAAAGCCGCGCTTCGCCAGCTCGTCTTTCGTGAGTTCAGCTTTAACGGCACCGCCCTGACGGCGGTAACTGATAAAGACATCGTATATGTTTCCTTTCGACATCTTAAAACTCCAGTTGGAAGCCCTTTGCTTTCAGTCGTTCGTAATTCTCCTTGTCGAAGCGGTACTTGATGGGGGTACGTGTCCCATGACGGGGGGTATCATCCTCTATCTCGGATAACATTCCAAAATGCTTCATTTTGTTGGCGAAGTTACGGCGGTCAAACTTTACTTCGAGGATTGATTCGTAGAGGTTCTGAAGCTGAGGCAGTGTGAAAACCTCAGGGAGTAGTTCAAAGCCCACCGGCTGGAAATGTATGTCCTGCTTAAGGCGATAGAAAGCATCGCGAAGGATCTTGTCGTGATCGAAAGCGAGTGACGGAACATCAGAGAGGACGAACCACTCTGCTTTGTCCGCATCCGTATCAGCCTGGACCTCGGCCAGTTTAACAAGGGCGTAATGGGCTACGGTAATTACGCGCTCGCGGGGATCTCTTTTGATATCGCTGAATGTTCCAACTTCCTTGAAGTCCTTGACGGATAGTTTGAGGCCGGTCTCTTCTTTCAGCTCCCGGGCAGCAGTGTGGGCAACAGTCTTGTCCTTCTCCACGTCCAGGAATCCACCAGGCAGAGCCCATTCGCCGACATATGCGGTTGAGCTGGCCTCCTTTTCGGCTCCGCGTTTAATAAGAAGAACCTTCAATTCCTTGCCGTCATATCCAAATACGACACAATCCGCAGTCACTGCCGGATGCGGATATTCATAAGTGTACTGACCTTTCTTTGCCATTATTTGTGTTTTAATTACGCAAAGATAGCTATTCTTTTCGAACTCCATTACAAAGTTACTTTATTTCTGCAAATATAGTATAATTTTTAATTGTGTAAAATTTACTCAAAAAGTTTGTTTGTTAGAAAAAATATTACTTACTTTGCGTAGAATTTACTCAATTAAACCTTTCACGCTTTATGAAAAAAATCCTGACCCTGATGGTGGCCATCCTTCTGGCCACGATGAGCAGCAACGTTTACGCTCAGAAGAACAAATCCGAAAACGATTACAACCTCAAGAAGGCCTACGAGGTCCTGAACGAAGAGAAGGACGAGGCCAAGGCCTTGGACCTTGTGAACAAACAGCTCCGGGAGACCCCGGACAATGTGGATGCGCTTGTCCTGCGCGTCAGGTTGCTTCGCCGGAAGAAGGACTTTGGGCTGGCCCTGAGGGACATCAATCAGGCCCTGAAAGTCAATAAACCCAAGAAGACCGAGATGCAGAATTCCACCCTTCATTGGTGGAAAGCCTACATCTACCGTGACATGGGCGATGGAACGCTTTGGCTCTATCACGATTGACAACCAGAACAACAAGCTCATCATCAAACACTAATAACGGCAAACAAGACCCGCCTTCTATTTGGCGTGAAAGGTAGTTGGCGGG
>OCTW011547401.1_pt1 | contig 13890 bp, 8 predicted proteins | sample 1539671 | NCBI WGS metagenome assembly OCTW01 (sample SAMN02144230, study PRJEB22623) | gut metagenome | biome: sheep rumen | host: Ovis aries | place: New Zealand | reverse complement strand
GCCTGCGGGATGGAGACCTGCTGGACTGTGATGCGCTGACGGCCGGGGAGGGGAGTCCGGAAAAGGGCTGGACCTGGAAGGCTGTGGCGGAGAGCCTGGACGGCACGAGAGAGGAAGCGGAGATCAGGTTTTTTGTCGCGGAGGAGCTGCCGACGCTCTACATGACGACCATGTCGGGGAGCCTGGATGCGGTCAATGCGGACAAGACAGTCCGCGAAGAGGGACGATATGTCTTCTATACGGCAAAAGGCCGGAGGGATGTTTCCGGCAGGTGCAGGATCCACGGGCGCGGCAACAGCAGCTGGAAGGAAGACAAAAAGCAGTACAGTCTGAATCTGGCCTCCGCCCGGGAGGTCCTCGGGATGGAAAGCGCCGAAAAATTTGCCCTGATCGCCAACAGCACGGATGATTCCAATATGCGCAATAAGGCGGCTCTGGACCTGGCCGCCCTCTGCGGGATGCCGTCGACGCCGGAGTCCGTCTTTGTCAATGTGTATGTCAACGGGAGCTACAACGGGCTCTACCTGTTGGCGGAGCGGCCCAGCGCGCGGGGCGGAAGCGTTCGGATCGCGGATCTGGAGGCGGCCAATGCGGCTGTGGCGGATGAGTCAGAGGATCCGGCGGGGACGGCGGCAGAGGCCGGCGAGGGGGTCACCGCGACGAATGAGGACGGGCTGGAGATCCATGCCGCTTCCGACGCGCGGACACCCGATAATATCACCGGCGGCTACCTGCTGGAGATGGACGGGAGGTACGAAAATGAGCCCTGCTGGTTTTCCACCAGCCGGCATCATTTTGTCGTGAAGTATCCGGAGGCGGTTCCGCTGGCGGAGGCGCAGTACATTGCGGAATATGTGCGCGCCGCGGAGAGGGCCTTCTATCACGAGGACGGGACCGATCCGGTGACGGGAAGATCCTGGGAGGAGTACCTGGACAGGGACTCCTGGAGCCGGATGTACCTGCTGCAGGATTTTCTGGTCCAGTGGGACGTGGAGAGCTTCAGCTTCTTTGTCTACAAGGAGGCGGACGACCCCCTGCTCTACTGCGGGCCGGCCTGGGATTTTGACCTGTCTGCAGGGACGACCGGCGTTGGACGGCTTCCCAACATCACCAGATACAGCATGTGGCTGCGGGACCATCGCGAGGGGTGGCTGACGAAGCTGGCTGAGCATGAGAGTTTCCGGACCGCTGTCTTCAGTGAGGCCGCGCCCTCCTTCTTCTCTGCCCTGCAGGGATATCTGGAGGAGCCTGCAGCGATGGAGGCCGATGCCGGCGGGGACAGTGATCCGCATGGAATCGACGGATTCTGCGCGCAGACAAGGGCCCTGCGGACCTCGGCGGCCATGGACTGCAGCCGGTGGGACAGGTCCAATGACTTTGCCGAGAGCGCGGAGGCGCTGCGGGAATGGCTTCTGGACCGGAGCGGGTTCTGGCAGGGCTATGCAGAGGATCCGGACGCCTACTGTAAAGTGACCTTCCGGTACGGCTTTTCGGATATGGATATCTATGTGCGCCGCGGGGAAAGCCCGGGCTTTGTGCCTGTCGAGGACTACGGCGAGCACCTGTACGGGAGCTTCCGGCGCAAATACGGAGAGATCACAGGCTGGACGGATGAGAACGGAGAAGTTCTGACGGAGGATACGGTCATCACGGAGGACAAGGTCTTTGTTCCGTCGGAACAGGAGTAGGGACGTGCGGCGCGGACCGGTCCTTGTGAGAAAAAATGACCGGGAGAATGTCAAAGCTTCAGACGGATGATGGAGGTAAATATTGAAGTACGCGGAAATCAAGGAATATGATATAGCGAACGGGCCCGGCGTCCGGGTGAGTCTGTTTGTGTCCGGCTGCCGCAACCAGTGTCCGGGATGTTTCAATCCGGAGACCTGGGATTTTGACTACGGCCATACCTATACGCTGGACACGGAGGACCGGATCCTGCGCTCCCTGATGCCGGACTACATCGAGGGCCTGACCCTGCTGGGCGGAGAGCCCTTTGAACCGGAGAACCAGGCGGTCCTGGTCGGCCTCCTGCGCAAGGTCAGGAAGATCTATCCCAACAAGTCCGTCTGGTGCTATACGGGCTACACCTATGAAAAAGACCTGCTGCGGGGCGGGGACAGGCACACATCCTTTACAGATGAGATGCTGTCCCTGATCGATGTGCTCGTGGACGGGCGGTTTCTGCTGGCGGAGAAGGACATCACCCTCCTCTACCGCGGCAGCCGCAACCAGCGGATCCTGGCCCTCCGCCAGGATCAGCAGACGCAGGACGCCCTGCAGGAGATCGACAGGATCGCCAGGGGAGACGCGCACAGTGATGCCCGGTGGAAATAAGGGACTGCCGGCAATTGGGCCGGGCAGCTGCGCTGCGCCGCATGGATCGGCATGCCCGGCACGGGCACGGGCGTGGGCCGGCAGCATCAGCGGCTGCTGCCGGAGCCGGACCAAGGGATAGAAGGTCACGATAAAGATGATGAAGGAGATCACACTGCCTGCGGAGTTCTGTTCCCGCATGCAGGCAATGCTGTCAGAAGAAGATTACCAGGCGTTTTTGGCTTCCTACAGGCGAAAACGCCTTTTTTCCCTGCGCGTCAATCCGCTCAAGTGCAGCCGGACGCAGGCGCTGGACCTGCTGAAAAAAGCTTATGCGGGATACCAGGCGGGCGCTGACGCTGAGGGGGAGGAGCCGGCGCAGGCCGGACCTGTTTTTGCCGCCGTGCCCTGGGAGCCCGACGGCATCTACTACCCGGAGCAATTCCGGCCGGGCAGGCTGGCCTGGCATGAAGCGGGGATGTACTACATCCAGGAGGCCAGTGCCATGGCGCCCGCCCGTCTTTGCGGCGCCCTCCCCGGAGAGCGGGTCCTGGACCTGTGCGCGGCGCCTGGCGGCAAGAGCACGAAACTGGCGGCGGACCTGCGCGGACAGGGGCTGCTGGTCTGCAACGAGATCCATCCGGAACGCGCCAGGGTCCTGTCGGCCAATATCGAGCGGATGGGCGTGCGCAATGCCCTCGTGACCAGCGCGTCCCCGCAGGAGCTTGCATCCTGTTTCCCGCTTTTTTTTGACCGGATCGTCGTGGATGCGCCCTGTTCGGGGGAGGGAATGTTCCGCAAAGAGGAGGAGGCCCTTCTTCACTGGAGCCCGGAAAATGTCCGGACCTGTGCGGACCGGCAGAGGGGGATCCTGGAGGAGGCGGCTGCCATGCTGCGCGGGGGAGGTACCCTGGTCTACTCGACCTGCACCTTCGCGCCGGAGGAGAACGAGGGTGTCCTGGCCCTTTTCCTGCGGGACCATCCTGAATTCTCGGTGGTCGATATCCGGCAGATGCCGGGCGTGGACACGCAGAGCTGGGGCTTTGCCCCCGGACAGCCCGCCTGGGCGGCAGGCTCTGCCGCGCCGGGTCCGGAGGAAGATGCCGGGGCTCCGGCGGCTTCTCTCGCGGGGACTGTGCGCCTGTGGCCGCACAGACTGGAGGGAGAGGGGCACTTTGCCGCCGTCCTCCGCAAGGAGGGAAAGCCCCGGACCGAAGCCATGCCTGTCGCTGCCGCTCCTGCGGGCGGCATCATTGCGGACAGTGGCAGAGTGAAGCCTGGAAAGAACGGGCTGGAACATCGCGGAAAGAACGGTAAAGACCAGCGCGGAAAACGGGGAAGGGCAGCCGGGAAGGGAAAGCGCCGGGATCCGCGGGAGGAGGACCTGCTGCGGCTCTGGCAGGAATTTGCGGAGGATACCCTCCGGCCGGCGGGATCGGACTTTGCTGCAGGATCCCCGGCCGCTCCCGGCTGCGGGCCGGAGAACACAAAAGAGCTGACAGCCTTCTCCCGGGGAGAGGAGAACCTCCACTGCTTCGGGGACACCCTGTATGCGCTTCCGCTGCCCGCGGCCAGCCTGCCCCTGGACGGCCTGCGGGTCCTGCGCGCGGGCCTGCAGCTGGGGAGCGTGACGAAGGGGCGCTTTGTGCCGTCCCATTCCCTGGGCATGGCCCTGCATATGGAGGAAGTCCGGCGCAGTGTAAACCTGGCTGGTTCCGGTGAGGAGGCCTATGCCTGGATCCGGGGGGAGACGATCCCGGTCCCGCCGGAATGTGCCGGCTGGAAAGGCTGGGTCTTGGTCTGCATCGACGGCTGCGCTGCCGGCTGGGGCAAGGCCGCGGGCGGCATGGTCAAGAACCACTATCCCAAGGGCCTGCGCAAGTGCAGCAGCTACCGGCCGGAAAAGCCGGAGGGACTGTGACGCTGGTCCCCGGGGAGGACTTTAAGACCTGTCACTTGATAACCAATGAGTGCAAAAGGGGATACCTGTTGAGGGAGGATTACTCCATGGATCTATTTGAATATATGCGGCGCGAGCAGCAGGAGACAGAGTCCCCGCTGGCGGCCAGGCTCCGTCCGACCACGCTCGACGAGGTCGTGGGCCAGGAACATATCATCGGCAGGGGGCGTCTGCTCCGCCGGGCCATCCAGGCCGACAAGCTGGGCTCTCTGATCTTTTACGGACCGCCCGGGACCGGCAAGACGACCCTGGCCAAGGTCATTGCCCACACGACCAGCGCGGAATTTGTCCAGCTCAACGCGACGACCTCCGGCAAGAAGGACATGGAGGAGGCCGTGCGGGCCGCCCAGGACAGGATGGGCATGTACGGCAAGAAGACCATCCTCTTTATCGATGAGATCCACCGCTTCAACAAGTCCCAGCAGGACTACCTGCTGCCCTTTGTCGAGGACGGGACTGTCACGCTGATCGGCGCCACGACGGAGAATCCTTATTTTGAGGTGAACAGCGCCCTGATCTCCCGGTCGACCGTTTTTGAGCTGCACCCCCTCTCGCAGGCGGATGTGCGCGCCCTGATCCTGCGGGCTGTCTATGACACAGACAAGGGCATGGGCATGTACAATGCCGTCATCGACGACGACGCGGCCGATTTTCTGGCCGATGTCGCGGGCGGCGATGCCCGCCGGGCCCTGAGCGCCGTCGAGCTGGGGATCCTGACGACAGAGGCATCGGAGGACGGGAAGATCCATATCACACTGGAGATCGCCCAGGAGTGTATCCAGCGCCGGGCGCCCCGCTACGACAAGGGCGGCGACAACCACTACGACACCATCTCCGCCTTCATCAAGAGCATGCGGGGGTCTGACCCCGACGCGGCTGTCTACTACCTGGCCAGGATGCTGGAGGCGGGCGAGGACCCCAAATTCATCGCCCGCAGGATCATGATCTGCGCGGCCGAGGATGTGGGCAATGCAGACCCCCGGGCCATCACCGTCGCCGTGAGCTGCTCGCTGGCCTGTGAGCGCATCGGCCTGCCGGAGGCCCAGATCCTGCTGGCCCAGGCGGCTTCCTATGTGGCCTGCGCGCCCAAGAGCAACGCCGCGGTCAACGCCATCTTCGCCGCACGCGACCTGGTGAAAAAGACCGGGAACCTGCCCGTGCCCCCCTATCTGCAGGACGCCCACTACGGGGGGGCGCAGAAGCTGGGCAGGGGGATCGGCTACCAGTACGCCCACCTCTACCGCGGCCACTACAGCGGCCAGCCTTATATGCCGGAAAAGGTGCGCGGGACCCGCCTGTACGAGCCATCGGAAAACGGATATGAAGAGCATATCCGGGCTCACCTGTACGAACTCACCGGCGACAGCCGGTACCAGGAGCCGGAAGAGCTCCTGGACAGGGACCCCGACGGCAGCAGACCCTGAGATCAGGCGGCACGATCCGCTTCTGTGACAGCGTCAGGCAGCGTCTGACTGTGGTAATTAATAAACAGGACATGTCAACCCGCATCCGGCGCGCAAGACTCGCAAGCGAGTCTTGAAAAAAGGAGGACCGGCAATATGAGAGACGAAGTATTTACCGTTTACAAACTCATCATTCTGTATATGCTGGACCGCGCGGAGGGCGATGTGACCCAGGCCATGCTCTCCTCCTTCCTGCTGGAGAGCGGCTACGCGAATTTCGTCTCTCTCGCCGAGAGCTATGACCAGCTGGAGAAACGCGGCCTGGTCCGCATTGTCCTGACCGGGGACAAAAAGTTCCTCCACCTGACGGAGGCCGGCCGGCAGGCCTACGAGTACTTCGGCAGCCGGCTGAGTCCGCAGATCCGCGCCCAGGCGGATGAGTGGCTCCGCGAGAACGGCCAGAAGATCCGGGAGGACCGGGAGGTGACGGCTGTCTACGAGAAGATGACCAGCGGCGTCTACGAGGTGCGGATGAGCGTCCGGGAGCGCGGAGTGACCCTTTTCGAGGTCAGGATGGCTGTGCCGGATGCCGCCTCCGCCGAGGCTGTCGCGTCCAAATGGGAGGAAAAAAACACCTCCGTTTACCAGTATCTCGTTGAAAATCTCTTCTGACGCATTGAAATTATTTTTTTGCTGGTCTATAATCCTCTTGAATCAATACATATTTCCATTCCTGTTTTACACCGTAAGAAACAGGACTTTTCCGTATCGGATTCCGGCGTGGAAAGAGACCGGTTTTTTTCCGGTCGGAATTTGCATGTCCCGGACAGGCCGGTCAGGATCACTCCGTGCCGGACCGGGCGGATTCTTTTGATCAAATCAAATTTGTATTTTATTTCTATCAGAGGCATCCTGATTTTCCCGTACGATTCTGCTGACATTTTGTTTCTGCACAAGAGGTGCAGCTTGTTTTTGTATATAGAATATATAGAATATGAAGACCACGGCGCGGGGCATGCGGCTGCGGATGTGATGCCGGCCTGCGCTGTGAAGCGATAGATTTTGGAGGATAACTGATGACAAGAGAACGCTATGAATCCATTTCCCTGCATGATCTGCGTGAGATCGCCAAAAATCGCGGCATGCGGCGCATTTCCACCTTGAAGAAGGCCGAGCTGATCGACGCGATGATGCAGAAGGACGAAGAAGAGGCGAAAGCGCTTCGCGAAGAAAAGAAAGCCCAGCGCAGCAGGGCGGCAGCAGCGGCGGCAGCGGAAGCGGAGGAAGCAGCCGGCGGAACAGCCGGTTCGGATGATGGCGGGACAAAGACAGCAAACCGCAGCGGTACAGACCGGGAGAGCGGCCAGGGCCGGCAGAGAGGATATGGTCAGCAGGCACCGCAGGGCCAGCAGGCCCAGCGCGGCCGTCAGGGCAGCGGAAACGGCGGCCCCGGCAATGCGAATGCAAGACGCACCGGAACCCGGCAGTATCGTGACGACGGCCAGGGCGGCCAGTCCGGCCGGGGTCAGCGCCAGCAGCGGCCGGGCCAGGGTCAGACCGGCCAGGGCCGTGACCTGCGCAGGAACCAGCGCCAGCAGGCCAGGCCGGCAGGCGCACAGGCAGCCGGTGAGACGATACCTGTGTCCGAATCCGCGGCGCCAGGTCAGGCCCCCGCGGGATCGGAAGCCGGGAGCAGCCGTGCAGCGGCGCCTGCCGGGAATACCGGATACGCAGAGAAACCGGTGAGCGAGGCGGCCCTGGTACGTGAGCCGGCGGCCCCCTACGCCGTGCGGGAGGAGGGGACGCGCAGCGACCGCGACCGCAGGGAGAGCCGCGATTATGATGGAGCGGCCGCTTCCCAGGGCGGTCAGGCGGACGCTTCCGCGGGACGCACCCTGCCCCGCTACTACTATCAGCCGGGCAGGCCGGACACGCCGGTCCTGCACAAGGATGAGCTCAATACGGAGCTGGACAGCGGCCAGCTGGCCAACGGTATTCTGGAGGTCATGCAGGACGGATTCGGATTCATCCGCTGTGCCAACTACATGCCGGGCGAGAACGATATCTATGTCGCGCCCAGCCAGATCCGCCGCTTCGGCCTCAAGACCGGCGACATCATCGTCGGCAACATCCGTGTCCGCACCCAGGGAGAAAAATTCAGCGCTTTGCTCTATGTCAAGAGTGTCAACGGCTTTTCGCCCGAGGAGGCGACCCGGCGCTACAATTTCGAGGACATGACGCCGATCTTCCCGGATGAGAGAATCAGGCTGGAGCGCGCCGGCGGCAGCATCTCCATGCGGATCATGGACCTGATGAGCCCGGTCGGCAAGGGGCAGAGAGGCATGATCGTCTCCCCGCCCAAGGCCGGCAAGACGACCCTTCTCAAGGAGGTCGCCCGGTCTGTCAAATACAACAATCCGGAGATCCACCTGATCGTCCTGCTGATCGATGAGCGGCCCGAAGAGGTCACGGATATCCGGGAGGCGATCGAGGGGCCCAACGCGGAGGTCATCTATTCCACCTTTGATGAACTGCCCGAGCACCACAAGCGGGTCTCGGAGATGGCGATCGAGCGGGCAAGGCGTCTGGTGGAGCACAAAAAGGATGTCATGATCCTGCTGGATTCCATTACCAGGCTGACGCGGGCCTACAACATCACCGAACCCCCGAGCGGGAGGACCCTGTCCGGCGGCCTGGACCCGGCGGCCCTGCACATGCCCAAGCGCTTTTTCGGCGCGGCCAGAAATATGCGGGAGGGCGGCAGCCTCACCATTCTGGCGACGGCGCTGACCGACACGGGCAGCAAGATGGACGACATCGTCTTTGAGGAGTTCAAGGGAACCGGCAACATGGAACTGGTCCTCGACCGCAGGCTCTCCGAGCGGCGCATCTTCCCGGCCATTGATCTTGTCCGCAGCGGCACGCGGCGGGACGACCTGCTGCTGACGCCGGATGAACAGAACGCCATGGGCATCGTCCGCCGGGCCTTCAACGGCATGAGCAGCGAGCAGGCCGTGACCCAGGCGCTCGACCTGTTCTCGCGGACCCGCACCAACGGCGAATTTGTCAACATGGTGCGCAAGATCCAGTGGGGAATGACCGCGGATCACAATAAATGAGAAATTCATGTAAAAAACCATGTCAGGCAATCTGTAAAAACTGAGGATGGAATAGAAATAGCTCTGGAGAGCCTTGTATAACTCAGGAGGATTTAAATATTATGAGACGTTCCTGTGGAGTCCTGCTTCCGGTCACCAGCCTCTCATCCCGCTACGGGATTGGCTGTTTTTCCACAGAGGCATACCGGTTTGTAGACTTTCTGGTGCAGGCGGGCCAGTCCTGGTGGCAGATCCTGCCGCTGGGCCAGACCGGCTACGGAGATTCGCCCTATCAGTCCTTCTCGACCTTTGCGGGCAATCCCTATATGATCGATCCGGACCAGCTGATCGGGGCGGGTTATCTGAGCAGGGAGGAAGTGGAGCAGTACGACTTCGGCGGCCACCCCGCCTATGTGGATTACGAGCGGATCTATCAGGTGCGCTTTCTGCTCCTGCGCCGCGCCTATGAGTACAGCCCCTTTGCCCTGCACCCGAAGGGGGAATGGCAGGAGAACAGCTTCAACCGAGACCGCTACGACTTCGAGACCTACATCACCAATAACCGGGAGTGGCTGGAGGACTATGCCCTCTACAGCGCCCTGAAGATCCGGTTCGGGAACGCGGCCTGGATGGAGTGGGAGGAGGATATCCGCCTGCGCAGGCCGGAAGCCCTGAAAAAATGGCGCGGCGAGCTGATGGATGACATCCGCTTCTATTATTTCCAGCAGTATATGTTCTTCCGCCAGTGGAAGGCGGTCAAGGACTACGCCAACCGGCACGGGATCCGGATCATCGGGGACCTGCCGATCTATGTGGCCCTGGACAGCGCGGATACCTGGAGCCATCCGGACCTGTTCAAGCTGGACAGCGAGGGCTATCCCTCGGTGGTCGCCGGGTGCCCGCCGGATGCCTTTTCCGCGACCGGCCAGCTCTGGGGGAACCCCATCTATGACTGGGACAAGCACCGGGCGCAGGACTATGTCTGGTGGAAATCCAGGATGGAGCACGCCTTCTTTTTCTACGACGCGGTCCGGATCGACCACTTCCGGGGCTTCGAGTCCTATTACGAGATCCCGGCGTCGGAGGACACGGCTATGAACGGGACCTGGGTCAAGGGCCCCGGCATGGAGCTCTTCCGGGAACTGGCGGAGACGATCGGTGACCGCCAGGTCATCGCGGAGGACCTGGGCTTCCTGACTCCGGAGGTCCATGAGCTCCTCGACGAGACGGGCTATCCGGGCATGAAGGTCCTCCAGTTTGCCTTCGACGCCAGGAGCGACAGCGACTATCAGCCCCACAATTATTGCCGCAACTGCGTGGTCTACACAGGGACCCACGACAACGATACGACCCGGGGCTGGTTCGACAATATCGCACCGGATATCCGCGACTACGCCTACCGCTATCTGGGTATCACGTCCGGGCGGGAAGCGGTCAGGACCATGATCCGCGCCGCCATGATGAGCGTGGCGGACATCTGCATCATCCCCATGCAGGACTATCTGGAGCTGGGGAGCGAAGCCCGCATCAACACGCCTTCCACCCTGGGCAACAACTGGAAGTGGCGCGTCCTGCCCGATGTCTTCACCAAGCGGCTCGCAGGCCGGCTGCAGGAGCTTGCCTCCCTCTACGCCCGCCTGCCGGAGAACTGGAGCGGCGGGAGTCACGGATGATCCACAGCAGCCCGGCGTCTGCTGAAAATGAAGGTTGAAAACAGTCATTATTAAAAACAGGCAATACTGAAAAACAGTCATTACTGAAAAACAGTCATTGTTGAAAACAGTCACTGCTGAAAAAAGACAAATCATTCAACCAAGAGCATTCGAATAAAAGCATTCGATTAAAAATATTCAATCAAAAAATTTATCGACATTGTAAAAACATAGAAAAACACCCCGGAGACCGGCTTTTTAAAGGCCTTTCCGGGGTGTCTGTGCGTCTGTAGGGGAATTCACGCAGGATGTCCGGCCGATCGGGACCGGGGGAAGCGGCAGTGGAATGTCCTGCGGGACTGGCTGCAGCAGAGCGTGCTCAGCTGTAGTAGAGGATATTTTCCCCCAGCGCGCGGGCGGCATCCCCGCCCAGATAGTGGGCGACGATGGCCAGGCCGAAGGGGATGGCGGTCCCCATGGCGCGGCTGGTGATGATGTTGCCGCTCACGACGACATTTTCGCGGGACAGGAGGGCGCCGTTTTCGACCAGCATGTCCTCGCGGGTCGGATTGCAGCAGGCCCTGACACCTTTGAGCAGGCCCAGGCCGGCGAAGACGCCCGGTGCCGCGCAGACCGCCGCGATCTGTTTCCCGGCCCGGCAGAATTCCGTCACCTTCTGTGTGAGCGGGGCGCAGGCCTCCAGATGCAGGGTCCCCGGCATGCCGCCGGGCAGGATCAGCATATCGTATTCGTCAAAATTGAGTTCGAAGATGGTCGTGTCCGTGCGGAAGGTCACGTCATGGGAGGAGGTGACCTCCGGGGTCTCGTTGATGGAGACTTTTGTGCACGGGATTCCGGCGCGGTAGAGCAGGTCCACCACGGTCAGCCCCTCGATCTCCTCACAGCCATCCGCAAAAAAGATGGCGGTCTTCAGATCTGTTTTTGCTTCGAACATAATAACCTCCATTCCGGAGCGCTTTTGCATGCGGCGGGCGCCGAGCCCGCGGACTGTCTGAGACACTCCCGCACAGACAGCGGTGTGCGGATCATCCGGAGAAATCCCTCCGGCGGACTACGGTCCTATTGTACCACAAACCGGCAGTAACCACATGCCGAAGTCGCAGGAGGATTTTGACATTTGGAGTAGTCAATCCGGAGTGGATTTGGTACAATATTAACAATCGCGCAGACAATTATGTGTGCGGAATTGTATCTGTTACAACAAGCTAAGTCTTATTAGAACATAGAGGCCTTTGTTGAGATCAGGAGGAAATGAGTATGGTTACCAATGATGCTACTCTGGTGCGTCTCAAACACCACATCATGGAGGAAGTCGCGAAGCTGGCGTGGGAAGACAATATTAACAAGGAGTCCCTGAACCGGCTCTGCTATGAGATCAGCCCGGGACCGGTCGCCCAGTACCGCTGCTGTGTCTACAAGGAGAGGGAGGTCTCCGAGCAGAGGATCCGGCTCTCCCTGGCCCAGAACCCTGATCCGGCCAGTGATTCGGACAGCGTCATCCAGGTCATCCGGCCCGCATGCGAGGAGTGCCCTCTGTCCGCCTACACGGTGACGGACAACTGCCGCCTCTGCATGGGCAAGGCCTGCATCAATTCCTGCCGTTTCGGCGCCATCTCCATCGGAGACCGCAGGACCAGGATCGATCCCTCCAAGTGCAAGGAGTGCGGTATGTGTGCCAACGCATGTCCCTACGGTGCGATCGCCCACCTGGTGCGCCCCTGCAAGAGGGCCTGCCCCGTCGGCGCCATCACCTACGATGAGTACGGCATCTGCAACATCGATGAGGAAAAGTGCATCCAGTGCGGCCACTGCATCCACTCCTGCCCCTTCGGCGCCATCGGTTCCAAGACTTATCTCGTGGATATCATCCGCCACATCAAGGCCGGCGATCAGGTCATCGCCATGGTCGCGCCCGCGTCCGAGGGCCAGTTCGGACCCGACATCACCATGCAGTCCATCAAACAGGCCTTCCTGGACCTGGGATTTGCGGATATGGTCGAGGTCGGCCTGGGCGGCGACATGACGGCTGCCTATGAGTCCCTGGAGTGGACGGAAGCCGCCCACGAGGGCCGCAAGATGACGACCTCCTGCTGCCCTGCCTTCATCAACATGCAGCGCAAGCACTTCCCCAAGGTCTTTGAGGAGAACGTCTCCTCTATCGTCTCCCCCATGTGCGCGATCTCCCGCTATCTCAAGGCGACCCGTCCCGGCTGCATCACGGTCTTCCTGGGACCCTGCATCGCCAAGAAGTCCGAGGCCAACGACCCGACCATCCCGGACAACGCGGACTATGTCATCACCTACGGCGAGTTCCGTGCCCTCCTGCGCTCAAAGAATATCGAGTTGCAGCCCGCGGACAACATCTACCAGGAGGCCTCCATCTGGGGCAAGCGCTTCGCGACCTCCGGCGGTGTCGCCAAGGCTGTGCTCGAATGTATGCAGGAGCGCGGTGAGGATATCTCCGGGATCAAGCTCGTGCAGTGCGCCGGCGGCGATGCCTGCAAGAAGACCCTGACCATGCTCAAGGCCGGCAGGCTCCCCGAGGACTTTGTCGAGGGCATGATCTGCGAGGGCGGCTGCGTCGGCGGCCCCTCCAAGCACAGGACAGAGATGGAGATCAAGCGCGCCCGCGAAGGCCTGCTCAAACAGGCAGACGGCCGCAAGGTGCTCGGCAACCTGCGCGACTATCCCATGGACAAGTTCTCCATGTACCGCGACGGCCACATGGATGAGACGCCGCTTCTGGGGTGATGGTCCGGTCACAGTGACAGGTGCTGAGCCGGAACGGCTTCCGCCGCTTCCAAACCTGAAAAGGGAACTGAATCCGTTTGAATGAGAATGCCGGCCGCCCGGGAGATAACCGGGCGGCCGGTCTTTTCTTTTTATGGTCAACGAGGGTGCAGGCAGGCCGGAAAGACGGAAAAGACAGAAAAGACGGAGAGATTCCGGGAGCCGGTCCTGCGCCGGCAGGCAGAGCCGGAGGGAACCCTGACATCGCAGTCCACATGTGTGAAATTGTTTCCGCAATCGATGGATAAATCTGAAAAACATGCTGAAATCCCGCCCTGCGGCTGATTTTTTTGTTGGAAAAGGAAAGGCACTTGTGCTATAATGCAATGTACTTGTGTGAATGTAGCTGTCGGGGCTGAGAACAGTCCGGAGAACAGTTATAAAAATTATCTGGAGGTCTACGTAACAATGAGTGTAAGTGTTGAAAAACTGGAAAACAGCATGGTCAGACTCACCATCGAAGTGAGCGCCGAGGATTTTGATAAAGCGATCAACAAGGTCTACAACCGGCAGAAGAGCAGAATGAACGTCCCCGGATTCCGCAGGGGCAAGACCCCCAGGAAGGTCCTGGAGAAGATGTACGGCACATCCATCTTCTATGAGGATGCCGCCAATGATGTCATCAACAGCAGCTATCCGGATGCCGCCAGAGA
>OCTW011616893.1_pt1 | contig 13891 bp, 13 predicted proteins | sample 1539671 | NCBI WGS metagenome assembly OCTW01 (sample SAMN02144230, study PRJEB22623) | gut metagenome | biome: sheep rumen | host: Ovis aries | place: New Zealand | reverse complement strand
TTGATGGAGCGCTCGATATCGGACAGGATTGACCATGACTCTGATGACGAAAAGCCGGAAAAAACTGTGTGTGTCTGCACATAATCGCTCAATTTTTCAATCTCAAAATCGTCTTTCTTAATTGAGCATGCTATTGTCTCCTGCTGAGTGTTAGATTTGATGACTGAAAGGATATTCACATCGACAGTAGCAGAGTCGAATACCTTGTAGCCGGCAAAATCTATCAGAAGGGAAGGCTGATACTGGCTTGTCAGCATTGCACGCAACGATTTACCATAGGCCGACTTCATCCAACCGTTAGAGGTAATGAACGAGAGCAACGCTCCGGGCTTTAGGAGTTTCATCCCCATCTCATAGAACAAACAGTAGATGTCGCCGGTGCGCTCGTAAGTCTCGTAGTTCATTTTCTGGAGAGCATCGGCATCTGCTCCCATCTTCTGAAGCTGGATATAAGGCGGGTTACCAATCACGCAATCGAAGCCGACAAATCGGCCATCTTCATCCAGGACTTCTGGGAACTCAATACGCCATTCAAATGCGCCAATGAAGATTTTGTTATCCCGGATTTCATCTACCTCGGCCTGTATCTTGGCAATCTTGCCCTGTAGATCCTTAGCCTGTTTATCGCGCTGAGCCTGCTCTTTCTTACTGATTTCGAAGAGTTGTGGTGCTAAAAGGTTGTTCAACTCTCCCTCCAATTGATTCTTACGAACTAGTTTAGGGTCGTTCAAGCCAATCTGGGTGCGGAGATTGCCTTTTATCTGTCGGAGATAATCCTCCAGTTCTCGTTTTTCCTCCTTGCTGTGGGCGTTTTTATAGTCGCTTACCGCTTTGCGATAGGCGCCAATGGAGATACCGTTCTTTCGGAGGATTTCTGAGATGTCCTGCCCAATGTCAAAGCGGTGCAAAAGAGAGTTACCTACCTTGATATTAATGTCGATATTCGGCAAGGTTTCCAGTTCAGTATAGTCACTCTCTTTGGTGTAGTACGCGTTTTTCAGCAGCTCTATCCAAAGTCGGAGTCGACAGATATTGACAGCATTCGGGTTAAGATCCACGCCGAAAAGGCAGTTTTCGATGATTTTACGCTTCTCATTGAAGAGCGTTTCCTGGATTCGCTGGCTCTCCTGATTCCCCGGGATGTAGTTGACGGGGTTTCCGTCCTCGTCGGATACCAGAAGTTCATCGTTTTCTATATCGATACTATAGTCCTGTTTCTTAATGCGCTTTCCAGAGCCGTCGATGAGGATACCGAGATCATATTTGGTGCGTATAAGTTCATTGAGGACGGATACCAGGAAGTGACCGGAACCCACAGCCGGGTCACAAATACGAAGGGAATCTACAATGGCGTTTGCCTGGGCATAATCCTCTATATCTTTGTTTTTCAAGGCCTCGTAGTCCTTGCACGACCAGCTCATCTCTTCATTGAAGCGGCGGACAACGGTCTGTCGAATGGCTTCGCGGCTCATGTACATTGTGACTGCCCCAGGAGTGAACACGGAGCCGTCTTTGTGGCCGTTTATTTTCTCGAAGATGAGACCAAGAACGGATGCGCTGATGAGTGTCTTTGCCTGTTCTTGAACTTCTTCGGCCCCCTCACTTGCAAAGTCGTAAGCGTCCAGAAACTCCAACAGGTAACGAAGTGTAGGAAGTTTGGCGTATCGCGGTTTCTGACCGTCTTTGAGCACCGTCCCACCGAACAGAGGAAGCTGGCTATTGTCAAGGCTACTGATGCGAATGGTTTGCCGCTCCAAGGAGCTAATCTCAAAGAGAGAACTGTTCAGGTAAGGGACTTTCCCGTATTTAGAATTAATGCTTTCAGGACGGTCTGCGATACGCTTTGCAAGGACCTGGAAGAAGAGTTTGTTTAGCTCGTCGTAATCCGGAATGTGGGCCGGACTCAAAAAGGCGTAGGATTTATCTCCTTTATGGTATTTAACAAGCTGGGCTTCAAGGAGCTTGAGGAACAGAACCCGATTAATCCAACCAATCGTGAGGGATAGCGCAACGCCAAATAGCTGCTCCGAGCGGTCTTTTCCGAAAGAATAACGTTCCTTCACATTGTCCAGCCAGTCTTCGCTATCAAGGATAGTTATAGCGTTTTCCAGGATGGATGCCTGGTTGCGATCACCTTCTTTGCGGCGAGTAATAACGTGCTTGTTGCTGTCCTTCTCCACCACTTCCTCCAGACCAATGATGTAAAGCAGTTCACTGTAGAATCTGGTATTGAGGGAATTACTGTCATTCTGGAAGCGCTTTTTTAGCAAATGCTCCGGACTGAAGAATTTGAAGAGCTCGATAAGCCGTTTGTCATTACCTGTATCAAGGAATGATTTATACTTTCGAATGTCAAACCAGGTATAGCTTATCTGGTCGATAACCTTGGCAATGATGTCGGCAGCAATCTCCTTGTAGAAGAAATCGGTTTTATCTGAAGCAAGGGCACCGTCATTGAACTCATCGAAACTCTTGATGAGTTTTTTGTTGGAATAGAACAACCGTTCGAACTCCTGAGCATCAAAGATGAAATATTCGTAAATGTTGGTGACAATTAACTGTTTTAGCTGAATATTCTTATTGATGCGCCGCTCTCGGAGATAGTATAGAAGCAGTTCCTGAAGCGCTTTGCGGTTGAGATCTTCCCGCGTAATCATTTCAGATACATTGCCAGGCATCTTGACTTCAAAGATGACGCCTACAGGATCTTGAATATTGTTACCAAGGTGAATGGCACAGTCAATTTTACCATTCGGTGAAACTTTGTATGTCTGGCCGTAGAAAGTCAACTTGAGAAAATCCATCAGATCCCCTTTGACCTTTTCTTCAGTATTGATGACAGTAATCTGTTCGAAGAAATTATGCAACTGTGTTTTGAACGTATCAAACGCTGCACGGTCCACAGGAACCTGGCGATAAGCCTTATTCAGGGACTTGGAAATTGTCAATTCGGCCATAGTAAACTTCAATGGTATTAGCTTAGCAAATTTAACATTTTTCCGGTTTCTAACCTAACAAATCCGCTACAATCAGCAGGTTCCATTCTCTCTGGACCAATGTGTCCGGTTCGCCGCCAATCCATCCTGAAGCCGTATGGGGCATATTTTATGGATTGGCGGCAAGGGAAATGCCTCCAGGGGCCGAAATGCCAGCCGCCAGTACAGAAATAACGCATTGTGAGCGTTAAAAGTGGATTGGCGGCAATCGGCCACTATCGCCTAAAAAGAAAAAACCACCTTTCGGTGGTCCTTGAAGGTTCAAAGGGGACAGGTGGTGTTCCTCCCCCCCCTTCTTTTGCAAAGGTAACAATATAAACGGACATAAACAAAAGTATTTTTACTGCCAGCTTAGCAGTTCATAGTTAACTAATTACAGGATTATAAAGAAAACGGAACTGCATTGGCTTGAATGCAGTTCCTTCTCCTTATTAAAGTGCTAAGTTGTGAGTCTTAGCCACGCATAGCACTATTTGTTGCAAATATACAAAGAGTTTTCAGATTACCAAAATTATTTTAATCCGGATGCTATTTTTATGGCTGTATAGAGATCATTATTGTTTTTGCATTTGTCAATCGACTGACGCAGGTCTCGTTCCAAATCAGCTAAGCGATTTACAGAGACAATACCTGTCAGGTATTTGATGACTTCTACTGCTCCCCGTAGATTAGTCCTGTCAGGCACCGCAGAGAGATTGACCGGACCTTGTGTGGTGAGCGCTTCGTTGGCAGTGTAATCAAACAGAATGCCGTTATGAGCACATCGATTACGTATGCGACGTACAGAAGATAGGTAATTGTAGAACGTCTTTATGGATTGAATTCCGTATGCTTTAGATATATCCAAACGTGAAGATACATTGGAAATGGCATTAAATAAGTCTATAATCTCACCAATGGTCATAAATTCCAGCGTCTTCCATGAAGGTGCATATTTGCAGGCGTGATTGTGGTGATGCCATTTGATGTAAGCCGAGAGCCTGACTCTATCGTAGATGCGGTCAAAAGTCCTGATATATGCTGGAGACACAATGCTTTCATCGGCAAACCATGTGTCTTTGTTACGGTGCTTCGTAGACATATAGTTGACAATGGTAGTCCTAAGATGAATTTCAATTCGACTGATATATTTGAGCAGTATTAATCGAAGTTCAAAGTCAAAATAGTACAATCTGAGCACCGTTTCTAATGAAATGCCCTCCTTGATAATATGGTCACGTCCAACCTTTACGGGATACTTCTTCTCGAAGGGGAACAGATAAAAGCCTAAACGATAAAATCCAATATCGGACAGGATTTCAAAAGCTTTGGCATCATCGAGGATGATCAGCCCCAACTGTTTAAGATATTCTATCTGCTCCGGAACTGTTTTTATATAGCCACTCATCATATACCACTACCTCACTTCTTTAAACTCCATTATGTCTAACATTGAGAACTGCACTCCGTCAATGACGGCATTCCACGATTGATGAAAATGACCATAGAACCACCTCTCAACGTAGTGCCCAGCTTCCTTCAAGCCGTAGAAAATCTTGTCCATTGTTTCACGCTCCCGGGCAACGTCTTCAATGAGTTCAGGATCCCATTCAGCCCATGACTTCAGGCCAACATGCGAGCTTAATTCACAGAAAGAGGGTGATGTGTGAGTAATAACAGTGTCTATTGGCAGAGCTATGTCAGATATCTCTGACGGATTGTAGATAGGGCCCTCGTTCGGCCAGTAAGAAGCCACTTCCGCAACACGATTTCTTGCGTCATGCTTCATTCTATTATAACGGTCAATACTTGTGGCCCCGCCTATGCATAGTATGCTGTGTCCGGCAGCTGTTATGACACTATAATCTGGTATGGTTCTCCACCGCTTGTGCGCTATCTTTTCCTCTGAAAAGTATGCAGGATTGTCATGATTTCCCCGCACGAAAACAATCCAATTGTTGGACTTGCTCAGCCTGGATGCAACTTTGTTGTATATCTGATCATAATACCCGGGTTTATCAAATCCAAATCCGCAATCCCCGGCCACGACAAGTAGGGTGTCCTTACACTCATATTGGATACATAGTTTGTAGGCAAGCGTCTTGAAGTCTCCATGGATATCTCCAGAGACGATAACTTGACGAGCTTCCGGGTAATCTAGCAGCTTCATGTCATATATTGTTTTTAATCCACTCCAATTCTTCGTGTGAAAGATGTGCATTCCGAATGTCCCAAAGCACCTGCTTAGCCCTTCCCCATTTGTTGGAACGAATAGGCTTGGGCAACGTACCTTCATCAGCAAAAACCATCAAATCCGGGTTTTCCGGCCAGTTCGTAATGGTTCCCTCTTTGTCAATGCAGAACTCTACATAATCTCCCCATCCGTTTTCTTTTGGAGGAATGACTTCGTTGGGCACATATCCCACTATCTGAAGTAGTGGTTTCATGTCTTTATCTTGAAGTTCATATGTTCCGGAATCCCGAACCTTTGCCCAAATACGTAAATCTTCATTATAATTCCATTCAAGGACTTTATGACTAGACAAGTTCACGGTAAAGTCAAACTGACGGTTATCAGAATCATAAAGCGGAATAATGGATGACTCATCCATTCCAAGGTCATCTCCACTACCATTAATGATAGTAAATAGGTCATCTCTACGGTTATATGGAATTACTATGTGAAGGTAAACAGCATGGGCTACATAATCGGAATAGAAAACACAACCGGAAAAATCAGGCTCCTCAGGATAGGAAACAAGTAGTTCAAATGGAACGCCAAGCACTTCTGCGGCTTTTCGTATTATCAGAATGTTTTTTGATGCGAAAAGCGAATTGACGTTTTGTTTCTGAATTCCCATCCTGTGGGCGAATTCTGTTTTGGTCATTCCAAGCCGTTTTAATAGTTCCGGTCCCTTGGCTTCAAAGTAAATCTTATTATCAGGCATACAAACAATTTTTCACAAAAATAATAAATATTTATTACAAACCAAAAAGTAATAAATAGTATTAATTATTGGATAATTATTTCGGGTCATGTGGACAAAAACGTCCTCGCCTAATTGCGGGGACGTTTTATACTTGCCTCAGTCTTGCGTGGCTCGTGTTTACCTTGGAAGGTGGGCCCCGCCCTTAACGAGGACTTTTGCATTACCGGCTTATCGGCCCACAATACCACGTCTTATCAGACCAATGCAAATATACAAAGACTTTTCAGATTGCACAAAAAAGTTCCTCATCTTTTACAAAGAAGACAAAATAAACCGATAAATAACATCAAAAATGTATTTGGCCGTGATTTACGTCGCAAGTGCTTATGCAAAATGTCGCAGGTGGCTGCTTAAACTGTCGCAGGTCTGTAAAAAATGCTTGACATGCGACGGTATTTGCTTACTATGGCCGATTTGCGTCGCAGTTCGGCCAAAAAATGCAGACCTGCGACACTTTATCCCGGGACCTGCGACGTTATGGCCCCTGACCTGCGGCACCAGTCACTAAGACCTGCCGTGGCGGCACTATCCTCAATTGCCCTGGTACTTGGCTGGGACAAAAACGCCGTTAAATGCGCCTGGTCAGTACTGCTAGATAGAGCGCTGGACCAGGTCCAGCCATTGCTTTTTGTGTGGCAATATTATATCTTTGCAAAACCTAATATTCAGTGAAATGAAAAAAGCTGCACTAATTCTGTCCGTTATCAGCCTCCTCCTCTCATCATGCGGCGGCGTTGAACTATATCTTCCCAGCTACGGAACCAACGAGGTCCCGGAATCGTTCTTCACCGGACAGCCCTCAGATGCCAGCATAGTATTCCCTCCGGCAGCCTCCATGAACATGTCATCAGGCTCCGGCTCCTACCGCGACATCACAATATCTACACTCCAGCCGGTTGCCGACCTCATGTATGCTGCCGACATCAACCTCTCCAGGGTCCGTACCCAGGACGACGGTCTCACACTCTCCGGTTCGTCATCGGCCACAATAAGATTTTCGGCATACAGAAATGACATTGTTGCCGAAAACATAGTTTCCGGCAACGCTACAGTCAACGGGACACTACCAGAAGGCCCCGTGATTGTGCAGATAAGCACATCACAGGGCGTCTTCCATTTCAAGTTCGACCTGATTACGGAAATCAGCTTCTGAGGTTACAACGCCTTGAGAGCCCTTGCCAGCTGGTCCGGGCAGCTGGTGCCGCGACCTTTGCAGTCTATGCCTTCCAGAAGGCCAATGACATCACTTATCTTTCGGCCCTCACAGAGCCTGGCAAGGCCCTTGGTGTTGCCGTCGCAGCCTTTGACTATTTCTACGCGGCGAATGACATCTCCTTCAGTTTCGATGTTGATCTTTGTGGAGCAGGTTATGCCGCAGGTGGCAAATGATGTGCTTCGGATGCCGCCATCAGTGGTATCTGACAATTTAGTTACGTCAAGCATTTTATTTACAATTGGTGTCTCTATTTCTTTTTCGGCTTCTTTTTCCGGAACTGGCTGGAACCTTTGGACCATCTTGCCGTCATAGAAGACTTCCTCATAGAAATTGGTTTTGGGCCGAATCCAGTACCTGCGGTCTCCGTACATGGCCTGGTACACTACGGCTTCCTCGCCCGTTGCCTCAATGGTGGCAAGGGTTACAAAACGGTAGAGTTTCCTGTTTCGGAAATGACGGTAATACTTTTCCACAATCCTTCTGCAAAATTAATATTTAAAAACGACAATACAATAGTATGAGTTCATGGGTAAAATGTCCCCGGCAGTACTGGACATGCACGTTTTAAGGTGTTTTTGTGCACGTTGAGTACCCAGCAGTACTGGCTAAACACATTTCAGGGCGTTTTTGTGTACGTTGAGTCCCCGGTGGTACTGGACATGCACGTTTCAAGGCGTTTTTGTGTACGTTGAGTCCCCGAAAGGTACTGGGCGAGGGTGGTTTAAATGTTACCTGTCTTTTCTTCTGACGGCCCAGACGTAGATGAGGAGCACCACGTTCATCATAAGGGAGTAGAGGATGGCCGGGATGGCCATTTCGTCGTTGGCAAAAACCAGCGGGCTGGAGGCTATGGCTATTGCCTGGGCGGCATTCTGCATTCCAACCTCAATGACAACCGTCCGGCGCTGCTTCTCCCCGGTTCTCACAAGCCTGGAAAGCAGTGACGAGCACGTGATTGCAACAAGGATAAGGGCCGTGACGCAGAGCCCCAGGATGCCGATATTGGCAAGAATTGTCTTGTGATGCTGGATGTAAAACACCGTCACAAGCACAAGAAGAAGCGGGAACGCCAGTTTCCCAAGCACCTTGTCGGTTTTTTCGGCCCCCTTTGGCCAAGCATAATGTAGCCCAATTCCAAGGAGCACGGGAAGGAGCATCAGCACAAGATTCTGCTTGATGAGGTTCCCAACCGGAAGCGTAATTCCCACGCTCTCCCCTACCAGGGCCGTTGCCCAACTCATTATAACCGGAATGGTAAACAGCGTGACAATGCTGCTTATTGCCGTGAGGGTTACGGAAAGCGCCACATCACCGCCCGCCAGCTTGGAAAACACGTTTGACGAGCTTCCGCCGGGACAGCACGCAATAAGCACCAGGCCGATGAAAAACACCGGCGGCAGATTAAACGCATAAGCCAGCCCCAGGGCAATGGCCGGTAAAAGCAAAAGCTGGCCGAAAAGGGCTATCCCTAACGGCCAGGGTTTACTGAAAACTTTCCCGAAATCTTCAAGCCTGAGCGTAAGCCCGAGGTCGAACATCAGAAGGGTAAGTATGGGAAGTACAATCCATATTGCCATAATGGTGGCAAAAATACTGCTTTTTTATATAACTAGCGAAGATACTTCCGCTTCATGCTCTCCTGTTCTTCGGCACTGAAGCCAAGAGCCTCTTCCAGATAGGCCTGGAGGGAGCCGTAGCGGGAATCAATGAGATCCAGCGTGGACTCGAAATTCTCCACGCTAACCCCAATCATGGCGCGGATGAAGGAGAGTTCGGCCTCTCCGCCGCCTTTCTCCACAATTTTGGCCGAAATGGCCTCCACGGCGGGAGCGTAGGAGACGTTGGACAGTGCGAAGTCCTCCACAATGGTTTCACGGCTGGCGCCAAGGGCTGCAAGCACAAAGGCCGAGCCCCATCCGCAGCGGTCCTTGCCCTGTGAGCAGTGCCAGAGCGCACCGCCTTTGGAGGACAGCACGCCACGGAGGAACTCCCCATAGCGTTTCTGCGACGTTGTGTCCATCACAATGGCCGGATAAAGCTTCTGGGCCATCTCTTGCGCCTTGGGGTTGAAAGCGTATTCCGACAATGTTTCCATCAGATTATGGGACTGGACCACCGTAGTGTCCGCGCGGCCTGATGCGAAGGCGGCCACAAACTTCTCCGGAAGCGTTGACAGCCAGGTGTTCTTGACGCCCTCGATTTCACGGTCCATGGCCTTGCTGCGTTCGGCCTCAAAGCGGAAATCAAAGATGTCGGTAAGGCCGAAGCGTTTTTTTAGGAGGGCTACATCGGCATCCGTTGCCTTGGAAAGCTCTGCGCTGCGCACAAGTTTGCCGGCGCGGATGGTCCGGCCGTCCTGCATCACAAGGCCGCCCAATTCACGGGCGTTCTCTATGCCTTCAAATGCAACGGTCCTGTCTTTGGGAGAAGTTGAGCAGCCGGACAACATAAGAAAAGGAATCAGAATGGATAATATACGTTTCATAATATCAATATGCGCTAAGCATTTTTTCTATTCTTTCTACGCTTATTTCCGGCAGGGGCCCGTGGAACGCCATGTCATATACATAGGGCACCTTTGCGGCATAGTAAGGAAGAAGACCGTGGACATAATCCGCCAGAGCCTTGGGATCGGAGGTGCCAAGATAGGCCGGAAGGAAACAGTTCCAGTGGTCTTTCATCTGCTCCGGTGTAAGGTGGAAAAGGGCCTGTGAGCGGGAGGCGTCCATATTCTGCGACATAATCCACATGATGGCAATGTCCCACTCAGGAGCTCCGTAGCTGAACTCCCCTACATCAATCCACAGGTTGCGGTGTCCGTCCGTAATTATATTGCCGATATGGAGGTCTCCGTGAATACAATTGGGAGTATCGGGGACCGTTGCCAGGAAAGAGAGGGACCGCTCCCTGTAGGCCTCAGGTACCAGGTCTTTCTCCTTGTAAAAACGGGTCAGGACTTCTTTGTATGACCGAAGGCGGGATGTATCGGCGGGTGTGGAATGGAGTTTCCGGGCACAACCCGCAAAAGTGAGGCTAATCTCTTCCAGACGGGAAGGTTCCTCTGAGATAATGCGGGTAAAGGAGCGCTTGCCCTTCACCAGTTCATATTCCGCGCCGAATCTTTCCCCGTCCGTCACAAGGCGGTACGGCTCAGGTGTGGGTATGCCCAGTTCGAAGACCGTGCGGGCCGTAAGGAATTCGGCCCTTGCCCTGTCGGCCTCAAAGCCGGGATTGTAGAGCTTGGCCAGCGTATTGCGCGTTTTGTGGGTATAGGATACGGCGGTTCCGCCCTCTCCGCTCCGGGTGTAATCTTCAAGGTTTATTTGCTCGTAATCGCTCATAATGCCTGCTAACTTAAATTTTGCAAATATACATAATTTTTCGCTGGCTGCGACTAACTCCAGAAGCGTCAAGTATCTCTCCGGCCACATAAAGGCCGAATACCGCTCTGCCTGACCTCCGGTTGCACGTTCCCGCCGGGCCAGGTGCAAAAACACCCCCTATTTGCACCTGGCACCACGTTTTCATCAGCATCCGGTGCAAAAACACCCACCTTTTGCACCTGGCACCCCGTTTTCACCAGTCTCCGGTGCAAAAACACCCCCTATTTGCACCTGGGAAAGACAAAAAGCAGTATCTTTGCGCCCCAAATGTAAGTAAAGTGGCAGTAGAAGATATCAAAAGAAGAAGGCTGGTGGGACTCCTGGCCGGCCTTATTGCGGGGGTGTCGTACGGGACCAATCCCCTATTTGCAAAACCGCTTTTGGAAAGCGGCGTTCCGGTGCTTGTGATGCTGTTTTTCCGTTACGGAATGTCGGCGGCAATACTGGCCGCGTGGATGGCATGCAGACACGAGGCCTTCAAGGTTGAAAAGCGGGAACTGGGCCTTCTTGCCGTGCTAGGAGTGCTTTTTGCCTGCAGCAGCCTTTTCCTTTTCACTTCCTATGAGTTCATCCCCTCCGGGCTTGCCACCACGCTGGTTTACCTCTACCCGGTGTTCACGGCCCTTATCATGGTGGTCCTGAGGTTCTACCCCAGTTGGCAAACCTGGCTTTCAATCATCGCCACATTCGGCGGAATCCTGCTTCTTTCCACCCCTTCGGCCGGGGCCGAAATAAGGCTTTCCGGGATAATCCTTGCAATCATGTCCGCGTTGAGCTATGCCCTCTATCTTGTGATTGTGAACCGAAGCAGGCGAATAAAGAAGGTGTCGGAGCACACCCTCACCCTCTATGCCCTCATGACGGGGGCGGCAATGTTCCTCGTGATCCGGCTTTTCCAGGGCGGCAGCATCCTTGAAGGCGTGGACTCCCCCGCCGATTGGGGAAATCTCCTAGGCCTGGCCGTTGTCCCCACAATGATTTCAATGCTAACACTTGCGGTGTCGTCAAGGTATATCGGCCCCACCAAGACATCCATCCTTGGCGTGTTTGAGCCCCTCACCGCCATAATGATTGGCACTGTGCTGTTTGGAGAACCCCTTACGCCGAAAATGGCAGCCGGGGTTGCCATATGCGTTGGCGCAGTTGTTTTCATGATCCTGAAGCCGGGACGGAAATAAAAATGATTTGCCAGTGCAACCGAAAAATGCTATTTTTGCGAAAAAGACAACCAACTTGCGCGTGAGTCTAGTAATCTAATCTTTTGAGAAATATTTCAAGCCATGACAGAGATAACCATCAGCGTAGGACTTAACGACGCCGTCACTAAGCAGCAGAAGTATGACACCAAGATGTACGTGGACATAATGAAATTTGTGTGTCAGAGTTACCACGTGGCGTTCTCGTATATCGTTTCCGATGGCGGCTATTTCCACGAAAATGGTGACTATGTACAGGAAAAGACGCTGGTCCTTTGCCTTCTGGACCCTGAGAAAGGTATTGTGGATGCCATTGCAAAGGATCTCTGCACCTTTTTCCATCAAGAATCCGTCCTGATCACAGAGAGCAAGGTCAGGGCCTATTTCATTAAAGAAAACTAGTCTTCCTTTTCCTTCACATAGCAGGCCACAAGCCCGTAGGTGATGGTGGGACGTATCCAGATTTCAACCATCAGATAGGTGGTGTATTGGTCGGCGGGCTCACGCAGGATTATGATGTTATAGAGCAGCGCTATTAGCATATCCACTATGCAAATCATCCACAGGTTAGCTTTGGAGTAGGTTTTCCAGTCTTTTCGCGCATAGAAATAAGTGAGCATGATAAGAAGCGCCACGGAAAGCGTGAGGCATACAAGGTGAACCGGAAAACTCTCCAGCTTTGGAGCAAACAGGATATCCCTGAGAAGCACCGTTGCGCCTATGTTCAGGGTGCACCAATAATTGAACTGCTTGGTGGTGATGGGGCCTTTGAAAAAATACATCCACATCATCACAAGGCTGGCAATGTAGAACACGTTGAGCACAAGCTCCGGCCAAGATTCACGGATACCCAGCGTGAGCACACCGTAGATGACCATTACCACAGACACTGCCGCTGCAATTATTGTAACGGCCACATTGAATATATCCGACTTGCTGCTAAATCTGGTTTTCATGGTAAAAAATTTACAAACATACAAAATTAATAAATTATTTCTTACAAGGCAACTTGATCCGAGCCCCATTTCAATTTTTATATGCTCCCCACATAGTACTGGACAAATTCGCTTTTGGATTTCTGAAAACCGACAATCAGTCTATACGACTTCCATCTCATCAGATACATTTGGGAATACGGTTTCTGATTCTTGTCATTGTGTTTTGGCGTCCATTTTTCAACGGTTGCATTTTGAAGGATTTCGGTCAAATGGAAAAACGTAGCAGGTGACGGCGTATGCCGTCGCAGGTGGCAATGCGAAGTGTCGCAGGTGGCAATGCGAAGTATCGCAGGTCTGCAAAAAATTGCTGACCTGCGACGTTTTTTTGTCCCTGTGGCCGATTTGCGTCGCAGTTCGGCCCAAAAACGCAGACCTGCGACGTTTCGCCCCTTGACCTGCAACGTTTCATCTCCTAACCGGCGACGTTTCCTCCCCTGACCTGCGACATTATGCGTCCCAGGGACTCAACATACGCGAAAACGCCCTAAAACGTGCACGTTCAGTACCGCTGGGGACTCAACGCACGCAAAAACACCGCAAAACGTGTACGCTCAGTACCACTGGGTACTCGGTGTGCACAAAAACACTGCAAAACGTGCTGGACCGGATGTTCGACTTCCTCAGCGGAATGGGTTATTTCAATTCCTGACGCTTCTTTTCATAGTATGCGTGACGGGCTGGATTCTCCGGAAACCAGCCCTTTAGCACACGCTTTTCCTGGAGGAACATCTCATGGATGCCCCACAGGCAGGAGAACGCGAATCCGCCCACTATTGTTGAGAGGATGGCGCTCTGGATGAAAAGCGAGGCCGCAGAGAATCCAAGGCCCGCCACCAGCCAAACCCACCAACTGTTTCGGCCCCAGTAATACTCCATTTTTATCACCGCCGGATGGCATATCCCTATGCTCAGGAACACCGCCGCACCCACTATTATTCCACTAAGATTCATTTTCAATTATTTGTGGTTGCAAAGTTCAGTAAAAGTGACTTACAATTATAGGAATAATGGTGCTGCCATTAGGACTTATCATTGTTCCGCCTCCTTCGCGCACGTTTCGGGCCCCATTTCGTGCTCGGAGCCGCGGTTTCACTGCCTTCGCGCACGTTTCGGGCCCCATTTCGTGCTCGGAG
>OCTW011198075.1_pt1 | contig 13892 bp, 14 predicted proteins | sample 1539671 | NCBI WGS metagenome assembly OCTW01 (sample SAMN02144230, study PRJEB22623) | gut metagenome | biome: sheep rumen | host: Ovis aries | place: New Zealand | reverse complement strand
GAATATATAACTACATCTCTATTAAATAAGAAAACTATTATTATTTCTTTAAATAGCGATGTAAAAATTAATAGCTTAAAGAAATATTTAAATCTAGAATTCCATTTAACTGATATAGATAATATTTATGATAATGAATTAAATGTTATTAAAATGGAACTAAATGAAGGATTTGAAATAAATGATTATATCTTCATTAGTGAAAAAGAATTATATGGTACTAAAGTAAATAAAGTTAACTATAAAAATAAATTTAAAGCAGGAACTAAAGTAAAACTAAATAATCTAGAAAAAGGCGATTATGTTGTCCATATTAATCATGGTATTGGTAGATATGAAGGTATTAAAACTATTAGTAATCATGGAAATATGAAAGATTACTTAGAAATAACTTATCAAAATGATGATAAATTATATATTCCTGTGGAAAAGATAGATCTAATATCCAAATATTCTTCTAAAGAAGGAATGATACCTAAAATAAATAGATTAGGTGGTACTGATTGGGCTAAAACTAAACTTAGAATTAAGAATAAAGTTAAAGATATTGCAGATAAATTAATAAGAATTCAAGCAGAAAGAGCTATGAAGAAGGGATTTGCATTCAATAAAGATGATTCTCTTCAAAAAGATTTTGATTCAGAATTTGAATATGATTTAACTAAGGATCAATTTATTGCTATTGAAAAAATTAAATCAGCTATGGAATCTGAAGTACCAATGGATATGCTTTTATGCGGAGATGTTGGTTATGGTAAGACTGAAGTAGCATTTAGAGCAATATTTAAAGCAATTGAATCTAAAAAACAAGTAGCATATTTATGTCCAACTACAATTCTTTCTAATCAACAATATCAAAATGCAATTGATAGATTTAAAAATTTTGGTATAGAAATTGCTTTACTTAATAGATATACTACATATAAAGAAGAAAAAGAAATATTAGAAAAACTTTCAAATGGTAAGATAGATTTAGTTATAGGAACTCATAAATTATTAAATCAAAAGATTAAATATAAAGATTTAGGATTACTTGTAATCGATGAAGAACAAAGATTTGGAGTAACACATAAGGAAAGAATAAAAGAATATAAAGCTAATATAGATGTACTTACTTTAAGTGCTACACCAATACCTAGAACACTTCAAATGTCACTAGTAGGTATAAGAGATTTAGCGTTAATAGAAACACCACCTCAATCTAGATATCCAGTACAAACTTATGTAGTTGAGGAATCTTTATCTATTATTAAAGATGCTATATATAAAGAGATGTCTAGAAATGGACAAGTATTTATTCTATATAATAGAGTAGAAACTATCGAAGAAAAGAGAGATGAATTAAAGAAATTAATACCTAATGCAGATATAAGAATAGTACATGGTCAAATGAATAAAGAAGAAATTGAAGATACAATGAATTCATTTATTAATAATGAATTTGAAATATTATTATGTACTACTATTATTGAAACAGGTATTGATATTCCTAACGTTAATACATTAATTATATATGATGCTGATAGATTTGGTTTATCGCAACTTTATCAAATTAGAGGTAGAGTTGGTAGATCTAATAAGATAGCATATGCTTATCTTATGCATTCAAAACAAAAGATGCTTAATGATTCTGCAGTAAAAAGATTAAAAGCTATTAAAGAATTTACTGAACTTGGATCAGGATTTAATATAGCTATGAGAGATTTATCGATAAGAGGTGCTGGAGATATACTTGGATCTGAACAAGCAGGATTTATTGATTCAGTTGGTTATGATTTATATGTAAAAATTCTTAATGATGAAGTATCTAGACTTAAAGGATTAGAAGTAGAAGAAGAAGTAATTGAGAATGAAAAACCTCTTATTAATGTAACAACTCATATTGATAATAAATATACTGATAGTGATGCTCTTAAAATTGAAATTCATAAGCTAATTAATGAAATTTCATCAAAAGAAACACTAGAGAGAGTTAAACAAGAAATTGAGGATAGATTTGGTAAAATCAATAATGATATTGATGTATACATGCATAGTGAATTACTTGAAAAATTAGCTAAAAAATTAGAGGTAAATAATATAACTTCTAATAATTTATATGTAGAATTTATCCTTAATAAAGATATAATTGAATCATTAGATGTAACAGATTTATTTGTATATGCATCTAATCTATCAAATAAATTTAGATTTAATTATAAGAATGATAGATTATATATAAAACTATTATTAAGCGGTTTAGAAAAACACTACGTATATTATTTAGTAGAGTTATTTGAGCACATTATAAAAATAAAAGAGTAGAAATACTCTTTTTTTGATATAATTATATTAAGGAGTATTTTTATGAGAAGATTTGAAATTATAAGTGCAAAAGAATTTGAAAAATCATTAAGAGATATATGTAGTTATAAAGACATAGAAATACCTACTAGATCTACTAAACATAGTGCTGGTTATGATTTTAAGAGCCCTATAGACCTTAAATTAGAACCAGGAGAAAGTAAAAAGATCCCAACAGGAATTAAAGTTTGCATGAATGAAGATGAATATTTAGCAATATTTATTAGAAGTTCAATGGGATTTAAATATAATATAAGACTATGTAATCAAGTGGGTATTGTAGATTCTGATTATTATAATAATCCAGACAACGAAGGACAAATATATATAAAAATTCAAAATGAAGGTAATGAATCATTAATAATTAATAAGGGAGATAGATTTGCGCAAGGTATTTTTATGAAATATCTATTAACTGATGATGATTCTTCAGTTAATGAAAGAATTGGTGGTTTTGGATCAACAGGTAAAGGAAGATAATAAATCTTCTTTTTTTATGGTATAATTTAAGTGGTGAGAAAAATGATAGATACACATTGTCATGTTTTAAAAGAAGAAATGGATAATTATCTAGATATAATAGAGGAATGTAATTCTAAAGATATATCTATGATTATTAATGGTTATGATAATAAATCTAATAAAGAAGTTATAGATCTTGCTAATAAATATAATAATGTTTATTCAGCAATTGGTTTAAATTATGATGGGATTGATAATTTTTCTGATAAAGACATAGAAGATTTTGAAAAATTACTTAAATCTAATAAGGTAAATGCTATTGGAGAAATAGGTATAGATTATTATTGGACTAAAGACAATAGTGATAAACAAATATATTTCTTTAAAAAACAATTAGAATTAGCTAAAAAATATGATTTACCTGTAATAATACATTCTAGAAAAGCATCACAAGAAGTATTTGATATTATAAAAGAATCTGGTGTTAGAAAAGGATCTATGCACTGTTATGCTGGAAGTGTGGAAATGGCAAAAGAATTTATTAAATTAGGATTTTTAATAGGATTAGATGGACCTATTACATATAGTAATAATGTTAAAGGTATTGAGTTAGTAAAAGAAATACCTCTTGAATATTTATTACTTGAAACAGATAGTCCTTACTTATCACCAGAACCAAATAGAGGTAAACAAAATAGTCCATTAAATCTTATATATGTTGCAGAAAAGGTAGCAGAAATAAAAGGAATATCTACTGATGAAGTAATAGAAAAGACTACAAAGAATGCTAAGGAGTTATTTAATTTATGAATCAAGAATTAGTAAAAGATTTTAAATTTAAGAAAAAATTTGGTCAAAACTTCTTAAAAGATGAAAATATTTTAAGAAACATTGTGGAAAAGTCTGAAATAGATAAAGATACTCTAGTACTTGAAATAGGTGTAGGAGCAGCTTATTTAACTTATTATGTATCTGATAGAGCTAAAAATGTAATAGGGTATGAAATAGATGAATCCCTAAAAGATATTATAAATGACCAATTAAAGACAAGAGACAATGTAGAAATTATATATGGTGATTTTCTAAAAGCAAATGTTAAAGATAAATTAAAAGAATATAATTATAAAAAGTTGTATGTAGTAGCAAATCTTCCTTATTATATTACTACTCCAATAATTACTAAGATTATTAATGATAATTTAGGAGTAGATAAAATAGTTATAATGGTACAAAAAGAAGTAGGAGATAGATTTAATGCTAAACCTAATTCAAAAGAATATAATTCTTTAACTATATTCTTGAATTACTATTTTGATATTAGGAAATTAATGGATGTCTCAAGAAATTGTTTTACACCTAAACCAAATGTAGATAGTGTAATAATTGAATTTAAATCTAATAAGAAGTATAATGTTAATAATGAAGAATTATTCTTTAAATTAGTTAGAGATTCCTTTAAATATAAAAGAAAGAATTTAAAAAATAATCTAAAAGAATATGATTTAGAAAAAATAAATAATGCTTTATATAAAATAGGCAAAGATTTAACAGTACGAGCTGAAGCATTAACTATTGAAGATTTTGTATTCATTAGCAATGAATTATAAGGAGGTATATATGTTAAGAGCAATGGATGGTTTATATTATTGGTTTGGAGATATGGGACTAGATTATGATACTAGTGCAATATTATCATTTACTTTATTTTTGATGTTATTTGCATTTATAATAGCTTTAATTAAGTTAATATTTCGTATTGTAGCAGAGTGGATTTTCTTTAAAAAATGTGGTGAAGATGGTTGGAAAGCTTTAATACCAATATATAATGAGATAACACTTATTAAGTTATCTGGTTTAAATTGGTGGTGGATATTTCTTATTTATGGTTCAAGTATTTTTTCTTTGATATTATTTCCTCTTGAAATGATAAGTGTAGCAAACGAATCCGCATTACTTACATCAATTCTATTTGTTTTCTCGTTATTCTCATTTGCAGTATCTGCTGCAACAATAGTTGCTAAGATAAATGAGTGTAATAATATTTCAAAAAAATTTAATAAGGGCGCTGGACACACAGCATTACTATTCTTCTTTGAACCAATCATGTTCTTAGTAATGGGATTATCTAGTAGTTATGAATATGATAAAGAATTATATGTACCTAAGAATGGATTCTTTAGTAAATAAAAGTAAGGTGTAACCTTACTTTTTTTGTTTCATAAAATATATTGGTGATACTATGTTTGAAATAGGAGATTATGTCTCAAGAAATAAATATAATAATGATTATATTTTTAAAATAATAGATATAAAAGATAATATATATTATTTGTCAGGAGTTAATATAAGGTTATTAGTAACTAGCGATATTAACGATTTAAAAAAAGAAAAAGAAACCAGAGAACAAGAAGATAATTATATAGAAAAAGAAGAATATAAAAAGGATTATTTTTATTTAACTCCTACTATATTACATATTGATTCATCTAATGATTATTTAGAAAGATGTTTAAAATTATATAAAAAGAACAATTTAAACGCATATGGAGTTAAATGCATAGAAAAAGATATTCCTATTAATATCGAGAAATATCTTAATGATATTAAACCAGATATTGTGGTTATCACTGGTCATGACTATTATAATAAGAATGATAATAGTTACCAAAATAGTGATAATTATATAAAATCTGTTAAAATAGCTAGAAATTATTCTGATAATATAAAAATAATAGCTGGAGCATGTCAATCTAATTTTGAAGAGTTAATTAAATCAGGTGCTAATTTTGCATCTAGTCCTAAAAGAATCAATATACATGCATTAGATCCTGCGATTATTGCAACTAAACTTGCATTAACTAAAAGTACTGAAAAAATAGATTTAATAAGTATACTAAATAAGACAAAATGTGGTCCAAAAGGGATAGGTGGAATTGAATGCAATGGTAGTATGTTTGTAGGATATCCAAAATAAATATTTAAATGTGTTTGAAAATTTGACAAAATTTATCCATTGTGCTAGAATATTGACCATTCTTTTAAAAAGAAGGGGGCATTTTATATGGAAAAAAGAAAATTAGCATATATTGCTGGAGTCATAGTAGGTGTTGGAGCTGTTGCTGGTCTTATTGCTGGATTAAGATCTTGTAATAATAATGTAAATACTGCGGATAAAACTAATACAAGCTCAACTACATCTTTAATAGATGAATCTTTTGCTAGTGAACCTACTGAAACATTAGATGCAACAGTAAGTACAGGGGATTATGTTTTAGAAACATTAAATCCAGATTACTCTGCACCTACTAGAGAAACTACTAGTGCAGATGGTAACAATATAGGTACTGCTAATGCTAATACTGTAATTCAAACAGTTAATGAAACAACTCCTAATGGAGAAGTAATAGTTTTAGAAAAACCAACTATTCAAACTCAAGGACCTGTTTCATATGAAACATCAGCAATAGAAACTGATATAAATGGTACACAACCAGGATGGACAGAACCTGAAATTAAACCATCTGGAACTGATCCACTACCTGTTGAACCAACTAAAATAACAGTTAATATTACTGCTGAAACTTCTACAACTGAAACAAATACAACAACTGAAACAAACACAACAACTGAAACAAACACAACAACTGAATATACAGCTGCACCTACAGAAACAATAATTGTTACAGTTCCAGTAGAAACAGTTAATCCTAATGATCCTAACAATGTTATTGAAAAGGATATAAAAGGAAAGGTATTAGTTTTAGGACTAAGATAATAGGTGATTAATTATGAAAAAATATAATAAAAAAGATTTAATTGAATATAGAAAAAAATTAGTTACATTAGCTACAGCTGGTACCTTAGTATTAGGTTCAGCTACTGGATGTGCTGCTAATAATAAAGAACAAACTGTTGAAACAACAGTTGCACCTACTACTATAGTAGAAACAACTGTTATGCCTACAACATCTATAGAAGTAACTAACGATGTTGCAACAGAAGAATATATGGCACAAGCTAAGGCTATAGCAACTGCTATGTATGATTCAAATAAAGAATATTTTGATGATAAACAATTTACTGTTGAAGATTTAGAAAATACATATTATTTAATAAATGGTAAGTATTATGACTTTGAGGGTAATTTAATAATGGATCAAGTTGAATTAGATAGAGCATTTGATACTGTTAGAGAATTAGTTATGCCACAAAGAGTAAATGAAATGTTACAAAAATTAAGTGATCTAGATCATGGTTATATTTCTGAAACTGAATACTTTGAAGAAGTAGAGGCTTCAAAATTCTATGATTATACAGTTAGTTTATCAAATTTAATTGATAAAAATAAAGCTAATGAAGATTTAATTAACTATATTAATGAATATTCAACTGAAATGTATAAAGTAACTGAAGATCTTATAAATGGTGTTTCACCAGAAGATCATTTAACAGAATTCTTTGCAATAATTCGTAGTGCTCAAACTGGAGACACTACTGAATTTGAAGGAATTAATAACTATTTACAAGAAAACAGTTCTGAAGATGGTTATGGTTTCTTGATTGCAGATACATATAAAACTGTTGCAGATTACATAAATACATATAAAGATGGACAATATGTTACCGTTCAAGATGAAAATGTTAGAATTGGTTTCTCATATGATGAACAATTATTAATCAATGCATATAATCTTGGAGATTTAACTGGTAATGTTGAAGCTATATTAGAAGCTGAAGCATTAGAAGCTGAATTATTCCAAACTAAACCATGGCAAATAATGTGTAATAGACAAGATAAAATTCAAATTAATTTTGGATATTACGATGATAACGTTTATAAAAAATCATTATAATTAAATTTGTAATAAAAAGGGGATAAAAAAAAGAATATGTTTAATATTCTTTTTTTTTGTGCTACAATTGTTTTAGAGAACATATAATAATATATAATGGAGGTAATTATGCATAAATTAATAATCAACGGTGGAAAGAAACTAGAGGGAGAAATAACTATTAGTGGTGCAAAGAATAGTGCTGTTGCATTAATACCTGGTGCAATTCTTTGTGATGAAAAGATAACTTTAGCAAATGTTCCTGATATATCTGATGTTGATGCACTTGAAGATATATTGACTCACTTAAATGCAAAAATTAAAAGAAAAAGAAATGGAGAATTACTTATATCCTCTAATACTATAAAAAATAAAAAGATTGATAAAAAGTTAGCTAAAAAATTAAGAGCATCTTATTATTTCATGGGTGCTCTATTAGGTAAATATAAAAAATGTGAAATGTGCTTTCCTGGGGGATGTTCTATAGGAACAAGACCAATAGATTTACATTTAAAAGGATTTGAAGCACTTGGAGCTACTATAAAAGAAAATGGTGATATGTATACTATTGAAGCTGAGGAGTTAAGAGGGGCAAAAATATATTTAGATTTTGCTTCAGTAGGAGCAACTATTAATCTTATGTTTGCAGCAGTACGTGCTGAAGGAACTACAGTTATAAGTAATGCAGCTAAAGAACCTGAAATAGTAAATGTTGCTACATACTTAAATAATATGGGAGCAAAAATAACTGGGGCAGGAACAAAAAGAATTAAAATAGAAGGTGTAAAACATCTACATTCTTGTTTCCATGAAGTAATACCAGATAGAATTGAAGCTGGTACTTATGAAATAATTGGTGCAGCTTGTTCAGATAAATTAAAAATTAATAATATTATTCCTGAACACTTAGATGCGTTACATAATAAGCTTAAAGAAATGAAAGTAAATATTACTGTGGAAGATGATAATGCAGTAGTTATTGAATCTGGTAATTTAAAAGCTGCTAAGATTACTACAGAAGTATATCCTGGTTTTCCAACAGATTTACAACAAGTTCTTGCATCATTAATGACACAAGCAAATGGTGAATCCGAAATTCATGAAACTATTTGGGAAAATAGATTTCAAAATTTATATGAATTAAAGAAAATGGGAGCAAAAGTAAAAATAGATGGTGAAAGAGCATATATTAAAGGACCATCATCATTGAAAGGAACAGAAGTATATGCAACAGATTTAAGAGCTGGTGCAGGATTAGTAGTAGCAGCATTACTTGCAGAAGGAACTACAGTTATTGATAATGCTGATCTAATATTAAGAGGGTATGAAGGAATAGTAGATAAATTACGTTCAGTTGGCGCTGATATTACACTTAAATAGAAAAATGTCTTGCATTATTTCATTAGTATGTTATAATATAATGGATTTCAAAAAAATTCTATAACATTTTTGTTATGGCGAAGGGAGAATATTTATGGCAAAGGAAAAATTAAACATATATAAAGATTGTAAAGTTATATGTGCTTGTGGTGCTACATTTGATACTAAATCTACTAAAGATGAAATACACGTAGAAGTATGTTCAGAATGTCATCCATTCTACACTGGAAAACAAGTTAGAACTAGTAAAAAAGGTAACGTAGAAAAATTCAATGCAAAATATGGATTAAACAAAGAAGAAAAATAATTAGACTTATGTCTAATTTTTTTATATAATAAAAATGGTGATAATATGAAATTAGCAATTGCAAATGATCATAGAGGTTATAAATTAAAAAAATATATTATTAAACATTTAAAGAATGTTGAAATAATAGATTTAGGTACAGATAGTGATAAATCTGTTGATTATCCAAAATATGGTTTTAAATTAGGAGAATATGTAGTTAAAAATAAATGCTTTGGTTTAGCTATATGTGGTAGTGGTATTGGAATATCTATTGCATGTAATAAAGTAAAAGGTATTAGATGTGCTAAAGTTAATTTTATTAAAGAAGCTAAAGTAACTAGGGAAGATAATAATGCTAATATTATATCTATTTCTGGTGATATGAATGAAGAAAGAGCATTAAGAATAATAGAAACATTCTTAAATCAAGATTTTAAAAATGAAGAAAGACATATAAAAAGAATTAATCAAATTAATGAATATGAAACAAAATAGTTGCATATAATTTAATGGTGATGAAATTTGAGAAAATTACTTGTTTTTGTAGTATTTGTAGTTAGTATTCCAGTAATGGTTATTAACTTTTTTTATTCTTATAATGATTTTTCTTTAGATTCAGGCTTTATTAGAAATAAAATTGATAAAGATGTATTTATAAGAGTAAAAAGAGAAAATGGAAATATAGAGACAATTAACTTAGAAGATTATTTAATTGGAGTAGTACCATCAGAATCTCCACTTTCATTTGAAGATGAGGCATTAAAGGCTCAAACAGTTGCAGCAAGAACTTATGCTTTAAAGCAAATAGAGAATAATCAAGGAAATTCATTTGATGTAACTGATGATACATATAGTCAAGTATATTCTGATATTGATACATTAAAAAATAGATGGGGAGAATATTTTGATGAGAATTATAATAGAATAAAAAATATAGTTGATTCTACTAAAGGAGAGTATGTTTCTTATAATGGAGATATTATATACGCATTCTTTTTCTCAACAAGTAATGGATATACAGAGGATAATAAGGATGTATTTGGAGCAGATCTTCCATATTTAAAAGTAGTAGATAGTTCTTTCGATAAAGAAGAAACAGATAATTTTAGTGTAACTACTACTTTTAGTAAAGAAGAATTTTATAATGATTTAGGGTTACCTTATAATGATACATTAGTTATAAGTGATGTTGTTAGAACCGCTTCAAATAGAGTATCTAGTTTATATATAAATGGTAATTATTTTAACGGGATATCCTTTCAATATAAATTAGGACTTAGATCTAATGATTATGAAATAATTGATAATGGTAATATAGAAATAACCACTAAAGGATTTGGACATGGTGTAGGTCTTAGTCAATATGGTGCTAACGCATTAGCAAAAAGACATAAAAACTATGAAGAAATACTAAAATATTATTATCAAGGAACAGAATTAAAAAAATTATAGTATATTTTAAAATTATTTGCCAAATATATTTATAGAGGTGAATAATTTGAAAAGAAAATTAAAGGGATTTGTAGTACCAGTATTAAGTGGACTTATTATAGGATTATTATTAGTTACTTATTTATCATTAAATCAAAAAAGGAATACTCCAATTTCTAGTAATTATAATTATGTATCTAAAAGTATTATGAATGATTCATTACCAGTATTAAGTTATGATGATGTACTAATTAGACCATATCAAACAGATAAAATAAATGTTATTAAAAGATTTTATGATGAGGATAATAAGGAATTAGGAATTATTTATTTTAATGATACATATATACAAAGTACAGGAATACTATATAATTCGGATGAAGAATATAATGTAGTATCTATCTTAGATGGAGAAGTAATTAATATTAAAAAAGATGATTTACTAGGTAATACTGTGGAAATTAAACACACCGATAATTTAATTAGTTCATATCAAGGATTACAAAATGTATATGTAAAAAAAGGAGATACTATTAATCAAAATACAATTATAGGTAAAGCTGGTACAATTAAATTAAATGAAACTTATAATAACGCATTATTATTTGAATTAATAAAAGATGGTCATTACGTAAATCCAGATAAATACTTTGATAAAAAAATTAAAGAATTATAAAAAGAATAATTCTTTTTTTGTGGTATAATTATTTTAGGTGAAGTAAATGAGTAATATAATAATTGATAATTTAAAAATTGTTTTATTCGTATTTTTGGTAGTAGTACTAGTAATACCAATAATTATTAAAATAGCACACCATGTTAATGCATTAGATATTCCTAACGAAAGAAAGGTACATAAATTTCCAATGCCTAGACTTGGAGGATTAGCAATATTCTTAGGATTCTTAATTGGATATATGGTTTTCTGTAAACCTACTGTTCAAATGAATTCAATATTAATAGGTAGTTTCTTTATAATATTCTTAGGAGTATTTGATGACATTAAACCATTGTCTCCTTTAATTAAATTTGGTGGGCAATTATTAGCAGCTATTATTGTAGTGTTCTATGGTAATATAGTTATGCAAGATATATCTGCATTTGGTTTATATCTTAATTTTGGTATATTAGCTAAACCTATTACTATTATGTTTATAGTAGCAGTTATAAACTGTATGAATTTAATAGATGGGCTTGATGGTTTAGCTGGAGGTATTGCTACAATATTCTTCATAACTATTGCAATAATAAGTAATATTCTAGGTATCTATAGTGGTTTAGATGCATCATTAACTTTTATTATGATTGGAGCTACTCTAGGATTTCTATTATATAATTTCCATCCAGCTAAAATATTCATGGGAGATTCTGGATCAATGTTCTTAGGATATATAATTTCAATTATCTCATTACTTGGATTTAAGAATGTTACTTTAACATCATTTATTGTTCCAGTATTAATATTAGCTATTCCTATATTAGATACATTATTTGCAATAATAAGAAGATTATTAAAAGGTCAATCTTTTGCTAAAGCAGATAAAGAACATTTTCATCATCAAATACTTAGAATGGCAGGTAATCAAACAAAGACAGTTTTAATTATATACTTAATCCAAATATTATTTTCAGTAGCATCAATTGTGTATGTACTTAGAAATCCTATGTTAGGTAAAATAGTATATGCAATTATATTCATTATTATTATATGGTTAGTTGCAACTACTAATATAGTGTTTGATAGAAAGAAAATAAGTAAAGATTTTAAAACTAAATTTTCAAAAATTAAAAAATAAAAATGGTTTATTACTTAATGGACTTTATATAAATTAAATATATAATTGTATTAAATAAAAAGGTATTTAAAATACCTTTTTTATAATGAAAAGAGTGAGTTTATGTTTAAGGATTATCAAAAATATTTAGCAACAACATTAAAAGTGTATCTATTTGTATTAGTAATTATATTTATACTTAAGATAGTTGGATTAGACTATTTTGGAATAGACATTAATAATCCAATTATGATTAAAATAGATAATTTTATTCTTCATTGGAAAATTGATTATGTATGTTATTTTATTAGCCTTTATATTCAATTATATTTATTTTTAGGAATTGTATGTAAAGAAAGAAAAAGATTTGTAATACCATTAATTGCAACAATTATTAATACAGTATTACAAATTATACTAATGAAATATTATACTATGGATATTATTTACTATATTTGTAGTTTTATTATTATGTTAGTTTGTCCTATGATTGTCAGTAAAAAGATTTATTTTGGTCGAACAATCCTTATAATCTTACTTTTAACTTTTTATCAATTTATTTCTATGTTTATTAGAAGTGTGGGTTTTAAATATGATTATGGGAATCTGTTAGTAGACATTATACTAAATATTGATCAATTATTATTACTAGCAATTACATATAATGTCGTATTTATGAAAGGAGAGAACAAAAGATGGGAACAGGTAGTTGGCTTATCTTCTCTAAAGAAGATAAACTTAAAGAAATCGCTTCAAAAATTGCAAAAAAACTTACAAAATAGTAGGGAAGCATTTAAGAAACAAAGTAAGGAAGAAAAATTAACAATTATTATTTTTTCTATTCTTAGTTTAATATGGAATGTATTAACTGTTATAATTATATTATTCATTGCTAAATTAAATGATACTTTAATTGAATGTATATTTATTCTTAGTTCTTTTTGGTTATCTAAAAGATCTTTTGGAGAAGCATTTCATTTTAATAGTATGGCTCTATGTTTTATAGTTTCTAATTTAACATATTATTTATTAAATAGGGTTACAACTCCATTAGGAATAAGTATTTTAATACCAATTCTTCTTGGAGTAGGTTTATCATATTTTACTTCTAAATTTGTTAAGAAGTCATATAAACCATTGTATAGGGGTATGCCTAAAGATTTATTCGAAGAAACTATTTTAAAAATTGTTGATAAAGATAGTGATAAATATAAAATTTGTTATGAATTTTATATTGATAAGAAAAGAGATTTATCTCTATCTTATAAATATAATTATTCAGTATCTGGTATTAGAAAAATAAGAGATAGAATTAATAATAAGATAAAAAGACTTTAAAAAAGTCTTTTTTTTATGTATTAGTAGTATTTTGTATTACAT
>OCTW011540631.1_pt1 | contig 13894 bp, 13 predicted proteins | sample 1539671 | NCBI WGS metagenome assembly OCTW01 (sample SAMN02144230, study PRJEB22623) | gut metagenome | biome: sheep rumen | host: Ovis aries | place: New Zealand | reverse complement strand
AATGGATAAACGAAAAGAAAAAGCGCACAAAAAAGGACTGATATCTGTACTGATATCAGTCCAAACCGATAATTTCGATTTTATCTTTCCACTTTCGTGGGAAAGGCATTTTCCCTCAATTAGTGACACCCCATCAATCAGGATAGCCCGCTACTTGGAAAAGTGCCTGATTAAAACACACGTTTCCCAGTGATACTGCATATTGAATCAAACATATTCGGTGATACTTTGAAAACAACTAGCATTATTCTCTGTTTCCATCCTACCGATATTTTCGCTCGCGTTAGCCTAACTACGTTAGTAAAAAACTCTTCCCGCAATCCATATTTTAAAAGTATTGAAAATGCCAGTTCTCGTGCATAACTTTCATATCCCCAGTCAAGTAAATCTCCAATCCTAACTTTATGCATGTCTAAATAATCTTGACGCTTCCTTAAATCAAATTCAGTAGTAATGCCACCCGGTCGACCTATCCTGTGATTATACAACGCAACATCTAAAAAATAAGACTCTTTTGACGCATGTATTAGACGATGTATAACTCCAACATCTTCATAGTATCTGTTTTCCGGAAAACTATAATCATCAAAAAGATGTCTATTGTATAGCGCAAGCCAAGCAGCATTTGAAATAATAGCATTATAGAGCATTGCCTCAGCTTCACTTAGCGGACCTTCCCGCATTCCCGTTTTGTTTTTTGTAATATATCTATCCTGTGTAACAAGATTATGTGTAATAAAAACTATATCAAAATGATGATCCATTGCTGCTCTATATGGTAGTTAACAGAACTTGGGTTCGACCCAATCATCGCTATCCACAAACATAATAAATGGTGCTGTAGAGAAGGCAATACCTTTATTCCGCGCACAAGATAATCCCTTGTTACATTCATGTATTACTTTGATTCTATTATCTTTCGCTGAATATTCATCACAAATCTGTCCTGAATTATCTGTTGACCCATCATCTACCAGTATTATTTCTATTTCCCTTAAGGACTGATTAATCACACTATCGATGCATGTCCTAAGATAATTTTGGACATTATAAACTGGAATGATAACACTCTCTTTTTGGGAAAAACTACCATTCATTTTGTATTAATTTGGCTCCCAAGGGCTATACTTCTTTCCTTCCAAAATATCAGCTATACGCTCACAAGCATGTCCATCACCATACGGATTGCATGCTCTAGACATCTTGTTATAAGCCTCTTTGTTCTCCAGCAGTTCCGTAAAAGCATTATATATTACTTCTTCATCCGTGCCGACCAAGCGGAGCGTCCCTGCATCCACGCCTTCTGGTCGCTCAGTTGTGTCGCGCATTACAAGAACCGGAACACCGTAGGATGGACATTCTTCTTGGATTCCACCGGAGTCGGTAAGACAGAGGAAGCTGCGAGCTTCGAAGTTGTGGCAATCAAACACTTCAATCGGCTCAATAATATGAATACGATCACATCCACCTAATTCTTGTTCCGCAGCTTCCCGCACTACCGGGTTCATATGGATTGGATATACTGCTTTGCAATCCGGATGTTCGTCCAACACACGACGAATTGCTCGAAACATGTGATGCATCGGTTCTCCGAGATTTTCACGTCTATGTGCTGTAATGAAGATCAGCTTATCATTTCCAACCCACTTCAATTCTGGATGGGTGTAATCTTCTTTAACCGTGTGTTGCATCGCATCAATTACTGTGTTGCCTGTAACGTAGATGTTTTCTGCCTTCCGTCCTTCACGTAGAAGGTTTTCTCTAGAGAGCGGTGTCGGTGCAAAATTATACTGGCTGATAATGGAAACAGCTTCTCTATTAAACTCTTCCGGATACGGAGAATAAATATTATAGGTACGGAGCCCTGCTTCGACATGCCCGACCGGAATCTGAAGATAGAAACAGGCCAGAGCAGTAACAAATGTAGTAGAGGTATCACCATGAACGAGAACTACATCTGGCTTGACTTCTTCTATGACAGACTTGATGTCATTAAGAATATTCGTTGTGATATCAAAGAGTGTCTGCCGATCCTTCATAATATTGAGATCATAGTCAGGGATTACGTCAAATGTCTTAAGCACCTGGTCAAGCATTTGACGATGCTGTGCCGTCACACAAACTGTAACTTCAAGCGCATCTCTTTTTTTCATTTCATTGACCAATGGACAAATCTTTATTGCCTCCGGGCGCGTACCGAATACGGTCATTATTTTCTTTTTCATATTGTTCTCCTTACCTACCCAGCCCATAAAGAGGTCTGGGCTGAAGCATTTTGATTCCGACCTTCAATAAAAATGATACTGCCGAAAATATGATTCTAGTGACTGTCTATTGTAATTCGACCATATTGATACGGTCGTTAAAATCTGCAATAACTTCGGCGATGGCTTCTGATATCTCCTCCGACACATAACTCATGTTACGTCCAGATTCAACGGCTTTTGCAAAAGCTACGATTTCATATCGTATCCCTTCACCGTCCAACTGATAGAAAAATCTTTTATTATCTTCTTGATTTTCATATCGGACCTCAAAGTAGTCTGTCTTCCACCACGGTGCTGGAACATAGATATACCCCTTTGTTCCTGCTATAACCAATTCTCCTTCTGCTTTTGCTCCTTTAGCAACCTTGACCGTAGCAACGCCTGATGAATAAACAAAATCGATCTTCGTAAATGCATCAATGTTCTCGTCTTTATCCTGAAATATTGTGTAGAATATCTTATCTTTATAATTTGTGCCAAAAATTTGAAATACAGGAAGCATTGCTGCTGGAGCCCAGCCACACATACTATTCCATTTTTTAGATAAGTCAGCCCCTTCAATAGATATCCCATCACGAAGGCTTGTGCAAACAGCATCTACGGATACTATTTTTCCAATTTTACCGCCTTTTGCCATGAGCAGTAGTCTCTCATAAGCAGTAGAATAGGCTGTTTTAATCGCATCCATGAGTATTAGATTCTTCTCTTTTGCTAAAGCAAAAAGCTCTTGACATTGTTCTCGTGTATATGCAATCGGTGATTCGCAAAGGACATGCTTCCCAGCAAGCAGAGCTTTTTTTGAATGCTCATAATGCTTATCAGGCATGGAAATAATGTAAACTGCATCAACTTTCTCAAGGAGCTCATCATAGTTATCCGTATAATATAAGTCCTTTACTTCTGGTTCATTACCAGGATGAGAAGCGTATACGCCAACAACATCTACTCCATTTACAAACTTTGATTCTTTAATAAATTTAGTTCGAAAAACTGCTGTTCCAACAAGTCCGATATTCAGCTTTCTCTTTTCCGCTCTCACCTCAGAGCTTGAAACGCCCTCTGTACGGGGTAGATACACTACTTTGCAGTACTCATTAAGGTAATCAAAATATCCAACCCAGTCAGAACCGACCGTAAATATATCAACATCGAGTCTACGGATATCATCGATCTTCTGTCCCTCGTATTCCTCAACTATTATCTCATCAGCAATACCTGTTTCTTTAACAGCAGCGATTCGCTCCATTAATGATTGTTGATTATTAATTTTTCCTCTAGTCTTATCATAATCATCCGATGTCACTCCAACAATCAAATAGTCTCCTAAAGCCTTGGCTCTCTCAAGAAGACGAATATGACCGAAGTGGAGCATATCGTATGTACCATATGTGATTACCTTAACCATATTGCACTCCTTAATTTCCTATCTATCCAGCTCAGTTAAGGCTTCAGTAAACTTTTCCATGTATTTTTTTTCGCCAATGGAAACACGCAGGCAATTGCCAAACTCGCCAACATTTGAATATGTCTTAATCAGTATTTTTTTCTCCGCTTTCATTCTGTCAACAATCATTTGTGCATCCGTTTTTGGCTTAATAAAGATGAAGTTCCCTGCCTCACCCTTATGAGGATACCCATGTTCATCAAGCCATGATACTAAGTATTCACGTCCTTCTGTAAAGTTTTTGATTAACGACTCAACCATTCCAGGTGTGGAAATAACAGCTTCAGCGAACTTCATAGCAAATGCATTTGTATTATGAGGAGTACACATCTTTTGTACCATCTTTACGCCCTCTGGCCATCCAGCGACATACCCCAGGCGACATCCGGCCATTGAGAAAAGCTTTGAAAATGTGCGTGTAATAAAAATATGCTCACTTTCCAATGCGTATTTAATAAAAGTCTTTGGGTAGAAATAGTGATATGCCTCATCTACTAAAACAGTTATCTGCTTCTCATTCGCCGCTTTTATAATAGTCTCGAACTCTTCATCACTATATACATTCCCCATAGGATTATTGGGATTCAGAAGTATCAATAGTTGCGTATTATCAGTCAGCTGTTCAATGATATTATTTATATCCATGCTAAGATCTTCATCATAAGGAACCTTGACAAATTCACGCCCATACATTTCGGAATATACTTGGAACATGAAATATGAAGGAACAACTCCAACAATTCTTCCATTCTCGCTCGTGAACGCTTGGATAATATATCGAATTCCCTCTGCTGATCCGTTTACAAGGCAAAGATGCTCTATGTCGGTTCCAAGGTAATCTGCTAACACCTCTGTAAAGTGAAGTGTCTCAGGATACTGAGCCACAAACTGCGGATTAACATCTGATAAAACACTCTTGACAAACTCTTCTGGCAAGCCACCCGGATTCTCATTCAAATCAAGACGCAAGTAATCCTTTCTTTCATTCTGATCAAAGATTCGATATAAATTCTCAACTCTTGGATTCAAGTAATACATGTTGCTACTCCTTTTATCTTCTCTTTCCCATTAACGTATTCTTAATATTCCACATTAATACTTTCTGGCGATTTCCCCATATGTATTTAGAGATCAGCAGTTTAATAGATGGCGCTTTTGACCATTTCTTATTCAGGGATTCATACCCCATATCGCTCTGAAGATCATGTATGAAATTCTCTCGGTCCGAATTATCCGCAATAGGTTTTCTCATTGGTCCTTGATATTTCAGCGCGTCTTCAAAGTTCAATTCATGACCGTACATACTCTCCTGTACTTTTGAAAAAACATCTTTTCCCTTTTCAGTATTGCAAACAACAAGCGAAGATCCCCCATTATTACCATAAAGTTCAGGACAATATATATGTACTCCCCACAGATCTCCCAGGGTAATATCAGCAACTCTTCCCTTGGTTGTAAAAGGACACTTATAGCAAGATGGCCTGCTCATTAAATGCTGAAGCCATACAGACCAGAATGGATTGAACCAACGATCTTTCACTAATACTTTTTTCTTATTCATCAATTCTTTCCTCATTTCCAGGAAGTCCCATTTTCCGTGGTAGTTCCATACCCCCCCGATTTTCAGTCGCATCTTTTCAAAATCCCATGTACCATGAGACAATATGCTCTTCCCTGTATAACGATAATCAAGAGCGGCAATCGGGCTTCCGTACTTTTTTTCAACGGCCTTATCCAGTTTCCTGATGTACAAAGGACTTGGGACTCCTTCACACACTACTTCGACCGTCAGAAGATTATTCCTATTTGAATTCGTAGCATCGAGGTAGGAAAGCAATCCTGCTATCTGACATGGGGTTCCTGAAAACAAAACCTTCCTACCTTCATTTAAGAACTTCCTTGCATTACGGTACGATAATCCCATTATTGATTGAGAATACTTTGACTTTCTAAATTTACCAAGTTCCTTCTTATCAGTTATATAACTGTGAAAAACAAGTAAGCCTTTTGATTCTGCACCAAAGATTACATAATTATCATCACAGAAAGCATCCACAATTGCAGAGAATGCACCACCTGAAGTACTGTTAAAGCGAATATCAGAATTCTTGTGATATCCGCCAAACACATACTTGTTGTCCTCGTATTTCTCTGGCATATGCTCATGTGGACATACTTTTCTACACAGACCACACTCTACACATTTGTCTACATCTATCACAGGATATCGAAATCCCTCATCATCCTCATGAACTTCAATGGCACTTTTAGGGCATATTTGTCCACATGCTTCGCATCCAAAACACTCAGCCTTATTATCTGTATCCAGGTACATTAAAGTAACTCCAATTCCTTCCTAAGAAAATCTAAAGACTCTTTTCTTGCCGTGTCAATATTTGCATGTACAGCTTGGTAATCAATTTCCCTATATTGTTCGTCACCACTGATCAAACATGAAGATTGCATACCAAACAAGTCAAGTAATTCAGTAATTTTACTTCCTGCTTGTTCACGCAGAAAAACAACCATCGGACGTTTATATTGAACAGCAAATATGAGTCCATGAAACGAATTTGTAACTACAAAAGAGGCATATTTTACAAGTGACAAGAATTCCTCAACACCGGCATCATATCTCATGATGTGCCCCTTAGCGGCATTAGTTGCTCTTAAACTAATATCAACAAACTTCAGTCCTTTTTCCTGCGCAATTTTCTCTGCATATTGTTCCATAGCAGGATTGTATCTGCGGGTGTAATACAAAAGATAATGTTCATTTATTTGTCTCTCTGCTGCAATCGTATCATAATCATCCGATGTCAAAAGCAAAGTGGGATCAATTGTTCTGGCACACGGAACTTCACAATGCTCCTTGACATATTGAAGCATCTTTTTTTCTCTTATCCCAATAGCCTTGAAATTCTGAAGGCGATCATCCAACATTGGATAAGTGGAGTCATCAAATTTGGCATCACCAAAGCTCGCAGCGTAAGAAACCGAACGATTTTTCATAATTGGATAGTTAGCAAAATAACCATCATCGAATCCTTTAAACTCCAAGATGCAAAATACCGTATCACTTCCAACCACGAAACCATCAATTTTCTCATTTTCGATTACACTTCCTATATTTTCAAAAGTATATCGTTCTTTTGAAATACTACATACTTCACGGTAAAAGTGTTCAAATTTATAGTAATTCTTTTCAATAGCTGGAAGAGACAACTCACAATTCATCCTGGATACTTCATCCTGATCCCACATAGTAGGTAAGGGATTCAAAGGATGCTTATGCGACAAAACTTGTGGACAATAATCTATTAATACAGAGTCATGTCCTAAAGATTTAATAGACCTTAAAAGTGCCCATGTCTGCAACGCAGATCCATAGTTTGTAAAGTTACAGTAGATATTGTAACTGATAGTTCCTATCTTTTTCATTTTATGCCCTCGATATTTATCGTATTTCTACCCTATAATTATGTGTTGGATGACGTTCTCCTTCAGGGGGTAGTATCATATAATCACCAAAACTCTGCCTCAAAATATAGTCATACTCCTTAGGAATATTAAACTGTTTCCCTGAAAAATCATGACGCACAATATCTATATCTCCAACTTTTCTTTTTTCATATCGGACTATTTTGCCTGCAAATGCAACCATTCCAAGGAACTCATCACTATTTGATGTATTTTGGCAAATGTACTCAACTATTTCCTGATCAATCCTTTGCGAATAGTTGGCTCCTTCTTTAATCCTGACGATAATATGAAGTATTGATTTTGCTAGAGATCGAAAGAAACCACCTTGGCTGATGGAATTTATGTACCAATCGTATTTCCGATTAAAAAATCGACATTTGTTAAAAATACGCTTAGCATCTTCTATAGTGTTACCAAAGTTATCTAGAGGATAAATATCAATAAAGACTCCTATATCAAATTGCTTTTCATATTTATCTTCAACAATGTATTTATAATTCATGTTTGAAAAGCGAGGAATGCCATACCAGTAGTTTTTTGTGTTCGCTCTGTTATGCAGTTTTAGGGGGTATAAACTTCTTTCGTTTTCTTGAGCAAATTCTATAAATCGTTTAAAATCGTCTCTAGGCATCATTACATCGATATCATCATCCCAAGGAATGAACCCATTATGTCTAATAGCACCAATAAGCGTTCCGTATGTTAACCAATACTTAAATCCGTTTTTAGTGCATATCTCATCAAATCGAGAAAGAACCTCCAACGATTGCTTTTGTATTTCCTCTAGTGATAGTACGATAGCCATGATTTTCCCTCCTCTACTCTCTTGATCGTAATATACAATTATTTAGTTCTGCAAAATAAGCATATAGTCTCATCAAGATTTTCTCATTTTCTTAATAACTATTCCAAAATATTCTTTAGTAAAGTCTTCCCTTAGTATTAATAAAGTGGCACCATACACAAATATAGAACCCATAATTTGTATTAACAATCTCGCCCACGAAGTTTCGAAAATATAAGAACACAAAAGTAAGTATATCAGCTCTACACTTGATGCAATGCACGTTTTTATCAACGCACCTCCACATTTTTCGAGTTTAAAAATTCTTCTTCCTTGGTTCACGTACATTATCATAACAACAATTTCTGACACCACGGAAGCAATTGCGGCTCCATATTCTTGATACATAGGAATAAGTATCGCATTACCCACGATATTCACTATAGCTCCAGCGCCAACGCAAAGAATCATTTTCTTTTCATTTCCTGATACAAGCATAACTCGTGAACCCAATAGATATCCAACCGGAGATACTATTAGTACGAAGCATAATATCATTTCAACATATGCCGAATTAATATATGATTGTCCATATAGTTTGGTAAATAAAAATTGGGCTGTGAATTGAATGCCGATAATCATTGGAATTGCAAAAATAACAATGGCCTTCAATCCTCTGGTAAGAAGTCGATTGAATTCTTTAAAGTTACCCTCTTTGTATACATAAGAAATCCTTGGAACAAGCACCATAGTGACTGTATTGGTAACTTGAAGTAAAATCCTGTTAACACGGCTTCCATATGTATAATAGGCAACATTCTCATTTGTGCTCAAAATCCCAAGCATTGTTGTATCAACAAGCGTGTATATCTCTATCGCCAGATTAACAACAACCAAAAGAATTATCGACTTCATGTGCCTTCGTAAGTTCAATCTCTTGAAAGCAGGATTGACATACTTGCGTGAATGTATAATATTGATTAAGTTATTTCCTGCAACGCCTATAACATTAATTCCCGCATAGATCAAAACATCATTTTCGTTCCTAACAAACACAACTAGCAGAACAAACATCAAAAGCTTAAATACAGCATTCCTTTTTGAAACATACCCAAACTCCTCAAGTCCTTCGTATAGCCATCCAATATTCAACATATTTAATAATACTGTTATTCCAACCAGCATATATAAGGCTAGCGAATCCCTGTATTTTGGAACAATCAGTATCATACTGTAGTAAATCGCAGAAAAAACAATTGTGGAAATCAGATTGATTATAAATAATTCTGATGTTATCTTGTTAAGTTCATTCTTGTCATCTCTATATTTTGCTACTTCACGGAGTCCATATGTTGGAATTCCAAGGAAAGCTAGTATTGAAAAGTATGAAACAATATTCTGTGCAACAGCTACGTCTCCAATCGAAGCAGGTGTCAAGATGCGTGCGACATACATGCTCGAAATGAACGGAAACAACATATTAAGTGCATTATATATGAAATAAAATATGCTGTTTTTTGCTATTGATTTTTGCATACACGAATCCTCATAGACCTCTAATTATATTTTTCTGATATTTCTGATTTTTCATTATCTCGGCATAAACCACCATAACCACAAAAAATCCAGTAGAAGTGAAAATGAAAGGTTCAAATATACCTGCAACAAGGTAAGCACCAAAAGCCGCTAGTAAAAAACCATCTATCTTACGCAACTTAAGCAAAGGATATAGAAGATAACCGAAAACAATTATAGAAAATGGTAGCCCTATCTCCCGTATAAACTCCAAATACGATAATTCACTGGTCTCAACAATCTGCATTTTACCCGCATTATAATACGTTGATCCGAACCCCATACCCGTTAACCAATATGATTTATGCGAATTTAGAGTATCAATAATCGAGCCAAATCCACCAACTCTCGAAAGATCACCTGAAGATTTCGCAAATGCCAAAATATGATACCTATCAAGCAATTCTGCTCCAAAGAAGGCGACAACCAGTAAAGCACCAATGACAATAATTATTTTTGTTCCCAATTTTTTTGATAAAAACAGCATACCGAACATCAGAAGAGCAGCTCCCAAATAAATGTTTGCTCTCGTTCCTGTAAATAATAGTGCCGCAAACGACAAGACCATGTAACCTTTTTTATTCTCTTTTATATAATTTGTTAGATTAAAAAACAAAATTGGTGAAGCATTAAAAAACAGCACATACTTAAACATCGCATATATGGATTTTGAGATTTTAGCTTCACCGTTTGTATTTAACCACGCAAGTAACGGATTGTTGTATATATTTAAAGCACCAATAAAATCAAGTGCGCAGGACAGTAGAATAATTGCCGCCATTATATTGCCTACTTGTAATGCTATTTTCTTTACATCTATGTTCCAATCAACAATCGGAAATATTAGCAACAAATAGGCAAATGGATACAAGTAACTTAAAGCTAGGGTTGGTGATCCTGTATCAATCGTCGATAGTAGATACATCATTATTGGAAGGATTATTGCGAAAACTAAAATCCCCTTGTGTTTTTGAAGGCCTCTAATAATAGCACCGATACTAAATACAAGGGCTACGCCAAGGAATAGTTTCTTAAACCCCAAAGCATCTCTCGGTGTTAATAATGTAAAGAATGTAAGAAACGACATTATTATCTGCATAATAGCAGCACTTGAATTGCTATAAACAATCTTGCACTTGCTAATTGTTATCGGTTTTATCGAATAATTATCCATTTAAAATTTCCCCATAGCTACAATTAGAATAATAGCTATTTTTTCTGTTGCAGAAGTTGGTTTAATTTCCTTGCTAAACGCCAATCTTAATCTATTCACGAATCCTTTTTTATAATTTAGTATTGTGCTTATCTGAATCGAAGAATGATTATCTTCATATGCTCCATATAATTCATGTAATTCCTCACATATTTTTAATCTCATATTCTCACTATGTGTTAATAGTCCGTTGCCTTTTATCTTCTGAAAAAGGCTTCTATCTCCAATGACATTACCTTCATGTTGCCTATATAGAATATGAGGTTTTGAATCTATCAGAACTTTGCCACCGCAAGCAGTACATACCAAATTCAGCCAATGGTCATGAAGCGGATTGGGTTTCAACACATTGATATCAACCATATTTATCAGTTCAACAAGTTTCTTATTGAATACCATGGTGCATCCGGGATAGTAATTCTTGATCAAAAAATTCCCTAGATTCAATTGTGAGCAGATAAACTGCTCGCCTATAACTTCTCCATTCATATATAAAGATACTGACGACCCATACACCAGTGGAACTGTTTGATCTTCTCGTGATAGAAATTTAACTGCTGTCGACAGTTTATCCTCAAGCCAAATATCATCCTGATCTGAAAAAGCATAATAATCTGCATCTGGATCAGACATTGCAATCAGTTTTAAGAAGCTTTTTTTTACCCCTACGTTTTCCTCATAAGCACATGCTATCCTCCTATCGTTCATTTCACCCAGGATTTTTCTTGTTGAATCCTCGGAACCATCATCACGAATAAGGATAGATACCTCTACATCACGTTGATTGAGTATACTTTCAATTTGCTCTCTTATATATTTCTCTCCATTGTAGGAGGACATTAATACTTGAACTTTCATAATTCCCCTAAAACTTTCCCATCAGAACTGAAACTTTAAAGAGTATGTTGATATAAGCGCTTGATGTCTTAAATCGTTTATCCTTTAGCAGCTTCATCCTATTTCTAAATGAAACTCTGTATTCAACTACAGACTTAAGGATATCTTTTTTGTCTGCAGGTAACTCCTCGCCGTAAAAATCATAAGCTTCTTTTGCTTGTCTCCATCTCTCGTTATTCCCCTTACTGGATGAGAGGATTAACCTCTTCAATCGTGTCATTACGGTTGGAGTTATTCCGACAGATTCTCCAGCGTGTTGACGATACTTGATCAAAGGAACATCTCTTGTAATAATTTGATAATTATGAGAAAGCGCAACAATCAATGTCCAAAAATCATGCATCCGCACATACTCAGGAGTTGACTTATTGATCTGTTCACGCAAAGCATGGCTGAACACCATATTGCAAGCTGATGGTGCACGATACAACAAAGTATCTTGAAGTCTAAGCGGTTCATCAAACTTCATATCAAACGTAAACATTTTATTTAAATGCTCATCACATACGTCGTAAGTTGATATAAAAAGTGCAGGCTCACTTGTTACTTCAAGTTCTTTAATAGAGGTAATTAACTTGTTCGGATACCAATAATCATCCTGATCACAATACGCATAATAGTCTGCATCATCGCACTCTCGAAGCAAGGTCAAAAAACTCAGTGCTGGTTTCAAGTTATTTCCTGTTCTAATAGTAATTCTTGGGTCATCATAAGCCTTTAAAATTTCTATTGTATCGTCTGTAGACCCATCATCTCTGACCTGTAATTTTACATCTACACCTTCTTGTGCCAACACACTATCTACCAGTTCTCTTATATATTGATGTCCGTTATATGTTGATAAAAGAACTGCTACCTTTGGAATCTTTATTTCGTTCATACTAATTATATATTCCCTTTCTTATAACATTTCCTTATATACCCATTTCATTATTTCATTTGTTTTACTAATATCATATTCTTTTGCTTTCTTTTGATTATATATTGAACATTTTTTTCTAAACCGTTTATCTTTATACATAGACTGAATTGCATTCACCATATCATCATCATTCAATGGATCAATTAGACAATATCCCGTTTTACCATTTTGAGTATAGTCTTTAATCCCACCAACATATGAAGAAATCAATGGTAGTCCTGATGCCATTGCTTCCAATGGAGCAAGACCTAACCCTTCTCTTAAAGAAGGATGTACAAAACAATCACCAATTTTACATAATTCATCAGTATCTGTTCTATATCCTAACAAACGAATATTTTTTTCTTGACTATAACTTTTGATTAATTTGTTGAGTTCTTGATATTTGTTTCCTCTCCCTACAAGTAAATAAAATATGTCTGGCTTATTTATTTTATTCACTGCTTCAATTACAACTTTTTGATTTTTATTATCATTCAATTCTCCAATTGATAGAAGTACGAACGCATCGCCTGGAATTCCAAGCTCTTTTCTTTTTTCTAAAACATTAACTTCGCAACTTTCAAACTTAATTGTGTCAACACCTGCACCAGGAATTTGTATTACTTTTTTAGCAGAAAAATTATCTTTTGCTCTTTCATAATCTTCCTTATTAATTGTGATAAGAGTATCAGTAAAACGTGAAAAAAACTTTTCTATTGGATAATAGATTAACCAATTTTTAAAAGGAGCACCTTTATAAAAATGAAAACCGTGAGCTGTATAAATACTTCTAACTTTATATTTCTTAGCAACTAATCTTCCAATAACACCACCAATTGGACTATGACAATGGGTAAATGCATATTTTTCTAAATTATTATGCTTAACATTAAGGGGAACAGCTTTATTTGAAAAAACTTTTTTTAACTGTTTATAAGCACATACTACTGATTTCAAATTAAATACATTTCTATTAAAGTCAATTTGATAACAATCAACACCCATTCCATCTAACAATTCAATCAATTTTTTTGATTTATCTACAGATATTGTACCAGGATTTTCAAAATTTGTAGCAACATCAACATCATATCCTAATGACTGTAAAAGTTTGATATTGGGAATATTAAACTGCTGAATCATTGACGCAACAGATGCAATAACAAGTACTTTCTTTTTTTCCATATCAAATATAACTCCTTACTAATACTTAACACTCTGTGTCTTTTATTGTTTCATATAAATCAGTACCCTGATATGAAATTCCATCATATTCTGAAAGACTCAAAGCATAACAACTATTACCAAAAGCTTTATTCACTAATCC
>OCTW011502943.1_pt1 | contig 13894 bp, 16 predicted proteins | sample 1539671 | NCBI WGS metagenome assembly OCTW01 (sample SAMN02144230, study PRJEB22623) | gut metagenome | biome: sheep rumen | host: Ovis aries | place: New Zealand | reverse complement strand
CAGCGGCCGCGCGGACAAGCGGCAGGTGCAGCAGATGGTGAAGCTGCTGATGGGTCTGAGCGAGCTGCCCAAGCCCGACGACGCCGCCGACGCCATCGCCTGCGCCATCACCCACGCCCAGGCCGGCGTCGGCAAAGAACAGTTTCGCATGAAGTGAGGGACGGCCATGATCGCCTTTCTGGATGGAAAAGTCTGTGAAAAGACCGCGGGCCAGCTGGTCATCAGCTGCGGGGGCGTCGGCTTTCAGCTGAGCTGCTCCATGAACACCCTGCAGGCCGCCCCGGCGGTCGGCGAGAGCATGCACTGCCTGACCGTCTTCTCCGTGCGGGAGGACGCGATGGAGCTGTACGGCTTCGCCACCGCGGAGGAGCGCGCGCTGTTCCTGCGGCTGATCGGCGTCAGCGGCGTCGGGCCGAAGATGGCGCTGGCCCTGCTGGGCGCGATGCCCCTGCGGGATCTGAACATCGCCATTCTGATGGAGGACATCACCGCCATCTCGCGCGCGCCGGGCATCGGCAAGAAGACCGCCCAGCGCATCGCCCTGGAGCTGAAGGACAAGGTCAGCGCGCCCGACGCGGCCGCTGCCGGCAGTGCCGGCGTCCCCGCGGCGGCCGCCGCCGTCGACGGGCTGACGGAGGCTATGGAGGGCCTGATCGCCCTGGGCTACTCCGCCGTGGAGGCCCGTACCGCCCTCTCTCGCGTGAAGGACAAGAGCGCGAAGCCGGATGAGCTGATCGGGCTGGCGCTCCGTGAAATGGTGAATATGTAATCTGAAAGGCGGAGCAAGCCCTCCGCCGCGCGACCACCGGAGGAGAACACGATGTCCGAAGACCGCCTGGTCACCGGCGCCCTGCGCCCGGATGACAGCAGCATTGAGAACAGCCTGCGGCCCCACACCCTGCGGGAGTATGTGGGCCAGGAGGCCATCAAGAAGACCCTGAGCGTGTACATTCAGGCCGCGCTGACCCGCCATGAGCCGCTGGATCACATCCTGCTCTACGGGCCGCCCGGCCTGGGCAAGACCACGCTGGCCGGCATTGTCGCCTCGGAGATGGGGCAGAACATCCGCATCACCTCCGGCCCGGCCATTGAGCGCCCCGGCGATCTGGCCTCCATTCTGGCCAACCTGTCCGCCGGCGACGTGCTCTTCATCGACGAGATTCACCGCCTCTCCCGCTCCGTGGAGGAGGTGCTGTATCCCGCGATGGAGGATTTCGCCATCGACATCATGATCGGCAAGGGCCCCACCGCGCGCTCCCTGCATGTGCCGGTGCCGCATTTCACGCTGATCGGCGCCACCACCCGCGCGGGTCTGCTGAGCGCCCCCCTGCGCGACCGCTTCGGCATCCCTTACCGGCTGGAGATGTACACGCCGGAGGAGTTGTGCCGCATTGTGGAGCGCAGCGCGCACATCCTCGGCGTCCGCAGCGCGGAGCCGGCCGGTCTGCTGGAGATCGCCCGCCGCAGCCGCGGCACGCCCCGCATCGCGAACCGCCTGCTCAAGCGCGCCCGCGACTTTGCCGATGTGCGGGGCGGCGGCGTCATCACGGAGGCGGTGGCGAAGGAGGCCCTGCAGCTGGAGGGCGTCGACTTCCTCGGCCTGGACAAGACCGACCGCACCATGCTGGCCTGCATGATGGACAAGTTCGGCGGCGGCCCCGTCGGCCTGGACACGCTCTCCGCCACCACGGGGGAGGATGCCGGCACGATCGAGGACGTCTACGAGCCGTATCTGCTGCAGCTGGGCTTCATCATGCGCACCCCGCGCGGCCGCGTCTGCACGCCGGCGGCCTGGCAGCACATGAAGCGTACGCCCCCGGCTCCGCCCGCCCCTGACAGCGGCCAAATGGCCATGGAGCTCTGAGGCCCTCCCAAGTCACCGGAGCCGCCCGCGCGGCGGCCGAAAAAGACAGGATCGATACGGATGAAGACGACAGATTTTGATTATGTCCTGCCGGAGGAGCTGATCGCGCAGACGCCGGTGGAGCCGAGGGATCACAGCCGGCTGATGGTGGTGCGCGGCGACGGCACCCGCGAGGACCGGCATTTCTACGATGTGCCCGAATACCTGCGCCCCGGCGACGCGCTGGTCATCAATGAGACCCGCGTGATTCCCGCCCGGCTGATCGGCGAGAAGGAGGACACCCATGTGCCGGTGGAGGTGCTGCTGCTGCGGCGCATCGACCGCGACGACTGGGAGGCCCTGGTGCGGCCCGGCCGGCGGCTGAAGCCCGGCGCGGCGTGCTCCTTCGGCGGCGGACTGCTCCGCTGCGAGATCGTCGGCAACGTGGAGGACACCGGCGGGCGGATCGTGCGCTTCCACTGCGACGGCGTGTTTGAGGAGCTGCTCGACCGCCTCGGCGAGATGCCCCTGCCGCCCTACATTCACGAGAAGCTGCAGAACCGCGACCGCTACCAGACGGTCTACGCCCGCTGCGAGGGCTCCGCGGCCGCGCCGACGGCCGGGCTGCACTTCACGCCGGAGCTGCTCGAGCGCGTGCGGGCCATGGGCGTCACGGTGGTGCCGGTGCTGCTGCACGTGGGCCTGGGCACCTTCCGCCCGGTGAAGGAGGAGAACATCGACGACCACAAGATGCACACCGAGTGGTACGAGGTCACCCCGGAGGCCGCCGACACCCTGAACCGCGTGCGGGCCGCCGGCGGCAGGCTGATCTGCGTGGGCACCACCTCCGTCCGCACCATTGAGACCGTCGCGGACGCGGACGGCATCCTCCATCCCGGCCGCGGCGACACGGCGATCTTCATCAAGCCTGGCGTGCGCATCAAGGCGGTGGACGGCCTGATCACGAACTTCCACCTGCCCCAGAGCACCCTGCTGATGCTGGTGAGCACCTTCATGGGCCGTGAAAACGCCCTCGCCGCCTACCGCGACGCCGTGGAAAAGCGCTACCGCTTCTTCTCCTTCGGCGACGCGATGTTCATCGAGGGAAGGCGCGCCCCCTACGACACTGTGGAAGGGTGAAGGAATGGCGCTGCTCGTCAGCTTCCGGGGGAAGAGTAGCTCATGTGCCCGTAACGCCGCTTGACCCTGCGGAGCTGCCTTCCGAGACGCGCTATGGAGAAGGAATCTCGAGACGTGGTATGCGTTGCGGCGGTGGGAGCAGTGGCTTTACCATTCAGTACAATGGGCGGATGAGCCCCTGCGCCGGGTTGAGTGAGCTCTGCACGCAGCCGCTGCAGGAGGGTTTTCTGCTGGCATGGCGGAAGCTTAATCAGCTTGCCGAGGATTATCTGATGCCGGAAGAGTGCGTAACCTGCGCATACCGCCGCGTTTGTCTGGTTTGCCCGGCCATGCACAAAAGCGCACATCCAGGTCACTGTGCCCCTCAGATCTGTCAGAAAACCAAGCAGCTGATTGCAGCGGGCCTGTTTCGGCCGCCATTCAGGGGGGGAGAGGGTGTATGAGCTCAGCACAAGCTCAGCCGGGAACGTACCAATGCTCTTTTAACATCTCTTTGGCCGGACGCGCAATGAGGGTCTTGTGTCAGTATCGTGAGACTTACAGGCACTGTGTGCAGTACCTTGCGGAAACTGCTCAGCCGGATCTGACCATTCGCATCGAAAAAGCTGAGATCAACGCAATGCGTGCTGCGTACACCGTGCCTCAGCCGGAGCTGTCTGTGCCTGGTGTTGCTATGTCGCTTAGCGGTGCAGCATTTGAGTCAATGATCCTTCACAGAAGAATCGCCGAGATGATGCCGCGATTTGATACGTTCCTAATGCATGGCGCGGTTGTTGCGCTGGACGGCCAGGCTTATCTGTTTGCGGCACCCAGCGGTACAGGAAAAACCACCCGGGTCATGCGCTGGCTGGAAGCATTTCCGGATTCCGTTGTGGTCAACGGCGACAAACCGCTGATTCGCTGTGATGGGCAGCAGGTGCTGACCTGCGGGAGTCCGTGGTGCGGCAAAGAGGGCTGGAATACAAATGTGTCTGTGCCATTGCGGGCGATCTTCTGCCTGGAACGGACGAAAGATGGGGAATCGAACAGTATTGAACTGCTTACTGCTCGAAAGGCTTTCACTTGTCTGCTTCCGCAGGTGTATCAACCGGAGAATCAAGAAGCTATGCGACAAACCCTCCTGCTGATGCAGAACTTGACAACGCGAATCGCAGTGTATCGCTTCCGAAGTACACCGACTTGTGAGGCTGTTCAACTGGCCTGGAAAACGGCTAATTCGTGATAAAGGAGCCAGCAGTTTGAACGTCTTTACCTACGAGCAGATGCTGCGCGAGAAGGGTTACATCGTCTGCACGAACCGGGGGAGCAGCATGCTTCCCCTCCTGCGCGAGCACCGGGACATCGTCGAGATCCGCCCGAAGCCGGAGGGCCGCTGCAGAAAGTATGACGTGGTCCTCTACAGGCGCGGCGGGGACTGCATTCTCCACCGGGTGCTGCGGGTGCTGCCGGAGGGCTATGTGATCGCGGGCGACCACAACACCTTCCTGGAGCGGGATGTCACCGACGCGATGATCCTGGGCGTGCTGACCCGGGTGATCCGCGATGGCAGGTCCATCCCCGTCGGGGACTGGCGCTACCGCCTGTATGTCCGCCTCTGGTGCGCGCCCTGGCCGCTGTGCATGGCGATCCTGCGGGGAGCGGGCCTGGCGCGCGCCGTGATCCGCAATCTCTGTCCAAGGCAAAAATGAGCATAAAAAGAAGGGCTGGCAAGCTGCCAGCCCTTTTGATGTCAGAGTTATCAGGGAAGATTTGTTTACTGCGGCAGGACGCTCTCGCCCTTGCGCGGATTGTGGCGCGCGGCACCGCCGGTCACGCCGGCCATGTGCATCTCCTCGGCCTCGATCGCGCGGCGGTTGACCTCCTCCGGCGTGCGGTAGGTGGGCACGACGCGCATCAGCGCTTCCCGGGCGACGCGGTTGCTCTGGGTGGCCACGGCCTCCCGCAGGATGTTCAGCTTCTCGTCGATCTCCTCGCGGGTGCAGGGCTTGTCGCGCTCCACAAAGATCATCTCGTTGTCGGTCTTGTCCAGCTCCTCGGTGCGGATCAGCAGCTCCTCATAGAGCTTCTCGCCCGGGCGCAGGCCGGTTTCCACAATGTCGATGTCAATGTAGGGCTGCAGGCCGCTCAGACGGATCATGCTCTCCGCCAGGCTCAGGATCTTGACCGGCTTGCCCATGTCCAGCACGTACAGTTCGCCGTTGCGGGCCATGGCGCCGGAGGTCATCACCAGCTGGGAGGCCTCGGGGATCGTCATGAAGTAGCGGATGATCCGCTTGTCGGTGATGGTCACCGGGCCGCCGGCGGCAATCTGCCGCTTGAACAGCGGGATCACGCTGCCGTTGCTGCCCAGCACGTTGCCGAAGCGGGTGGCGCAGAAGGTGGTCGCCCCGAGGCCCTGCTGCTCGGCGCCGCGGCTCTGCACGATCATCTCGCACATCCGCTTGGTGGCGCCCATCACGTTGGTCGGATTGACCGCCTTGTCCGTGGAGATCATGATGAAGCGCTTCACACCGTACTTCTCGCAGGCATTGACGAGGTTCAGCGTGCCGAACACGTTGTTGGAGACCGCCTCGCAGGCGTTGCACTCCATCAGCGGCACATGCTTGTGTGCGGCGGCGTGGAGCACGATGTCCGGAGTGTTCTCGCGGATGATCTTCTCCACCTTTTCCGCGTCGCAGACGGTGGCGATCTCCACGCGCAGGTTCAGCTTGTCGCCGTAGCGCGAGCGCAGCTCCTGCTGAATGTCGTACACGCCGTTCTCATAGACGTCCAGCAGCACCAGCCGGGAGGGCTCGCAGCGGGCGATCTGGCGGGCCAGCTCGGAGCCGATGGAGCCGCCGCCGCCGGTGATCAGCACGCGCTTGCCCTTGTACCAGGCGATCACGTCGTCGCTCAGGAACTGCGTCGCGGAGCGGAACAGCAGGTCCTCCACCGCAAAGTCGCGGATCTGGCGGCGGCCGGTCTCGTCCAGGGTGGGGAAGTCGTAGGCCTTGATCTTGAAGCCGAAGGCCTCGTAGCGGCGGTACAGCTCGGCGCGGCGCTCCAGGGCGACGCTGGGCAGGGCGAAGATGACCTCCTGCACGCCGCGGGCCGCCAGCCGGTCGCGCAGGTCGCCGGAGTCCGGCAGCACCTCGATACCGAAGATCTCGCGGCCCACCTTCTCCTTGTCGATGTCCACAAAGCACACCGGCTGGTAGGTCGCCCTGGCGTTCTTCAGCAGCTCGTCGGCCAGCATGACGCCGACGCTGCCCGCGCCGACAATCGCCACCCGCACGCGGGAATTGGACGGCTCAATCTTGCTGAAGGTCACGCCGGTCAGCGCCTTCAGCAGGGTCAGCGCCTGCCGCTCCAGCCAGCTGTCGCTGGCGCGGTTCTGGAAGACCCACTGGTACATCTGCCGGATCGTGATGGTGAACAGCAGGTTGACCGTGAACAGCGACACGGAGCGCACCACGTTGCTGTGCTGTTCGAAGATGTTCCGGAGCGCCAGGAAGATGATGGCGGCCGCGGCATCGGTCAGGATCAGCCGGGTGTACTCGATCGGCCCGGCGTAGCGCCAGATGATGCCATAGATTCGCCCCACGAGACGCGAGCCTGCCAGGCAGGCAAAGCCCAGGAGAATGTGCGCAGCCACCATGCCCTGCGTCAGGCTGTCGACAGAGCTGGGATAGATGACGAAGACAAACAGCGATACCAGCAGGTAGATCAGGATGTCAAAGACTGCGATCACGATGCCGTGGTAGCCGTGCTTCTGGAAAAAAGAGCCAGACTGCTTCTCTTCCGGCTGATGATGCTCCTGTTCCGGCTCTGGCCGATTCGATTCCGCCAACACCCATCACCGCGCTTTCATCTGGATTTGAACAGCAGCTATTCAGATTTATCTTTCATTGAATTCTTGACTGACTGTGCAATTCCTGCCGGATGGCTCAACTTTTTTCTGACTGATCTGCCTGGAATCTCTGCCGGATCAGCTGCCAAAGGCCATAGCCGAGGAGGCCGCCGAGGGTGTTGTACAACAGATCGGAGAACTGGAACTCGCCGCGATGGAACACGAGCTGGCACCCCTCGATGAACAGGGTTGCGGCAAGGGACGCTCCCAGCGCGGCCCGCAGCGGCCTGGCCGGCTGAAAGACCAGCAGGAACAGCAGCGAGAAGGGGATGAAGAACAGGATGTTCTCGATGATCTCGTTGTTCCAGCGCTCATCCCGGGTGAACCAGAAATGATCCAGCACGCTCCGCAGCGGATCGGTTGTCGGCCGCGAAAACAGGGTGCTCACCAGCATGGTGGCCAGATAGACAAAGAAAAGCAGCAGCCACTTCTGCCGCCACAGCCCGCGCAGGCGATCCCGCAGGGGCTGGCCCCGCGCCGCCCACAGCTGCCACAGCAGGGCCAGCACCGCGGCCAGCGGCAGGGCGGGGCAAACACCGCCTGCTTTAGGCCGTCTTTTCCGCACAGACTCCAGCCATCGGCGCAGCGCAGTTCATCCAGGGCCTCGTTCTTCTTCACCCGGAGAAGCACCCTTGTGCAGGCGCTTTCTTCCGGAGACAGATAGCTTTCCCACTGGGGCGGAAGCCTGCGGAGAAGGTCTTCATCTGCCTTGATCCTGAGGGAAAACGGCCTTGTCATGCTGCGTGCTCAGCACCACTGGGAATACGCACCGGTACCGGGCAGATAGAGGCAGGAATTCTCGGGATTGCCGGGATCGGTCTCGCCGGCAGTGGACTTGCAGCCCCAGCAGTTCTGATTGTTGCCGGCATTGGCGTTCTTAGTGCCAGAGCTGGCGATCATGGTATCGGCTGCGAAGGAATCCACAAACAGCTGCGGGGCTTCATACTTCTTCATGGTAATCGTCTCCTCTCGATGTACCGTTGACGGGCACCTTCACCACGCCCTTTGTGACGGGCTTGGGCACCTCTTTCTTTCTGGCCTGTCCGAACACGCGCTCGCCTCCTCACTGCAGCAGCAGGGAGATTGGCCGCAGATCCTCGGTGACGACCTCGCCGGTGTATACGCCGGGGGCCAGGTCGGTGGTGATCGGCATGGCCATCACCAGGTCGCCCGCCTTCAGATGGCCCGCCAGCAGCACGCTGCTGTCTGTCTCCTCGGACAGAATGATCCACTCGGCCTCGGCGTCGGTCCGCAGGGGATAGTCGCGCCCCTAGATGCTGATCACGCCCCGGGCCGCCACCTTCTCCGCCTGCGCGTAGGTGACATAGCAGACCTTCCGCTCCGCCGAAACGGAGACCGCGAATTCCGCCGTGGTGTGGATCCGGCCGAACACGCCCCAGAGGATGGCGCCGATCAGCAGGGCGATCACCGCGCCCAGCACCAGCCAGATCTGCGGCGAGGTCACCCGCAGGTAGTCATTCAGCGCATCGGGGGAGTCCAGCGCTTCCAGACTCTTTTCCCGGAAAAGGCTGGACGAGGTCCCCTGTTTTGTCTCGCTCATGGTATCTGCTCCTCTCCGCGGGCCGCGATGGGCCTGGTCATGCTCCTGCTTTCAAGTATACTGTCAAACCGCGCCGGCGCAAGGGCAACTTTGGCCCGCACGGAAAAAAGCAGCCTGCCCTCCCGTGCCGCAGCCCGTCCCGGGCGCGGAGGTCTTGTCAAAAATCCGCGCATGCGGTATAATGCGGGCAAGCAACCGTCCTGTGCGGACCATTTCGGGAGGACAAGAGCCATGAGCAATCAAAGCAGCGGAAAACCGGCAGGAAGCCCGGGAAGCTGACCGGTTTCCGGAAGGCCCTGGACGCCATCGCCCGGGATCTGTGGATCGTCATTCTGGATATTGTCGCGGTCAACGCGGCCTATCTCCTGATCCTGCTGATCCGGGCCTGTTTCATCGGCATCCACTTCAACACCGCCGAGTACCCGGCTCTGAAGCTGTACCTGCAGTTTGCCCCGTTCTACACCGTGCTGTGCGTGATCGTGTTCGCGCTGTGCCGGCTGTACAACGGCATGTGGCGCTACGCGGGCATCAACGACATGAACCGCATCATCCTGGCCTCGGTGATCACCACGGCCATCCATGTGGTGGGCATCATGCTGTTCCGGGGCGGAAACAAGATTCCGCGGGGCTACTATGTGGGCGGCGCGCTGTTCCAGTTTGTGTTCATCACGATGATCCGCTTTTCCTACCGCTTCATCCTGGTGGAGCAGAAGAAGATCGCCAGCCGGAAGATGCCGGCGGTGAACGTGATGATCGTGGGCGCCGGCGAGACCGCCCGCAAGGCCATCCGCCAGCTGGAGGACAGCGTGTATCAGCCCGCCTGCATCATCGACAGCCGCAGCACCGCCGACGGCAAGTCCATGGACGGCGTGCCGGTGCTGGGCGGGGCGGGCCGCATGGAGAAGGCCGCGGTGCAGTATGCCGTCAGCGGGGTCATCCTGGCGGATCCGATCCTGTCGGCGGAGAACCGGGAGAACATCCGCCGCTTCTGCGAGACGAAGGGGCTGGAGCTCCAGGACTTCACCGGGATTCTGGTGAACCTCTCCGGCCGCGTGCCGCTGACCGCCCTGCTGGAGACCGTGACCGGCCCCGTTGTCATCAGCGCGGAAGGCAAAACCGCGCGCTTTGAAAGTGGCATGGAGGCCCTGCGGGCGGTGAACGACCGCTACACCGTCACCGGTCTGCGCGCCGAGGACGGCTGCGTGCGCATTGAACTGAAGGCGGCCAGCTGCGAGGCCTACGCGGGCTACGAGGCCTGGCTGCAGAAGCATGAGGAAGAGACCGGCGAACAGGTCAGCTATTTCTGAACACAGACAGGAGATCGATGCAAATGCCTCAGAGCGCATCAAAAGCCTTCCTCGCCAGCCGGGAGGAATACCTGCAGGATCCCCGTTTCAGCGGCCTTCAGCCCTCCCGCAGCCGCATCTGGCTTTCCTCGCCGACCATGCATGGCGAGGAGCAGCGCTGGGTGGATGAGGCGATACAGACCAACTGGGTCAGCACCGTCGGCGCCAATATTGACGAGGTGGAGAAGCTCACCGCCGCGAATATCGGCCGGAAGTACGCAGTGGGCCTCTCCTCCGGCACCGCCGCGCTGCATTTGGCCATCCGCCTGGCCGGCGAGCGTCTCTACGGCCCCCGGGCCGTGAACGAGGGCACCCTCAGCGGGCACCGCGTTTTCTGATCCGACTGCACCTTCGACGCGACGGTCAATCCCGTGGCCTACGAGGGCGGGGAGGCCATCTTCATCGACACGGAGCTGGATTCCTGGAACATGTCGCCTGAGGCGCTGGAGAAGGCCTTTGCGCTCTATCCGGACGTCCGGCTGATTGTGCTGGCCCACCTCTACGGCACGCCTGGCAAGTGCGACGAGATCCGCGCCATCGCGGACCGCCACGGCGCGCTGATCGTCGAGGACGCGGCCGAGTCCTTCGGCGCCTCCTACAAGGGCGTGCAGACCGGCATGTTCGGCGATTACTCGATCATCTCCTTCAACGGCAACAAGATCATCACCGGCTCCTCCGGCGGCATGTTCCTCACCGACAGCCGCGAGGATGCCCACCGCGTGCGCAAGTGGTCCACGCAGAGCCGCGAGAACGCCGCCTGGTACCAGCATGAGGAGCTGGGCTACAACTACCGCATGAGCAACATCATCGCGGGCGTGGTGCGCGGCCAGCTGCCCTACCTGGAGGACCACATCGCGCAGAAGAAGGCGATCTACGAGCAGTACCGCGAGGGCTTCCGCGGCCTGCCGGTGCGCATGAACCCCATCCCCGCGGACACCGAGCCGAATTACTGGCTCAGCTGCCTGCTGGTGGACGAGAGCGCCATGTGCCGCCAGGTGCGCGGCGACAGCAATGCGATCTACGTGACGGAGCCGGGCAAGTCCTGCCCGACGGAGATCCTGGGCGCACTGATGGCCTTCAACGCCGAGGGCCGCCCGGTCTGGAAGCCGATGCACATGCAGCCGATCTACCGCAACCACCTGTTCATCACCACCCAGGGCATTGCCCGCGGCCGCACCAACGCCTACATCGACGAGGGCACCGCGGTGGACAACGGCAAGTGGCTCTTCAAGCACGGCCTGTGCCTGCCCAGCGACAACAAGATGACGGCTGCCCAGGTGGCGCTGGTGATTGAGATCGTGAAGCGCTGCTTCCGCTGACGGTCGCCCGGCATATGGGTGAGCCTGCCTGAATTTCAGCCTCCCTGCCGGGCCGGCGGGGAGGCTGAAATTCAGGCAGGCTCTTGAAGAGAGGAGAGGGGGACGGATGCAGATGAGGGAGATCCCCATTGCCGAACTGCAGCCCTTCCGGATCGGCCAGGTGGAGGACGCGGCTGCGGCCACGGGCTGCACCGTGCTGATCTGCGAGCGGGGCATGCGCGCCGGCCTGGACGTGCGCGGGGGCGGCCCCGCGTCCAGGGAGAGCCAGCTGCTGAACCCGCTGATGGCGGCGCAATCCATCCATGCCATCGTGCTCGCGGGCGGCAGCGCGTACGGGCTGGGCGCGGCGGACGGGGTCATGGCGGAGCTGGAGGCGCGCGGCATCGGCTACGACACCGGCTTTGCCCTGGTGCCGCTGGTGGCCCAGGCGGATCTGTATGATCTCTCGGTGGGCAGCGCCCGGGTGCGGCCCGACGCGGCCATGGGGCGGGCGGCGGCGCGATGCGCGCTGGATGCGCCCAACTACCGCGACGGCAATTACGGCGCGGGCTGCGGCGCGTCGGTGGGCAAATGCCGCGGCATGGCCACCGCGATGAAAACCGGCATCGGCAGCTACGCGGTGCAGCTGGGGGAGCTGCAGCTGGGCGCGGTGGTGGTGCTCAACGCGCTGGGGGATGTGTTCGACTGGAAGACCGGGCGGCAGGTGGCCGGCCTGCTCACGGAGGACAAGAGCGCCCTGCGCAGCACAATGGACTGCATGCGGGCGTCGATCCGGCCCACGGAGAACAAGTTCACCGGCAACACCACCCTGGCGGCGGTGATGACCAACGCGGCCTTTGACAAGGCGCAGCTGTGCAAGCTGGCGGGCATGGCGCACGACGGCTTTGCCCGCGCGATCCGGCCGGTGCACACCTCGGCGGACGGCGACAGCATCTATGCCGTCTCGGCGGGGGAGGTGCAGGCGGATCTGGATCTCACCGGCGCGCTGGCGGCGGAGGTGGTCAGCGAGGCCATCCTGCGCGCGGTGCTGGGAGCGGAGAGCGCCTACGGCCTCCCGTCGGCCGGGAGCCTGCGGTGAATGAATATGAAGCAAAGGGGAAACAAAATGGGAGACTTGCTGGAGCTGTACTGGACGTTTGTGAAGATCGGCTGCGTCACCTTCGGCGGCGGCTATGCCATGCTGCCCATCCTGGAGCGCGAGCTGGCCGACAAGCGCCACTGGACCACGCTGGATGACCTGCGCGACTATTTCTCCATCGGGCAGTGCACGCCTGGCGTCATCGCGATGAACGTCTCCACCTTCATCGGGGAGAAGCGGGCGGGCGTGAAGGGCGCCGTCGCGGCGTCGCTGGGCTTCCTGACCGGGCCGGTGATCATCATTCTGGCCATCGCGATGTTCCTGCAGAACTTCGCCCAGCTGGAGGTGGTTCAGCACGCCTTCGCGGGCATCCGCGTGTGCGTGTGCGTGCTGATCCTGCAGGCGGTGCTGCGCCTGTGGAAGAAGTCGGTGGTCGACCCGCTGACCCTGGGGCTGTATCTGGCGGTGTTCGCCCTGCACGCCGGCTCCGCGTGGCTGCCGGTGAAGGTTCCGGCTGTCGTGCTGGTGATCGCCTCGGGGCTCGTCGGCATTCTGGCGGCCGGGCGCAAGAACCGCGCCGCAGGGAAGGGAGGCGAGGCAAAATGACGATCCTGCAGCTGATGCTCGAGTTCTTCAAGACCGGCCTGTTCTCGGTGGGCGGCGGCCTGGCGACCCTGCCCTTCCTGTACGAGATGAGCGACCGCTTCCCCGAATGGTTTTCCCATGCGGACATTGCCGACATGATCGCTGTCGCCGAATCGACCCCCGGCCCCATCGGCATCAACATGTCCACCTACGGCGGCTTCCGCGCCGCGGGCATCCCGGGCGGCATCCTGGCCAGCCTTGCCCTGGCGCTGCCCAGCGTCATCATCATCCTGATCATCGCCCGCTTCCTGAACCGCTTCCGGGACAGCAAGCTGGTGGAGGGCGCCTTCTACGGCCTGCGCCCCGCCTCCATCGCGATGATCTCCGCGGCGGGCCTGAACGTGGCGAAGGTCGCCCTGGTCAACATGGACGCGCTGGCCGGCGGCGCCGGGCTCGGCGAGTTCTTCATCTGGAAGGCGCTGGCGCTGGCGGCGGTGATCTTCATCGCCCAGCGGAAGCTGAAGTGGAGCCCGGTGATCTTCATCGCGATCTCGGCCGTTGTCGGCATCGTGTTCAAATTCTGACGACCTTCCCTCCAAAATACAGCAAAAGCCCGGCGCGCAGCCGGGCTCTTTTGCTTTGGAAATCCGCCTTGGAAATCAGTCTTCTTCCTCTTCCTCGGGCAGTTCGGCGTTGTGGAAGACGTTCTGCACATCGTCGTTCTCCTCGAGCATCTCCAGGAGCTTCATCACCTTTTCCAGCGTCTCGGGATCGGTGATGGCGACGGTGTTCTGCGGGATCATCTGCACCTCGGCGGAGATGAAGGTGATGCCCTGCGCCTCGAGCGCCTCGCGGACGTTGTGGAAGTCGGCGGGGGCGGTGTAGATCTCGATGGCATCGTCCAGCACGCGCACGTCCTCCGCGCCGGCGTCCAGGGCCATCATCATGAACTCGTCCTCATCCAGGCCCGGCGCCTTCTCCACGACCATCAGGCCCTTCTCGTCGAACATGAAGCTGACGGAGCCGGTGGTGCCCAGGTTGCCGTCGTACTTGGCGAAGCAGTGGCGCACGTCGCTGGCGGTGCGGTTGCGGTTGTCCGTGATGGTCTCCACGATGATCGCCACGCCGCCGGG
>OCTW011359211.1_pt1 | contig 13898 bp, 6 predicted proteins | sample 1539671 | NCBI WGS metagenome assembly OCTW01 (sample SAMN02144230, study PRJEB22623) | gut metagenome | biome: sheep rumen | host: Ovis aries | place: New Zealand | reverse complement strand
AATAACTTCCAAATAACAGTTAAACTTCTTCATTCATAACTTTGAGCATTTTATTTCGCTTTTATTGCCATAAATTCAATGCTCAAAGCTGAGAAATCATATCCACACCCCAAAAAGCACATTATTTGCTCTTTCTGCGTCGAATTCCCATCAGACCAAGCAATCCTAAGGTTAAAACTCCAAAAGGCAATGTACCAGCCGGTCCCTTGTGATTGTGAACAGAACAGGATTCTTCACTGTAAACTAATGAAGGTTTATCGGAAGTATCTTCATCGGGGAACAGACAGTTAGCCTCTCCATCAGATTCGACACATACTGTGTTATTTTGGCATTTTTTCCAATGCCATGCCTTAGAGTGACAAGTGACAATACTTTCACCATCACAATAAGTTTCGCCGTCTGTGCAATCAGCAGGGACAGTCTTTTCGTCAGGTTTTGTAGGATCTTCCGGATTCGTCGGATCTTCTGGGTTCGTCGGATCTTCCGGATTCGTCGGATCTTCCGGGTTCGTCGGATCTTCTGGATTCGTTGGATCTTCCGGATTCGTCGGATCTTCCGGATTCGTCGGATCTTCCGGATTCGTCGGATCTTCCGGATTATCAATACATGCGCCATCCTTGCATTGTTTATTATCACCACAGCCGTTGGTAACCCATTTGCCTTCGACGCATTGTTTCAAAGTATTATCGTCAACACATGCTGTTTCATTATCTGAACATTCAGCAGGCTGAGTGCATATAGAAGTTTCGGCTCCTTCGCTGGACAAAGCATAATCATCCGGTTTGCATGCTTTATTGTGGACAAGTTTATTGATGCTGCACCCCACGAGTTTTGCTCTCGAAGATGCCGGATAAACCGCCTCGACAGGGAAGCCAATGAGAATCACGTTATCGGAAGCCAGACCTGCGGTTTGTCCCCCCGAATAGTTCAGTATTGCAGCAGAGCCATTGGAACCAAAGAAATCCGGATATTGCACATCATAAATTCCATGACTACCGTCATCAAAATTCATGTTGCCCAAACTTGCGAAATCCCCGGTACCCGAGAAAGCATAAACTCCTGCATCATCCTGGTCTTCCGTAAAAGTGGCTTTCAAAACATTATTAAAGAAATCTTTGCCTTGACCTTTGTGAGACAATGCCCAGCCGATTTCAGAACCAGTAATAAACAGTTTTCCGCCTGCCTGAATGTAATTTGTCAATCTGGACTGCATATTCTCGGATAAAACACCGGAATCACCGGAGTTCCTGCCTGCCTGGAAATCGATAATCTGATATTTTGAGAAATCGATACTGTCAGATTCAGCAACATCCATGAGTGCGCCATCGAAATAGAAGTCTTTTCCGACAGCCCCTAGCGCAATGCCATGTTCTGCAGCATATTGCAGATCATTGTCTTCGAGTGTTACTCTCGAATCCCAGCGTGTATATCCATTGATATAAAGGCCACGCACACTATGATCAACCCCTCTGACTCTTGCTGTGACTGCGGGCGATGTAAATCCTTCGCCATTTTTATTCAGAGCTGCGACTTTAAATGCATAGACATGCCCCGGCATCAGATCAGATAACGTAATCGACGTCTCTTTAACAATAGTTCCTTCATTCCAGGCACGTTCATGTCCCTCGCGAAGGTTATCGATCATATAGAGTCTATAACCCTCTGCACCAGAAACTGCATCCCACGAAACTGTCAGTTGACAGGGAGAATCGCCGTTGACTGCGCGCAATTTTGTTGGCCGAACCGGCGGAAGTCCTGCGCCTTTGACATAATCTTTTTTCGAACCACCTTTTGCACTGATCATAAAATACTGTGCAATACCGTCAGCTACACCGCGCGCGACAGCTTCTCTGAACTGGGGATACTGAAGCGATACGACATCCGGGCGCGCGGGTGTTAGCCCCGTTTCCTTGCAAGTTCTCGGTGCTTTTAGATTGTTATGAAAAGCCATTTCGACGAGTACGCTCGGCATATTTCCCGACATTTCACCGAGATTTTCCGAATAGATGCCGAGAGGACAGAAATTGGGATCATAGTTATCGTGAATGCTGTCGATGCCTGCCTGAAAGACGAGTTCTGAATACAGCTTGGTTCCTGGCTGTGGATTGTTCGAGGTGTAGACCCAAAATCCATTGACGTCGTCGCCGCCCACATTACAGTTTTTATCGGTGGCATTGGAATGCATCGAAATATAAATGTCCGCGTTGGATCTGTTGGCCATTTCGCGTCGTGCCCTGACGCCTCGGACGCCGCTGTCTGCGGCCGAAATATTCATGCCGTAGACTTTTCGGTAAAGATAATACCAGGCTTCCATTTGCCACCAGGGTTTATCGGAGCCCGAAATATTCTCCTTGCTGGCACTGAATTTAATGGCATCAGCGATGAGTTCTCCAGAATCCGATGTTCTTTCTACAGTCACAGTACATGGTTCATTGGCTGCGCACCAATAGTTGCCAAGATCGCGAAAACGACCATATTGCTGCTGATTGGCAAACACAGCGTGCGTGCCGCCGCCGTCTGTGATCGTATATTTGACCTCTGTCGGACGATCTTCGGCTTCGGGATACCATGCCTGAATGCGCCGCCATCCAGACGTCGAAAATGTTTTAGTCCAGGTCGCTTTGGCATTGGCTTCACCACTATGCCGAAAATCGTTGCCATAAGTGAATCGATGGGAGGAATCAACAGGATCGGACTGTTCCGCGGTTCCAAAATTACCTTCTTCACTATAACCCGGATCGCCATTATCAATAATGACTTCCCCCTCTGTGTTCATGTCACTTTCGCGTACCAGAACGACTTCGGCGCCCATGTTTTGCAGAAGTGGAATGAGATATTGATTGACGAACATGGCATTGGAGACATCCTCGATAATGCCTCTCGTGCCTTCGTAAGGACACAAACCGCGTTGCCAGTCAAAACCTCCGCTCCATCCGCATACGACACCTTCAGTCCATCCGTGTCCGCCCGATACGAGAACGCGTTTTCCGGTCAGAGCTCCGCCAAAGGGGAGCTTTTTGGAGCGAGTATGAGGTCGTTTGTGTGATTCCTGCAATTTTAGAGCGGCTTTGGCAGCAAAATCAGCCTGCGCACGCTTAATTTCTTCCAATTCTTTTGGTGACAATTCGGGCATAAGTGAAACGAAGGATGATTCACCGGGAAGCCGGACTTCGAATCGGATGGATTCCGGCACTCCGACGCGCCCAATTTCACCCATCAGCATCTCTCTTTGATAATCGGCGAGTGCTTCGAAACCCGGATTGTTTGGATCCAGGGCATCCTGGAAAGACCCTTCAAAGCGCGCAATATATTTGTTGCCATCCCAAATGATGCTGTGAAATGTCAAATCATCCGGCAGTGGATTGGCTTTGTATTCTGCCGGGGATTTTCTGTCCTGAACCGTAAGTTTGTGCAGTCTGAATCTCTCCTGACCGCGCTGCTGCTGAAACTTTGCAATATCCTGATAAGCTTTTTCGAGTGCAATTCGCTGTTGTTCAATGCGATCTGGCAGTAAATCCTGAGCATGGATGGATACCGGGAGAATACTGGCAAGAAGAATTCCGGACAATAAGCAAAGAAATCGTGTACTCGTTTTCATGTCGTATCCCTCTTTCCCGGGCGTATCGGCATAGCCGATAGCACGGGAGAAAAGCGCCGTATCGAACCGCAGGCGAGATAGGCGCGAAAAAGCAATATCAAATTTTACGTCAACCCCAAAAGCTGCGTCCACAAATTTTAACAAAACTATCTCGGCGGCCTCGCCCGCAGATGAAACCATTTGCGCATCGCGAGCATTTTCTGGCGTTCATGTTCTGAGGCACGGCGCGAACAGGTTTTAATTTCGTCGCTCCCTTCGGGCGCCCCCCAGCGCAGTTCATTGCAATCCGAAGGATGATAGGCCATTTCGAAATTATCGACGCGATGCAGCAGGTCGAGCATCGTCACTTTAACGAGCTTACCATCCGAATTGGGATATTCAATAACCTGGGTGGCGAGTTTTTGATCCATGCGTTCACGGGCAGTCTCAGCTGCCGCTTTGGCTTCTTCTTCCGAAAACTGATAACGTTTCGCATTTCGAATGATTGAGTCGGGAAATTTCAAAACGGCATCCATGGCGATGAGCAGGCGCATATCGCGCGACGGCGTCGCAAAATCCTCCCATGGGCCTGTCGTCTCGAAAACCGCATAACCATTGGGCATAATCATCTGTGACGGGCCATGTTCGCGGATATAATCGTCGCCATTCTGAACATTTTCGAGCCGTCTGTGGGCCGATTCGTACAAAGCATCGGACAATTCTTTAATCGAATCATCGATCGACAGCGGTTTGGGGTGAATGGCCGCCTCGACGCGATCGTAGAATTCATCGCCGCTCACGACGAGCTGTTCCTGCGAATACGGCACAAATCCCGAAGAAGCGTTCAATTCCTCATTATTGAGCTGATAACAATTCGACTCGCTACTATTGCCATCATCGTCGGATGCATTCTTTCGCGAACAGACGACAGGCCTAAATGCTTTAAAGCCCGCACCGACGTTAGTGATATTCGGATCAAACAGGAAATTGCCGCGCCAAAAGCGCTTGCGCGTAATCGTGCCGTCGGGCTGCGCATCGACCGAATACAGAGCCCCGGGCACCTCTGCTGTATCGGGCGAATAGTGGGCTATCATCAGGATATGGCCATGCGGATCGGCAAACGTCGTCCCGGGGCGCAGCGATTGACGCGTCAGTTCGACCGGATAAAAATCGGTATTGTCATCATCGTTCAGCGTGCGAGCATTGCCCGAATGCACCTGATAGCCCGTCACCTGAATTATATATTTTCGAAATGCTTCGGCACTTTCTGCATGATTAATATATATTTCTGGTGCATTGCATCTGGGTGCTTTGGCTTCGGTTCCGCGACTGCATTTTCGAACCGCCATGGGCAAACCACGTTTCCATGCAAAATACCCGCGCAATGCATAAGGCAAGTCGGCACAATCCGGCTGCAATTTTAATTTATCATCTTCGTGCATGCCCAGCGCATTGTATAAGATATTGTGTTCTTTATCACGCAATATATCGCCGAGATTGTTCCAAGATTTTGTGAGATCTTCATAATCGAAGAGCCGCTCAATAAAAGCCGCATAGAGTGTCTCTTCCTGGGGCGTCCAGCCTGTCGTTTTGTTGCCGCGGCGCATCCCAGCCGACATATCCGTAATTACAGAAACATGAGTGATGCGCTCGAGATAATTGCCGCGTTTCGTCCCCTCTCCGAGCAAAAGATCGCTCACGACCACGCGATCTGTATGGACGAGCGTCGTCTCGGGGTTATCCTGATTGCTGTTTTCGCAGGTTTCGAGATATTCCGACAGCGCATGCAGTACCATGGGCCGACCATCTTTGGCGCGCCCAAGCCACGCCATGATGTGACCTTTAAAATGCAAGAATACGATACCCGTCTTTGCCGCGTCTTCGATAGCCCTGATTTTATCCTCGCTGGCCATGCCCTCGACATTAAAATAATAGCTCGTCTTGCGCGCCTGGTGGCTGCTGTTGCGGGCAAGATGCACACCAAACGAGCGAGCGGTGTCCTGCAGCAACCGGGAACAGTCGCGCCATCCGCCATAACCGCCCCAACCGTAGGGATCATCCAAAAAGAGGAACAACGTATCTATCCAGGCGTTCCAAGTCAAAGCCCGATGGGTATCGACCAGACCGCCATTTGCAAATGCCGCATCATTTTTGGAGATATCCGAGAAACCACTTGCCGTTCCAATCCAGGCATACTTATCATTACCTGCCAGGAATGCACCTTTGGGAATTTTTTGTCCGGAGACATCGATATCCCGAGTCGTAAACCAGCGTGCATCCTCATATTTTTCGGATGCTTTTGCCGGATCAGCAGACGGATAGATATCATGTTTTGCATTCGCCTGTATTTCGGGCGACAGTTTTGCCGAGGCAGAAAGCCAGCCCCACATCTCAGCGGTGCGTACAAAACGCATGCCATCCGGATGGGTGTAGATGACCTCTATGCGCCCCTGTGCACGCCCAAGTGAACAGCGATTGCGGCTAAAACGCACCTCGCCATCTTTGGTTTTGATATAATCCCGGTCATGGGGGGCACATAAAATCGGCGTATCTTCGACAATAAGATGATGTTTTGTCTCTAATATATCTGCATCATTCGGCCAGTCATGGACAAATTCTTCATATCTTTGATCAAATTCAGACAGCTGAGGAACGGTCCCATCCTCGAACATAATCTCTTGTTCTTCAAATTTTTTCCGATATGAATCAAGGCGTTCCCGTATATTTTGTCGAATTTCTCCGGCCGTCAGACGAGCATCCAGATCGGACCATTTATCATAAAATCGCTCATTGAACTGCTGAACAGATTTATGATCGAGAAAGGCGCGTTTGCCATCTTTGCGATGCCAGACCTCCGGGTTCAAATCTTCCTGCGTTATCCTCGGCAGCAAAGCATCCGCCTGGCGATCCGAAGGACATTGACGCTCCGATTTCTGGCTTTCCTGCAGCTCAGCCGGTTCGGAAATCTCTCCTTCGGGAACAGCATCCTTCGTTAAATTGTCTTCAAGAGGTTCATCCTCAAACTGAATGGCATCCGGATTGGGAGCAGACACATCCGGCTGTTTGACCGTACAGGCATTTCCTGCCCAAATCATACATACAATTGCGGTGAGAATGCGATATTTCAAGAGATTACCCTGTTAATGTTCAAATATATTTAATTTAGATACGGATTTGCTTTGACCTATTTGATTAGCAGTTAGCTGTTAATGGATCCACAGTTTTATTCCTAATAAATTGATTCTTTTCTGTTTTAGACACGCTTTTTAGCTTTACATTCCAATTGCACACTGCTCATTGCTAATTAAATTGTATTCTCTCTAACCTTTAGAAATATCCTTTAATTTTGTCATCCAATTGCTCACTGTTCACAGCCCACAGCTCACGCTCCAAAGTGAGCATCGTTAGATGCGAACAAATCCGTTTGTAAAATAAAACTCATGCTAACGCCAATATCTCCAAAATTACCGGCAAAACATCGCGTTTTAATACGGTCTGCGTCAAATTGTGCTCACCATCGACCACTTTAAAATGTTCGCGGCCATACGCTTTTGTAAACTCGGCCTGACAATTGACGGTTTTGTCATTTTTACCAAAGATGCCCCACACCAGTTTTTTATCTTCCGGAGTAATATTTTTAAGCGAATACTTCGTTTCAATTTCTTTAAATTCGGCAATCATTTGCTTGTCGACTTTAAACGATGCCGCCCCATCCGCGCGAACATTTCTAAAATCCACATTTTTGTTCAGATGTTTGAACGTCAGCAGCTTTGCCATGTGAAACGAAGGATTGACGCAAATTCTGGGGATGCCCTTCATGAGCTCGGTATACATGGCTCCCATCGATGTACCAATGATCAGATCGGGCGTTTCCTGCACAACCAGCGACTTTAAAAACTCGAGTGCTTCCAATGGCATGACGGGAATATCGGGTGAAATCACATGCACACCGTAATCTTCATATAAATAACCTCGCAGGTTTGCTGCGGTTCCTGTACTGCCGGCACTGGCAAATCCATGTAAATAGATGATTTTTTTCATTGTCCCCCATTCCTCCAGCATGAAGATCTACCCAAAAAACCGCATGCCTGCGGCATAGGATATAGATAACATAATGATCATTTCGAATAAAGACAACATTCGTCATGTGCAGCAGAAGCGTCATCCAGGCAGTCAATGGCCGGACAAAGAACACCTCAGCCCCCGAAGACATTGGACATATCCAAAAGATGCGAAGGCCGTATGTGTGCAAAGCGTCGTAAAAACGGCGCTTTGTGCACATAGGCCGAAGTGCCGGGCGTACATGCCGCAAGGCATGAAGCCCGGCCAACAAACCACATCGAACGCCATCCATCTATTGACATAAACAAGCGATTCGATTTAGAAGACTTTGCCAATTTTGGCAGTTTAGATACGTTGTATCGCTTAGGAGTCAATCATGGCGATTAAGATTCGCAAACAAGAAGAAAATCCGCAAGTATTAGAGCCCGAAGTTCTGCCACCGGATGGTGAGCAGGGGGCGACAAGTGAAGTCAAGCTTCCCGGAATGGACGATGATTTTTTGCGCAAATCCAGTTCAATCATGTCCTGGATTTTGGAAAATCGTCGCATGGTCATTTTTGTAACTGCTGTCATCATTATCGTTGCATTCAGTATTCTCGGTGTAACGCGTTTCATTGAGTCACAGGCCACGAAGCGCAGCTCCATCATGACAGATGCCTTTATTACCTACACGGCACTGACCAAGGCGGAAGCCGCAGAACTCGAACGTCAGCGCATGGAGTACATGAAACAGCAGGGCATTGCAGCCGATGCACCGGATATTCTGCATACGACCTATACAGTTCCCGATAATCACTCACGTTTTGTTGCTATCGAGAAATATCTCAAGGAAAAATTGACCACCTACCCCGGTGAAGCCATTGAGACGACGGGACAGCTCATGCTGGCTGGTACCGAAGCCAAACTTCATCCCGCAAACGAAGCCAAAACCGCCTACGATAAGGCTATGCAAAGCCAGAGCCCCGATGTCCAGCTCTTTGCCATGCTCGGTCAGGCAGAAATGCTCGTCGGAGAAAAGAAATACGATGATGCGATTGCACTTCTCGATCAAATTGCGAGGAATTATCCGACATTCAGTTCGCATGTCATGCTCGAAAAAGGCAGAATCTACGAAATCGCCGGTGCCACCGATAAAGCGATCGAAGCCTACAAAGCCGTTTTTTCATCCAATCATCAACAGGATCAGCTGAAAGCAACCAATCGCCTGCGTTATCTGACCCCCGACTGGTCTGAATTGATCAAAACGGCAGCCACAGCCACAGCCCCCGTTCCAACACCAGGTGTGCCCACTCAAGCTGAATTATAATAATGATGAAATCAGGTCTGCTTTTCGCGATATCCTTATGCCTATGCCTCATGGGGTGTGCATCCGCCAATGGTCCACATGCCAATGATGTAAAAACACCCCCCAGAAGTGCCCAGTTTGACGTCGCCCTGGATTGGAATTACGCCCTGAGGCCAGGAATTCCCAAGTATCTTGGCTCTGTTCCGCTCGAAATGGGCAGCGTCCAAAATGCAGGACAAGTGACGTATATCGCTTCCACACTTGGCAAAGTCATTGCCATTGACAATGCTTCCGGTCGCGAAATCTGGACTCAGAACTTTGACATGCCTGTCACATCGGGGCCAATCGTCAATGCCAAAGGCATATACATCGGCCTGAGCAGCGGTACCATTCACCGGCTCAATCCTCGCACTGGCGAGCACATCTGGCATTATGAAACAGGCGGCGCAGTAGAAAGTGGATTGTCTGTAGGCGAAGGGATCGTGGCATGTGTCAACGTCAATAACCGCGCGTTCGCCATCAACGAAGAAGACGGAACCCTTCTCTGGCGGCGCGAACGACCACGCCCCAATGAATTCTCGATGTATGGACAATCCTCGCCACTCATCCAGAATGGCATGGTTTATCTCGGCTTTTCGGACGGCTATGTCGTCGCCTACGCAGCACAGAACGGAACCGCCGTATGGAGCCGAGAACTCGCACCTGATGCACGTTTTAAAGATATGGACGTCAAGCCTGCACTCGATAAAGATGTCCTCTATGTAGCTGCATCTTCGGGCGGCCTGTATGCCCTTTCGGCAGACGATGGACACACCCTCTGGCAGCGCGATATCTTTGGCATTTCTTCCATCCGGGTTTTCCAAAACAGCCTGTATGTTTCCTCACAATCGGGAATTCTGCGCATCGAAAAGAAATCCGGCGAAACCATCTGGCAAAATGTCATTCAAAAAGAATCACTCATCTCTGAACTCCAGCTCGGTAAATCCTATATCTATGCCTCCGTTCAGAAATACGGTCTTGTCATACTCGACCGTATAGATGGTACACTTCGACATGTCATTGATTTAGGTTCCGATTTTACAGCGGCACCTCAATTGTCACCAGGCGTTTTAACTGCTATATCCAATAACTCGACGGTTTATCGACTTTTCGTCAATGATGAACCGATCGGACAATAATATATATTATTATATATATCATTGTTAAAATAATATTTTTTATATTGACTTGGCTATTGGCTTGCAGCCAATACGCCTGCGTCGAAGACGTTTTAGCAAACGTCTCTGCTCGCCTCTGCGCCTACAGCGCATACGGCTCGCCAATCGCCGCTATCCCTTCGGGATACGCGGCGATTTTTCTTGTACCATACTCTAAAAATCCATAATATATTGTTGGTTTTGCTTTGATATAAATATTTATTTATAGGAGGATACCATGAACCAATTAAGAATGATTCTGATTGCATTATTGGCAACAGGCACAGTCAATCTGTCCGCATGTTCGGACGATTCCACATCGAAAACAAACTCCAACGAAGACCCGATACCCCAGCACGACAATCCCTGCGACTCTCCTTGTACAGAAAATGACCGGGAATGCCGGGATAATACAATTTGGGAATGCAAAACAGATGACTCTGGATGCCTAATATGGCAACTCGTCAAAACGTGCGGCGAAGGAACACAATGTGATGTTCCCACCCATACCTGCAAAGCCAACTGCAGCATCACCTGCAATCCCGATGCACCAAAACGCTGCAATCACAATGAACTTCAGAAATGCACTGCCGATGCAAATGGCTGCGGATCATGGGAAGTCTTAGAAACGTGCGAAGGTATTTGTAACGATCAAACGCTGCAATGCGAACCAACTGGAAAAAATCCATGCAATGTTGGGGACAGGATGTGCAGCAGCCAAGGCATTGTCACATGTGAACAGGATGGAGAATACACCAAATGGAGCGATCCTGTACCCTGTGGCGAAAACCAGGAATGCAAAGAAAATCCCGTCGAATGCGTCGACCTGTGTTCCAGCGAATGTCAGCCTGGCGAAACGCGTGTGCAGATTGCACAATATCAGGAATGCAGCGACTCGAATGCTCACGGCTGCATGAAATGGAAAACCGTAAAAGAATGTAATGCACATGAATACTTCAATTTAGAAACGAATGATTGCACAACATTCGAAAAATTCTCGATTGTTTTCCTGCCAGATACCCAAAAATACACGCGTCCACACAGTAAGGATGATCCCTACATTCTCGACCAACAGCTTTCGTGGATTCGTGATCACTATCAAGACCCGGAATTGAATATCAAAGCCGTGATGCATTTGGGTGATATGACCGACACAAATGCGGATGAAGCCTGGAAAATGGTTAAAGATGCATATAACAATCATCTGGATACAATCAATTTGCCTTATCTGCCGGCAACGGGCAATCACGATTATATGATGTGTAAAAACAATAACGAAGGATGCAAAAGAGCCATATTGTGTGACCCCAAATTAACCAAAGACTACTCTTGTGATTTGTGCAAAACCGATAAAGGTGATGCCGGACCGTGTGATATATATGAACGGGATGGTACTCAATTTTCATCGAAAGGCGGCTTTAATAACGATCACTTTGATAGTTTAAACTGGCCTTCCTATGCCAAATTCGGCTCATTTTATGACACAGGCAGTTCATACATGACCATGACGGTTTCTGGTATCAAATTTCTACTCATGTCGCTCGAATTTGCACCACGTAAAAATGTTCTTTGCTGGGCAGAAGATATCATCGATAAACACCCGGATTATAAAGTTATTATAGAAGTTCATGGTTATCTGACTGACATTGCAGATACAGTAAAACGAAGTACAAATGATGAATCAAAACATAGGTATACATCTGGTTATACTGCGGGAGCATCCCCCTTTGATCTTTCTGAAGGGGCTTCAGGTTATGAAATCTACAACGAATTAGCATCACGACATAATAATATCATTTTAGTAGCCGGTGGACATATCACTTCCAACATATTCCGCATCAACAGAGGCAATGACGACGATCACTGGTTTGGCGAGATGCTCATCGATTATGAGCATGAAAGTGCTGCAAGTGGAACATGTGCATCAACCACAGAAAAAGGCGGTGCTGGCGGCGGCTGGATGCGCATTCTAACTTTCGATCCTGACAATCGCACCATTGAGGCTAAAACAATCACCCCACTGGCTGATAAGTATTTTCCTAAAAATACCCCTCAATTCTACTGTAATCCTGATACCAATAACCCAACCTCATCGGATCCCAATAAATACAACGAGGCCTATCCCAACGATCCCGCTCTCTCACCTGACCATCATCTTTCGACGGATTATTTTACAAAAGAGAATGTGGCATTGGTTGATACAACCTGCCAAAAATCAACTCGATTATACAAAGATAAATATAAAACAGATGGTGAATACCCAGTAGATCCTGCCAATACAGTTTGTCATGCATTTACGGTCGACTATGATTTCGTAAGTTCCATCGAGTATAAAGTGACGGATAAAGATATCAGCTTTACCCACCATATTATCAATGAGATCACCAAAGGCGAACAGGAAACGCCTGCGGTTGCAATGAGCCGGTATACGCGTGATTTCGTAGCCGTCTGGGCCGATGATGCCTATGACCAAGACAGCGATTCTGCGATAGATACAGACGGCACAGGAAATCATGATATTCGCGCACGTGTGGCCTGCAAAACAGGATGTCCCAAAGTACCTCAGTTTACAGTCAATACAACGACAACAGGCAATCAACATACCCCCGATGTTGCCATGAACAGGGACGGCGATTTCGTCATCGTCTGGACGAACGACGAAGACAACAGCGTCTACATGCGCAAATTCAGCCTGAATGGTTCTGAATTGGTCGCAGAAACCAAAGTGAATACCTCTGGCAATGCGGATAAGGCAACCGTAGCCATTGCCGATAACGGATCTTACGTCGTCACTTGGCAAAGTAGCGATAATACTGCTGATAAAAACATGGATATCTTTATGCGTGGATTCGACGCAGAAGGTAAAGAGATGTTCGCACAAACCAACGTATCGGACGCGACCATGACCCCAAATGGAAAGCGCAGTCTGCCCGATATCGGCATGGACAAAGAGGGTAATTTCGTCATCACCTGGGAAGATGATAGCGATGGCAACGACGGTTATAATCTCCGCGCGCGCGGATTTGACAAAAATGGATCAGAACGAATCAAGGAATTCCTGGTCAATACCAATTTAGACAATGATCAGCGCAATCCTTCGATTGCCATGAACAGCGAGGGAGCGTTTACAATCGCATGGGAAGACAATTCCAAAGACAAAAAAGTTTATCGCATTCTCGCGCGCGGCTTTAATAAAGACGGAAGTGAACGTTTTGCCGACAAACTCTTATCACCAAATAGCACGAATGCGAAAGCCCCAAGCATCTGCATGACTGATCATGGAATGACCTATTTTACATGGGCTACACAAGATTTTCTCGATAGTGATGGGAAAATTAAAAATCATGTCAACATTAGAAGCTATTTAAATGAAAATGAGACTTCCGAGGATAAGAAATGGATTGCAGAATCACGCATCAACAAAGCTTATTATTTCGGTGTACAGGATCAGCCCACCATCGCATGCTCCGACACCAATCAAACTGTCATTTTGTGGCATTATAAAAAAGCCACAAAAACGAATTACGAAATCATGGGCAAAGGTTTCAATGATTAGAAACACATTCTATTTAAGCGAATGTCGAATAAACTCGCTCCCCCCAATCATCTACACATGATGTGTCATCATAGATAGGGCTCAAACGTCCAAATCCTGCCCCATTTCCTAAAATCTCGTTATCTGTAAATGCCTTATCTGCCCGAATATGATAATACAGGTAGCAGCCGTGTGGTGTTGTGGCTTGCACACGAAAAAAATAGCGCCACATCCAAAGAATGG
>OCTW011609157.1_pt1 | contig 13899 bp, 4 predicted proteins | sample 1539671 | NCBI WGS metagenome assembly OCTW01 (sample SAMN02144230, study PRJEB22623) | gut metagenome | biome: sheep rumen | host: Ovis aries | place: New Zealand | reverse complement strand
GACGGCCGGGTTTTCGGATGCGGTCCAAAGGAAGTGTATGAACTGGAGAATCGCGATTATAAGCGTAATCCCCGAACGCCTGCCGAACAGACCCAGTACGAACGCTGGAAAGCCGTTTGCCAAGAGGCATCGCGTATCGCGAAAGATCCGAACCATCCGCGGTACCGGGAGATGGTGGAACGTCATGCTGCCCAACTCCGCGGCAAACCCGATTCCGTCCTCGGCAAGAAACGTATCTGTCAGTTCGGCAACTTCGTCCGCGCAGTACTGATTCATGAACAATAGAAAAAGAGCGCTTCGGCGCTTTTTTTTGTGCAAATCCTTGCATATTCCAAATTTTTGTTGTACCTTTGCACGCAGTTTTGATTGTTAATTGCGGAGAAAAGTGATTTTATTCGCCGCACAATTGCGGAGATAATGGGCTTTATTCGCCGCATAAAGAAGCAAATCGTTTGATAGTATGGCAAAGAACTATTTATGGCAGAATGCGCAATTCCCAGCGTTTAAGTGGGATGCCGATGTGCTTATTGCTCCGCTGGGAGAGGTACACACGTTGCAAGGACAGTTACTCGGTCGTATGGCTGCGTTGGGCTTCGAGGGATTGACCGCTCAGGTGGAGGCGCTTACGAGCGAGATCCTTGGCTCATCGCAGATAGAAGGAGTAGTGCTCAATGCCGATAGCGTGCGTAGCAGTGTGGCACGGCATTTGGGGGTAGAGACCGCAGGTATGGAGCGCACTGACCATTACACGGAAGGTGTAGTCAATGCGCTGATGCAAGCCACACAAGCGTTTGCAGAGCCGTTAACCGATGAACGGATGTTTGCATGGCATGCCGCGTTCTTCCCCTTGGGGTATAGTGATGGTTATAAGATTACAGTCGCGAACTGGCGTGTAGGCGAGGCTCCGATGCAGGTGGTTAGCGGACCGATGGGAAAACAGAAAGTGCACTTTGAGGCACCGCCCAGCGATGCCGTGCCGGCGATGATGGAGCAGTTTGTTCAATGGATCAACCGCAACGACCCAACTGATTCCGTCCTTCGTGCCGCTATCGCCCACTTGTGGTTTGTAACGATTCATCCTTTCGATGACGGCAACGGACGTATGGCGCGTATCATCACTGAGATGATGCTCGCGCGTGCGGACAAGACCGCCAAACGATTCTATAGCCTCTCCGCTCAGATAATACGCCGGAAGAAAGACTATTACGATGCGTTGGAACAAGCGCAGAAAGGGTCGATAGACATCACGCCTTGGTTGATGTGGTTCATCGAAGCATTGCGTGAGGCCTTAGAACAGGGGTTGAAGACCACTGACCGTGTGATACAAAAAACGGAGTTCTGGGCGCGGCATAAGGATACGGAGATGAATGAGCGTCAGCGCAAGGTGATCAATCGCTTATGGGATGGTTTTGAGGGAAAGCTGACTACGCAAAAATATGCCAAGATCAACCGTTGCTCGCAGGATACAGCATTGCGTGACATTCAATCGCTCATAGAGAAACGCATCCTCCGAAAGACAAACGAAGGTGGCCGTTCAACCAATTACGAGTTGATAGGATAAAGCAGTAAAAAACGCATCTTCGGGTGCGTTTTTTTTATTTATGTGTAAAAATTGACACCCTTAAGGGTAGTTTGCGTAAAAAAATGACCTAAAAAGGTACTTTGCGTAAAAATTTGCGTGTACATATTGCGTACGCACAATTTTTTTTGTAATTTTGCGCCGATATTGTTCATGTTGTGAATAATCACAAAAACTATATACATATATATAAATGATGAAAAAGAATATTCTTTATTTGTTGGCAGTGGTGGCATCGATATCCGCGATATGTCTGCCAGCTATGGGGCAAGGCGACCCATACCCGCAGGCTCCGCGGGGTATCTTCTCAGTGGGTCCAAACAAGTACGTCCAGTTCAAAGAGGCGAACGAGTCGAAATTGGTGCAATGGTTCTCCCTGCCGACGGAGGATGCCTACGGTTGGCGAGTACTGACGAGTGCGGAATGGAGCTATCTCCTGGTGAACGCAGCCGGCGAGGGTCGCGAGAATGCCAATGACCTCAATGCTTTGGGACGAATCAAAACGGGGGAAGAAACCTGGCAAAACGGTTTGGTCATTTTGCCGGACGGTTGGGTGCAACCGGAGGGCGTGCCTAATTTTGTGACGGTGTCGCAAGAGATTGGTTATGATCAGAATAGTTATACCTCTGAGGAATGGGCGATTATGGCATCGTCCGGCGCCGTTTTCCTGCCATGCGAGGGGTACGGTCATAACAGTCCTACGGAGACGGAAAAAGTCAATCCGGATGAGATAGAAAACGTAACTACACACGGCGCATACTGGGCAGCGGATGAGCATAGTTCAAGTAACGCCCATTGTATACGATTCAACGATCATTCTAGTGCGTCGGATATCCACGATCTGAATAATCAAACCAAATATGCGTATTACTCCGTTCGTTTAGCTCGGACGGTTGTTATCTTAGACGAGATGGACGAGACAGAGGCTTTCTTGGCGAAACTGCCCGAGGCAAGCGAACGGAATTTTGCATTGGTGCGCCGCACATTGGGGAAAGACGGTACGTTCTATACCCTCTGTCTGCCTTTCGATGTACCGAATATAGAGGAATCTCCGTTGGTCGGCGCGGAAGTGTTCACCTTCGCCGGCGGTACGGTGACCGGACACGAAACCGGCAATGAGAAGTTGAATCTGGAGTTAGTACCTCATACCGTTCCTCGACTGCAGATGGGCGTGCCCTATCTGCTCCGTTGGACGAATACCGGGGAAAGAATGACGATGCTGCGTTTTGACGGCGTAGAGAACTGGGCAGCAGCAGGCGTTTCAGAAGCGCCGTCCGACCCCGGCAACGAGAACATTAAGTTCCACGGTCTCTATCCCCGGAAACGTATTCCGGGCTATAACGAAACCGTGGGTATTCCCCACTACAATTTCTTCCTGGGGGCAAACAACACGCTCTATTGGCCGGATGACATAAAATATCCGGACTCGAAGATGAAAGGCTTCCGAGCCTATTTCTATCTGGACGGCGGCGGTCCGAACGGGCACGAGTTCAATAACCAGTCTCAGTCCCAAGTAGCCGCCAGATACCGCAATATGCCTGCCGTTTGGCACATACAGAATACGGCTACCGGCGTTGAGAATGTCCAAAGGGACAATGTACCATGTACAAAGGTCATCAAGAACGGCGTCCTCCTTATTCGCCATGGTGGCAAGGAATACAACGTCCTCGGTGAAATCATCAAATAACCCTATGCGAAAATGAGTAAATGCAAAAATATGAAAATGCGTAAATACATAACTCCCTCCGTGGAGATGCAGCCGGTACAGGCGGTGGGGCTGATATTAAGTGCCAGCATTGAGACCAGTCCTGAAGGCGGCGATCAGGAGACAGCACAGGCACCCCGGAGACGGGTATTCTGAAAAAGAAATAAACCATTAAAAGCAATTATGCGATGAGAGCAAAAATCCATCCCTTCAGCAAGCATTTGATGATCACTTTGCTTGCATTGACCGTTTTCATGCTTGCTCCGTTCACGGCGCGGGCGGGAAACGATTATTTGCAGAAGTTAGACAACTACTCCATCATGAGTATGGGTAACGGCGTGTTGCGGTTCACCATCCCGTTGTGGATCTACGGCGAGGGGGATGATAATACGTATTATCTGAACCCCCAAACAGCCAACAACAACAACACGAACAACTCCTATGTATGGTTCAGTGAGCAGCCCGGGCAGGGACGCGGTTCGGCGAATGTACACCGTATCGCCTCTTTCGGTGCTACCCGTAACCCTAATTACACGGGGCGTTTTTCGGGAGGAAGCGGTACTGCTTACCTGCTGGTAGATACCGGTACCTGCGTCGTAACCAACACCTATAATTCGGTTCCTCTGACCCTCCAGGCACACGATAAATCCCACTGGATTATCGGTGATAATGATGAGAGCAGCGCAGCCAACTGGATCTATGTCACGCGTAAGAACTCTTCCTATGGCAAGCATCATGTCTATATCCAGTTTGACTGGTATATCCCCGTGGAGCTGCAGAACAAGAAGTTCTACATCGGTCTGAACGTCCGCGACTACTACGTCAAGAACAACAATCTCCATAACGCCTATTGGTGGCAGTGGGAGACGTATTTTGACGGCGGCGATATACCGCAGAGTCCGCAGCTCTTCGATCCGTTCTTCTACAGCATGGCGGGAAGTGACATCAATACCTTAGGCAAGGCGGGAATTCAGTATATGACCTTCCAAGACCCTATCTCGTATCACACCTCTCTGAATCCGTCTAAGGAAATAGCCCAGGTAGAGCGGAGCGAGAAGATTCTGGTGGACATGCTGGACTCCGTACAGGACCATTTCTATGCGGATTTCAATGTATGGATCAATAAGGATGGCGGTGTCAAACAGCGTCTCAAGACCAACTCGGTCATGATCCCCGCCTATCACAAGATCTACGGTTTTGCGGCGGAGGAGGTGAAGGACGCGCAGAACAGCGTGACCGGAGACGTGTTCCTGCAATGGCACACGCTTTATCCGAATGACCAGGACATCTTGGAGGCGGATATGTACGAGGTGCAACGTGCTACCAAAGAGGATTTCTCGGACGCCCGGTCCATAGGGGTGGTGCCTTACAGCGCCGGCGAGAATAACTACGCCTATACCGATGCCGCTGAGGATGTGCTGCAGCTCTTCCACGACGACAGTCTATACACCGATTCCTATACCAACAAGATCTCGGTGACGCAAAATGAGGTGGAGGTAGAAAACGCTAATGGGCTTCATGCACGCGTTACCGCTACGCTCCATTCGGATGTGAATATCCCGGGCGCTCCGCTCTACTACCGCGTTCGCCGTGCGTCTGCCGCTACGTGGGGATGGAACCCGTCCGATTATATGGCTACCACTTCCATTGTCAAGAGCAATTATCTCTCTCCCTTGGCTCCTACACAGGAACCTTATACCCTCGATCCGGATTTTGAGAACAACCGGAAGGTACATTTCTTGCTCAAGATTGACAACCCCGCTATAGAACCGGTGATGCCCAGCGTCGATCGTACCAGTTTGGAGATAACGGTTGATCCGAATATGGCTTACGGAGTATCCGTACCGGTGTCGATCAAATCGGATAATACAGGGTGGAGCAGTTTCGATTACTTGTTTGTACACTATTCGGCAGTGCAAGAGCTGAACGGCGTAATAACCCCTCTCGAAATACAGCACCCGTGGAATACGTTTACTGCGCAGAGCGGTGCGCGTGTGACGGTGAAAGCCAAGGCTTGGAAAGATGCTTTTGATGAGTCGAAAGGCTATGTAGGAAACGAGTTATCGTTCTCGTTCCTGGTTCCGACACGCGGAATAACTGTCTATACCAACACTAAGGTAAACTCCGATGAAAATCTCTTCACGCTGACCTATAATCAAGCCAAGGACGAGCGTAATGTCCTCACGGATGAGGAGCTGCAGGCAAGGGTTCTTGCGCAGATCGATCAGGACGAGCTTCGTAACAGGTTATACCCGTCTTTGGAAGCCAAAGTGCAAACGATGTTAGCCGGAGACCATTGCGTATGGGAGCGCAACGCGGACCTGGTACTCACCCGCACAGTGGTGGAGACCGGTTTGAAACAGGAGATCCGAGTTCCCAAAGACAGTATCATCCAGCAGCCCGACGGCTCCTATCTGGCGCACGTGACAGATGTAGTGGATATGAGCTGCGTACATTTCCGGTACGACGTGCGTATTGATCAGAGCAACGCCTTGCTCCAGGTACAGAAGAGCGAGCAGCTGGAACCGATTGCTATCACCGGTCCGGACCTCTATACCAATGCCTCGGCACAGATCGCCTCATTCCAAGCCACCGACGGAACCGACAAAAGGGGCGTCATCCTGACCTGGCAACCTACCGCCGGTTCGGTGGATCACTATATCCTCGAACGTCGCATACAAGGCTCGGAGGCACCTTTCGACACGATCGCTATTCTGGAGACAGAGGGTTATTTCGACGAGGCGAACGGTTCGCACCCGGTCGTACCCGGTCAGCGCTACGAGTATCGCGTCTCTTCCTCTTTCTCCTGTAACGGCACGACGACGGTTCATACAGCCTCCACGGAAGGCCGTCGTTCGCCCTACGGCTTGATAGCCGGTAGGGTGCAATACGAGGATGGAAGCGGTTGCTATGGTACCACCGTCACGCTCTCACGAGACGGCGCGGAAGACATCAAGATGCTGACAGACGAAAGGGGCGCTTTCCTCTTCGACAGCCTGCTTTACGGTACCTCGACGACCTATTCGATTGTGCCTACCTCCCAGACGGCGCAGTTCGTCTTCAACAATACTTCTTCCCCGACGGCTACCGTCACCCTCTCCGCGGAGAACAACGTGGTGGAGAACCTCAGTTTTGATAATATCTCCTCGGTTCGTTTCTCGGGAAGGGTGCTCTATAAACTGTCCTCGGTGCCGGTACGGGATGCCAATATCCTGCTGAACGGCAAGATGGTCAAGAAATCCGGTGATGCGGTGAAGACCGACATGTCCGGTAATTTCTCCATCTCGGTACCGAAAGGATCCGCTTTCACGCTGCAGATCGTTAAGAAGGGTCATACGTTCGAGGGCGACGGCTTTGTCCGTATCGACGGCGACAGTCTCTTGACCCTCTCCAAGGCGCTGGACGGCGTACGTATATGGGATCAGACCAAGGTACGTCTCGCCGGTAGGGTGGTCGGCGGTATCGACCAGGCTTCCTTACCGCTCGGACAAGGGCTGAGCCGTAATAATATCGGTGATAACCTGCAGTTAGTACTTGAACTCGAGGGCGATAATGTTGCTTATATCGTGCGTGACCCCGAAGATCTGACCCGTGATACCTTGGAATACACGATCGGTGCCACCCGGATCCATTATCAGCATAAGCGTATCGTCATCAACCCCGATCCCATCACCGGTGAGTACGAGGCGGATCTGTTCCCGACCAAGTACAAGGTGGTACAAGCTACGGCGCAGGGTTACGCTACGCTCTTCGCGCAAGGAAAAACCAGCGAGACGATTGATCTGAGCAACACCGAACCCGGTGTCTTCTCCATCATCTATCGCACACCGATAGAGGTGACCTATAAACAATCGCTTTACGGCAACGATTATGATTATTACGGTCTGAAATCCTGGACAGCGGAGGCTCTCAACGGGGAGGAGATGAAAGTGGATCTGGTGTCGCAAGAAGCGGACGGAAGTTACAGTTACCTCTTTGGCGCTCCGGTCTTTACGGCGGGGCAGTACCAGTTCCGCGTGTCCGCCCATGAGGATTACTATTATAATAATGACCGCACGCGCGTACCCGACCGTGTTTACCTGAAAGGAGGAAACCTTAAGATTTACAACGGCATGCGTGAAACAACGGATATCCAATCCGCGCCGCTGGATGCCAACGGTTCCGCTCTGGTGAACGTGATTTTCGACCAGGTGACCTATGTCCAGACCGGAGAGAATGCGTTGCATTCATTGGATTTCTCGGTGGAGAGCGAAGGAGAGTATGTTACCTCCAATCCGCTGCAGGCGTATGTCTTAGGGGCGGTGGAGAAAGCAACGGATTTCATGCAGCGCGATACAGCTTCGACAGGTATAACGCTACTCGATATACTTCGTGACCCTCCCGGAAGCGGCTCGTATGCTTACCTCGAGAAGGGTACTTCCTATCACGTCAAATACAAAGAACCTTCCAATTTCCGCATTGGGCTTAACCTCTTCGTCAAATGGGGAAACAACAGTCAGTATTTCGTAGGTACATACGCAGGCTCTCCGGCTGCCGGAGCTACCGCCGGTGTGCTCAATACCGTCGAGAAAACGACCGATTGGAATTTCCCGCTTACGGTACAATGGTATGGATATAACCAGGCGGACTACGAGTTTAAGACCACCGAACGTATTCAGACCGGTTCCGGTCCCTTCCAGGTTGGCACCAACGGGGATGTCTATATCGGTGTGACCAACGGTGTGATGACCTCGAAAGCCGACGCTTTCCGCATCGTGGACTCCATCTCTTTCGAGCAGATAAAAGCGAAAATCGACAACAAGAGTTACCGCATCGTTCAGCAGGGTGTGGACGCCAACGGCAAACCCTGGTATCTGATGCGAACCGAGGATGTGCTGATCAAGAAATTTATCCAATCCTCCTTCGCTTATACCCATCAGTATATAGTCGGTACAATCATTCCGGATCTGCTCTACCATCGTAACAGTCTTCTGTTGACCGGCACCCGGGAGGAAGCGGTGACCCAAGCTATAGCCAAAGACCGGCCGGTTTATTGGAGTAAGGTGCATCCGGACTCCCTCGGATTCGGTGAAGAAGGATACTACGAGATCATCACGCCGGACGGGCTGAACTGGATGATCTTCGACCAAGTACAGTTGGACAACAAAGCCGTGGATAATTGGATCGGAGTTCTTGCTACCAACGAGGCGGAGAAAGTGTTAGCTATGACCAAAACACCGCTTGCCACCCATTCTGTCAGCGGCGGTCTGACGCAGACATACTCCGAGTCGTATTCGTATGTAGATACCCGTTCTGCTTATTTCGCTTGGCCGTGGAATCACCAGACAGGTGAAGGAGTAACGAGCTCGAGTGGCTTTTTTGGAGACGGCTTTGGTCCTTTGGCAATAGCGCGTCTTAAGGATTTGTTCAAAGGGTCTAAAGGATTGCAATTACTGATGAAACACCTGAATGCCGCCGACAAAGGTACCTCTCCTTCGCAGTACGTACGAGCGGAGGTGGGTGGTGTGAAATTCGATCTGGACTGCAAGTTTATCTTAGAGACCGGATTTAACCTCCTGCCGGAGAATGGGGAGAGCGTTGGCTCGAGCAAGACCACCGGCTACGTACTGTCTCTCAATCCGTTGGAGCATCTGACGTTCAATGTGTATAAATCGCTGACGGATGATTTCAATGAGCAATCGAAAGAGACGCGTTATGACGCACACGACTTCAATAGTGATAATAAGAACAAATACCTCTTTGGCTCACTGATGTACTCCACTTTAGGTGGCGCTACCAGGTGTCCTTGGGAGGCGGCGGACTCGACCTATTTCTACAATCCGGGTACACCGCTGAATGCTGCCACTCAGAAGATAGAGAACCCGCAAATGGTTATTAACCGTCATGAGATCAGCAATGTGCCGCATGATCAAGCCGCTAAGTTCAAGCTCACGATGTGGAACGAAGCCGATGAGGTCGTGGGGGCTGCCAGCGGTCCGGCTGTGTTCATGACCCTCAAGATGGATGATGCCACCAATATCAAGGGCGCCAAGATAAGTATCGATGGTGTTCCTCTATCCGATGGACGCGAGTTCCGCTTCCAAGGCAATACTCCGATCATCAAGACCATCGAGGTACGTGCCGGAGATGATTATGATTATGAAGACATTTGTCTTATCCTGCAATCGGAATGTACTCCTACGATCACCTGTCAGAAAGTGTGCTTCTCCGTCCATTACATGCCGGTTAGTTGCGACGTGAATATCTCTTCTCCATCGGATAAATGGATCATGAACACCTTATCGCCGCGTGACGAGAACGGCTATTACATGCCGGTATCTATCGACGGCTTTGATGTGAACTACGACGGTTTTGACCATATCGAACTGCAATACAAACTAACGACCCAGTCCAATGACGCATGGGTGAACCTTTGTTCCTATTATGCGGAGGATAGTCTCTATCAACAGGCTTCGGGGTCCAAAGCAATGATCGAGGGTGGCCGCATCGAGAACTTCCGTTTCTACGGCGAGCGGGATCCGATGGAGCAGCAGTACGATCTGCGCGCCGTCTCTTACTGCCGTCACGGTTCGGGTTATGTAACCAAGTCTTCGCCTGTCCTGACCGGTATCAAGGACACCCGTCCGCCACGCGTCTTTGGTGAACCCGAACCCGCGAACGCGATACTGGGCGTAGGCGACAACCTCAAGCTGCGGTTCAACGAACCGATAGCAGGAAACTACCTCGATGAGGACAACAACTTCCAGTTGGCAGGATATACCAACGAATCGGGTATTGCGGCCGGTACATCACTCCATTTTGGCGGTACCATGGATTCGTATGCCGAGTCCAAAGTGTTGCGGTCGTTCCTGGATAAATCGTTTACGATTGACATGATGGTTCGTTTGAATGATCCGAGTCAGACTGCCATGCTTCTTGAATTGCGATCCGAGAAGGGAAGCATTAATCTGGTATATGGCAATAATCACTTGATGTTGTTGATCAATGGGTTACTGGCTACTCATTCCTTGCCTTTCCCTGAGCCCCCGACTGCATTTACGCGCTTTGTGACCGAATATGACCATACCACCCGAGCTGTGCGTTTCTATGTCGGAACGCAGGATATAACCAATCCGAATACGCCTCCTCTCATGGATTTCGTCAAGGTATCGATGATTAATGCACCTATTGTTATCGGTCGGAATCTGAATGGAAACATGATGGAGGTACGCCTCTGGTCCAAAGCGCTGAGTGCGGATGAGGTAGCAGAGACCCACATGCACCGGCTGACCGGCTACGAGCGCGAACTGATTGCGTACTATCCTATGGATGAGGGTACGGGTGATGTCCTGATGGACAAAGCTACCGGTGCGACGCTGTACACGCATGGAACGTCCTGGGAGCATCAGACGGGTATATCGCTCCGTGTTCCGGAGAATGAACGGATACCCCTTGACGGTAACCTGATGAGCCGCTCCGACATTCAGGATGAGACCCTTACCTTCTGGTTTAAAACGACCGGCAAAGGTACGCTCTTCTCCGCCGGAAGGACGGATAACAAGCATGGTTTTGAACTGATGGTGACGAGCGGAGGCCTGACCCTTTACTCGGACAGCACTTCGTGGCCGATGGCAGGATCCTATTCGGATGATGCATGGCATCACGTAGCCATGGCGGTCAATAGAACCTATAATAATGTGGCGGTGTATATAGACGGTATCCTGAAGCAGACCTTCGCTGCCCGCAAATTGGGTCCGATTAGTGGCGCTATGTATTTCGGAGGTAAGAATTTTGCCGGTAATATAGACGAGTTCGCGATCTTTGAGCAGGCGCTGCCGAAGTCCCTCCTGGAGTCCATCTCCATGATCTCTCCGGTAGGTAACGAGATGGGTCTGATGGCTTTTCTGCCTTTCAATGAGATGAAGGAGAACAGCAATGGTGTTTACGAGCAGATCTTCTCGGTCAATGACCAGCGCGTATTCAAGACCACTGACGGCACGATTGTTAACAAACAGGTACCGCTCATTCTCAACACTACCGCTTCCCCAATCGAAACCTATGCCGATAAATCGACCTCCGCGCCGACTCATAGCATGGGCAAACTGACCAAACTCAATTTCGATTGGGCGTTTAACAATGACGAACTCATGATCAATCTGAATATGCTGGATCGTGAGATTAACAAGCGTGCTATCTATGTTACCGTCCGCGACGTGGAGGACCTGAACGGCAACCCGATGGTATCGCCTGTCACCTGGACCGCCTTTGTCGATAAGAACGCGCTCAAATGGGAGGAAAAAACCATCAAGATGCACGCCATCTACGGCGAGGAGACCGACGGAGTGGAGTATGTCACCCGCGTACTCAACCATTCCGGCAAACTGCATCCGTACACCATCGAGTCCTTGCCCGATTGGCTCACTGTTAACGCTGCATATGGTTCGATCAACCCCACGGAGGAACTCTATCTCACCTTCTCCGCCAATACCGACATGGCGCCGGGCGTCTATGATGACATCGTCTATGTAACCGACGAGAACGGACTGAGCGAGCCTATGCGCGTGGAACTGACCATCGAGGCGGTAGCGCCCTACGAGGAGATTGACGAGCACAAATATCCGCTCAACATGTCCGTCTGTGCACAGGTCAAACTGAACGACACAGAGTTCGACACCGATCCCAATGATATCGTCTATGCCTTCTATCAGAATGAGTGTGTCGGTATGGATCATGTCTCCTTCAACGAGAATACCCATAAGGCCAAAGTCTTCCTGACTGTTTACGGTGAGGATGCGATGAACCGCAAGCCGATACGCTTCCGCTTATGGAGAGCTTCTACCGGCAGGGTCTATGACTTGTCAACCAACCGCAATGTGATCTTTGCCCACGGATTCGTCTATAACTGTGGCGACACCGATCCTCTCATCCTGACCACCTTCGGCAGCGAAGTACAGATGATTGATCTGGAGCAGGGATGGAACTGGATATCCGTCAATATGGATCTTACGGCGTCCGGCGGCTTGCTGTCCACCTGCATGACAGCCAATGATTCATGGATAGAAGGCGACATCATCAAGAACCCCAATACCCGCAAGTTTGGCACCTATGACGAGACCTCGGCGGAATTTATGGGTACGCTGGATAAACTGCATTATTCGCAAATCTATATGGTCTATAGCCAGCATGAAAATCGAATGCGTATAGCCGGTGACTTGCTGCCGGAAGACTCGATGCATGTGACGGTCAGGGGAGACGGACAATGGAGTATGCTGCCTTGCCTCTTCAACCGTACCACACCGATCTCCGAAGCGCTCGCAAGTTATTTCCAGAAAGCGCAACCGGGCGACATCATCAAGGCGCATGACCGCTTTGCCGTCTTCTCCGAGGATATGAGATGGGAAGGAAACCTCATTGCTCTCCGGCCGGGAGAAGGATACCTCTTCCGACGGCTGGGATTGGGTTCGGTTGTAATACCGTTCTACCACCAGACTACGACGCAGGCACCCAAGAAGATGAGCAAGCAGGAAGATGCACAATCAACCCTGTTCTCGAACCCCAAGGCTGCGACTAACATGACCATGATTGCGAAGATAGAGCGGTCGGCTGTCAGTACGCAGCCCTCACCTATCCGTGTATATATAGGGGATGAGTTGGCAGGAGTGTCTGAACCAATCGGCTCTCTCTATTTCATTACAATCCAGTCCGATTTGAGCGGCTCACCGGTTCGCTTTGAAACAGAGAATGGCACCCCATTGACCATCTTCAATAATCCATCTTCTGTTCATTATGCTCCTGATGCACATCACGGATCGCTTCTGGAACCCGTCATTCTCGTTCCCGAGGATCCGAGCCGCGTGTATAAGATCATTGAAAATAATCATGTAGTAATCATCCGAAACAATGAAAAATATGATGTTACAGGTAAGAAATTGTAAGCTTATACTCCTTTGCGCCATGCTGCTTTTGGCAGTGGGGTGCAAGAAGGAGAATAATGATCCCCTAACGCTTCAGGGGAGCAAACCGCGTCCTACTTGGCTGGTTTCCGATAGTTCGGATATGTTGTCTTCTATGACCGTGGTCGTCCAAGTCACATCTCTTGAAGGGCAAGCCGTCGATGATAAGGTGGTAGGCGAATCTGATATGCTCGCTGCTTTCGTAGGAGAGGAATGTGTGGGTGTAGCCGAATATAAAAAAGGGCTCTTCTTCCTCTATCTCTCTGCGCAGGAGGGCGAGGTCACGCTGCGTTACTACTCTGCGCATTTCTCCAACCTGTTTGAAGCGGAGAAGGCCTTTGTCTATCGCAATGACTCGTTCATGGGAACGGTTGCCGAACCCTTCACTCCTCAATGGAAGCTAAGCCGTTGAGAAGTAGTAAGGATAGTATAAGTAGCAACGCAAATAAAGGAAAAATCGCTCAAATGGGCGATTTTTTTTGCGTATATCAAACTTTTGTTGTACCTTTGCACCATGATTCGGCATTTTTTGGACTATATCGCTATCGAGCGGAAGTATTCGCCGCGGACGGTGGAGGCTTACCGCGATGACCTGCGGGATTTTGGTCGGTTCATGGGTTGGTCAGCGAAAGGAGCTGATCCTTTGGTGGTGAGCGCAGAACAGGTTCGTAAAGTAGGAGAGG
>OCTW011472355.1_pt1 | contig 13902 bp, 12 predicted proteins | sample 1539671 | NCBI WGS metagenome assembly OCTW01 (sample SAMN02144230, study PRJEB22623) | gut metagenome | biome: sheep rumen | host: Ovis aries | place: New Zealand | reverse complement strand
GCTCGTTCAGGGTTTCCCCCATTGACGAATATTCCTAACTGCTGTCTCCCGTAGGAGTCTGGGCCGTGTCTCAGTCCCAGTGTGGCCGATTAACCTCTCAGTCCGGCTATGTATCGTCGCCTTGGTGGGCTATTATCTCACCAACTAGCTAATACAACGCAGGCCCATCCTTGAGCGACGCAAACGCGCCTTTACTCCGTAGAGCACATTCGGTATTATCAACCGTTTCCAGTTGTTATCCCCAACTCAAGGGCAGGTAACCCACGCGTTACTCACCCGTTTGCCACTCGAGGGAAAATCCAATCGGAAGAAATCAGAATCAGAAGCAAGCTTCTTCAACTTCAATCAACTTCATGGGCCCTCTCGTTCGACTTGCATGTCTTAGGCATGCCGCCAGCGTTTATCCTGAGCCAGGATCAAACTCTCAATAAAAATCTATATTAAATATAGTTTAAAATCGAATTGATCTAAGCTTCTAAAAATTGACTTTTTTACTCAGTTTTCAAAGATCTATTTATCTTGCGTTTGAATTCCTCAAGCGCACATATAAGATATCAAATTTTTTAAATCAAGTCAACAACTTTTTTTAACTTTTTTTCAAAAAATTTAATTTCTTTTCAAAACATTTACAAGTAGCAATTAAGCTTAATTCTTATTAATGTTTTGTGTACTTTTCACAAGTACGAGTACAATACTACACTAAAAAAATAAGTAATGCAAGCATAAATTTCAATTTTTTTTAATTTTTTTTATTTTTTTCGTTTTTTTAGCATTTATGCACTAAAAAAGAGCCTTACATGGCTCATTTTTGGCTTAAAATTGACTATTTTGTAGTTCTTTATACCTATTAGCTAGTGATTCTATATAGTCTTTATTGAATGGATACTCATTATTTTTCTTAATTTCTATTAATTTTTTTAAAGAAAGATTAACAATTTCATCCAATTCTTTACTATAATGCATTACCTTTTTATGATAATTATATTCATTTCGGTCTAAAATTCTGTATCCTCCATCAGGATAAACTCGTAAATCAAGATCATAATCAATATATTTTATTACTCCACCATCAATTAAATATGGAGTTGCAATATTACAATAATAGAATAAACCCGCTTTTTTTAATTGAGCAATTACATTAAACCATTTATCTTTATAAAAAAATAAAATTGCTGGTTCTTTTGTTAAATGACTAGAACCATCATGTTCTGTTAATCTAGTATGATCATTATATACTATAAGTTTATCTTCATCATAATATATTACTGTAGCTTCATCGCTAACTCTATCAAGGTATCCATTATGTTTATAACATTCAATTTTAAGCTTGTCTCCAATTTTAAAATTTTCCATAATGTCCTTTCTCGTTAAACATTATACATAATCTTTAAATAAATTTAAAGAAAAAAGGAAAACTATTTGTCTTCCTCTTAACTCTCTAATATCTCTATAGCTTTTAAAACTTGAGTATCTACTTCATCTTCAGTAGTTAATGTAACTTCATAATCCGGTGTAATACCTTTTTGATCTATATTCTTACCACTTGGACTATACCAGTAGCTTGAAGTATATTTAACCATACTTCCATCTGATAAAGTACTAGTGTCTTGTACTCTTCCTTTACCATAAGTTTTTTCTCCAACTACTATAGCTCCGTAAGATTCTTTTAATGCAAGTGTAAGCATCTCAGATGCTGATGCAGTAGCACCATTAGTAAGTATTACCAATTTAAAGTCTTGCTTCTCATCTGAATCATCATACTTAGTAATCTTATTACCGTTTTTATCTTCTAATGTATATATAGCTTTACCTTTTTCAATAAACATAGAAGCAATTCCATTAACAGAGTTTAAATATCCTCCTCCATTAAATCTTAAATCTAATATTAAAGATTCCATACCTTCACTCTTTAAATCATTTAAGGAGTTTCTAATCTCATCTGAAGATGTTTTAGTAAATGAATCCAAATATATATATCCAATCTTCTTATCACCTGTAGTCTTTAATATTCCACTTTTAAGTGGTGTAGATATATCTCCAATTCCTACACTAAATTTAATTATCTCTTCTCCTCTTTTTACAACTATTTCATTTGTACTCTTAGTTTTATCTATATAACTTATTGTTTTAGAAGAATTTTCATTAGTTACATCATTACCATTTACCTCTACTATAACGTCTCCTACTTCTATTCCAGCCTCTTTTGCAGGTCCTTCATATACTTTAACTATTCTATTATCTTGGGATATAGAAACGCCAATACCCTTAAATGTGCCATTTAAACTGTTTTGTAGAGCACTAGATTCATCTTTATCTAAATAAGCTGTATAATCCTCATTTAAGTAGCTTAGCATTGCTTTAATAGCTTGATCTACCATTCCTTGTTTATCATATTCTTTTCCATAGTATTTTTCTTCTATACTATTATAAACATCTAATAATTCTTTAATAGAAGAATCATTTAAAGCATTTCCATATAGTATCTTAGATTTATTATAAAAAATAATTCCAACAGTAAGTCCGCTTATAATAGCTGTAATTAAAACAATTATAATTACACTTAATAAACTAAAACCTTTAAGTTTATTCTTTTTATTATCTATAATTTCTGTATCTATATTATTATTTAGCATTCTTATTATCACCTTACGATAAAAATGTTAACACAATTATTTGCATTTTAAAAGAGTGATTAAAATCACTCTTTTATTCCTAATTCTTTTTTAATAGCTTCTTTACCCTCTAAGTATTTAACTATTTTACCTTTTCTTATTTTAATTAAAGTACCATCTTTAATTCTTAATTCACTACTCTTAGTTGCATTCTTATTAGATTCTTCATCATCTTTAACATAATAATCCTTATTTAAACTATTAGCTAAATCTAAATTATATATCTTAATATAGCCTTCATCTTCTTCATCATGATGTTCTGAAGCAAAGTAATTTAGATATGTTCCAAGAGCACCTGCATTAACTCCCTCACTATCATAGCAAAGTACATAGTATTCAGTTTCTTCCCTATTAAATAATGTTCCTGCAATAGCTATTTCATCATTTATATAACCACTAGTATATGTATAATCTTTTACTAAATTAGAAGTAAAAGTATTACCTAGTACTAAAGCTATAGCAATAACTAAAATTATTACTCCTAGTATAATAACAAATCTCTTTACGTATGATTCTATTTCGCTTGTATTATTCATTATTAATCACCTACGAACAATATTATAAATTAACTATTAAAATAATGCAAAAAGAAAAAGTGGTTAATTATTAGTAATAACCACTTTTACTTTACTTGTTGCAACATATGTAATTCTTGGATCGTTATTTTCAATATTAACATCTACTTCATAAGTACCAGCTTGGTAATCAGTTAAGTTAATATATGCATTAATTGAATTTTCATCAATAGAATTGATTACAGATTCAACACCCTTAACTTGAATTGCAATAGCGTCTTCATTAACTCTATTAACAGTTAATCCACTAGCTAAATTATTAGCCTTAATATTTTTAATATTAACAGTTCTTTGAGCTTCTTCATTAAATGTTACAACAATCTTAACATCACTTTCAGAAATGCTTCTAACACCAGTAGGTTTCTTAATTGTTGCATTGTATGTAGTAGCACCAGTAGTACCCTTACCAGTAACATCAATTGTTACAGGTACTGATGTAATTGATTCAATATCAGTCTTTTCACCATAGATATCTACAGTGTAATCACTCTTGCCATTAATAGTAATTGAAGATATTGCCTTACCTTGTACTAACTCACCAGTTGTAGATACAACAATTGGTACAGTCTTCATATAAGTACTAAATGTAATTGATGCAGACATTGTATTTGGTACAATTTCAACATTATTTAAGACATTACCATTTGAATCATATGCTACTAATGGTAAGTTATCAACTTCATAAGTAATGGCTTCTTTAAATTTATCACTTGATAAATCTACTAAAGCTTTAACTGTAGCAATCTTTGCTAAAGCATCTTCACTACCCTTAACAACAACTGTATTATCATCTAAAGATACGTTAGATACAGAAAACTTTTCATTTAAAGCATCTTCATTTAATAACTCATAAGAAATACTCTTTTCAACAGATACTTTCTTTTTAATAACAACTGTTACATAAGCAGGATCTAATTTATAAGATATATTATCAACTGTTTGATTATATGTTAAAGCAACTTTTCTTGGAGTAGAACTTGCATCATAGTTAGATAAATCTAAAGTAACTTCATGTTCACCTAATTGTTTAGCTAAGTATAAACTACTCTTCTTACCAGTTAAAATAATATCTACTTTATCGATTAAACCTTCTACAACATAATTTTCTTTATTATAAATAACATTTACAGGTTCATTAGATAATACCTCAGCTTCAGTTTCGACTAAGTTAATTACTTGACTATCTACTAAAAAGAAAAATCCTAAAGCAAGTATTAAACTTACATATACTAAAACTATTGGTCTATTTAAGAACTTTTCTAAATGAATTGGATTATTCTTTAATTTTTCTCTTAAGAAATAAATAATTCTAGAAACAGGAGTAATAATTATCTTATCTAATAAACGATATAATAAAACGAAAGGTCTACCTAATACTTTTAAAAATTTCTTCATGCTATTCACCTAACCCTTCATCATTACTTCTATTATCATCAAAATCATAGAATACTTCAGTCTTAGGTTTTAATTCTTGTGTTAGTTTATCTCTAAACTCATCTAATGATAAGTTATATTTTAATTCTCCACCACAAGCAATACTAATCTTACCAGTTTCTTCAGAAACTACTAAAGCAAGTGCATCACTTTCTTCAGCAATACCAAGTGCTGCTCTATGTCTAGTACCTAACTTCTTAGATACATTTGGATTCATACTAGTTCTAAATACTGCACCAGCACATGTAATTCTATCTCCTTGGATAATTACACCACCATCATGTAATGGTGAGTTAGGGAAGAATAAGTTAGATAATAATTCACTTGAAATATCTGCATAAATCTTAGTTGCTCTTCCAATATATTCTTGAAGTGAAACATCTCTTTCAATAACTATTAAAGCACCTATACGGTTCATCTTTAAGTATTCAATAGATTTCATTACTTCATCTACTAGTTTTTCTCTTTCATCCCCAGTTAAAGTCTTATGTCTACCAAGTAATTGACTTCTACCAATACTTTCTAACATATTTCTAATTTCTGGTTGGAATATAACAATAATTGCAAGAGGACCCCATTGAACTACATACTCTAGTAATACTCCTACAGTATATAAATTTAATATCTTACTTAAAATTTCAATTATTACGATTAATAATACACCCTTAACAATTAAAATCATCTTTACATTATTTCTAATATTCTTTAAAACAAAATAGAATAATGCCCAAACAATTCCAATGTCTAAGATCTTTGTGAATAAACCCCAAATGGTACTTAACGTCACATTAACACTTCCTTCTATTCTATACTAAAATTATAACAAAGATTGTTAATTCATTCTAGTAACTATTTCTTTAATACATCCATGCCATTATCAAACAAAGATGTAACTTCTCCAGACTCTGCTTTTGTTGTATCAGTAATAATATTACTACCAACTGAGAAAGTTACATTAGGACTATCATTATTCATGCTAGTCTTATTAATAGCTCCATTTAAAGATTGATTTGTTTGAGCCTTAGCAAGTAATTCATCAATTGAATAATCATCTTCACTTCTATGAATAATTCTACTTATTCCTTTTTCTTGTTCTTTTTGATCAACAAAATAACCTACAATAGCAAATATTAATATTAATGCTATCAAAGTAAATATAAATGTATTATTTGCTAAGAATGTCATGAATACTTCCATAAATCCTCCTACCTTAGAATCTTACGCCTTCTCTTCGTTCTAAGTCTCTCTTTTTAATAGCTTCTCTCTTATCATAAAGCTTCTTACCCTTACAAACTGCTATTTCAAGTTTAGCTTTGTTATCCTTAATATACATTCTAATTGGAATAACACTTATCTGTGTAAGAGTCTTTTCTTTTATAAGCTTTCTTATTTCACTTTTATGAAGAAGTAGCTTTCTTGCTCTTCTTTCATCGTGATTAAATTGATTAGCTTCCTTATATTTAGCAATAAACATATTAGTAACAAAAGCTTCTTCTCCCTTGAATGTTACAAAAGCATCCCCTAGATCTACAGATCCTTTTCTAACACTTTTAATTTCACTTCCGTTTAATACTATTCCTGCTTCAATACTTTTTCCTACTTCGTAGTTAAAAAACGCCTTTTTGTTTCTTATTTCCATGCTTTTTATCATCCCCTGTATTAACTAGTTCAAAGTCTATCATAGCTCTTTCTTTAGATGCAGCAACACATTTAACTCTGACTTTATCACCTATACGATAAATCTTCTTAGTACTATTACCTACTAAAGAAAGTATCTCAGGAACATAATTATAATAGTCACCTTTAATTGTGCTTATATGAACTAATCCTTCAACTAAATTTGGAAGTTCTACAAAGAATCCAAAATTAGTGACAGTATCTATTATACCATCATATTCTTCTCCAATGTGACTTTCCATATATTCAGCCATTTTCATATCGTCTACTGCTCTTTCAGCTTCTTGAGCATTAACTTCTTTTTCAGATGAATGAATTGCAACATTTACTAGTTGCTTAGATAGATAATCAATAGTACTCATTGAATAATCTTTATCTACTAGATAAGTCTTAATAAGTCTATGAACAGTTAAATCAGGATATCTTCTGATTGGACTAGTAAAATGTGTATAAGCACGTGATGCAAGTCCAAAGTGTCCAATATTATCACATGCATATTCAGCTTTCTTCATACTTCTTAACATCATAGATGATAATACTTTAAATTCAGGTACTTCATCAAGTTCATCTAATACAGCTTGCATAGTTAAACTTGTTATATTATGCATTGGTGTCTTAAGTTCATAGCCCATTGCTTTAAGTAAATGTACAAAATCATCTATCTTTTCTTGATTTGGTTTACCATGGACTCTGTAGATAAATGGTACATCCATATTATAGAAGTGTGAAGCTACAGTTTCGTTTGCAGCTATCATGAAGTCTTCTATTAATTTCTCTCCATCTTCTCTATCATATTTAACAATATCTATTGCTTTACCATCACTATCTTGAATAATCTTAGCTTCATCAAGATTAAAATCAATATAACCTCTTCCCATCTTTTCTTTACGTAAGATGTGAGCTAGTTCATTCATTTCTTTTAACTTATCTGCAAATGGTTCATATCCAGGAGCCACTATATCTCTCATAATAATATTGTTAACATCTGAATAATTCATTTTCTTACATGACTTAATATAACTTGGATAAATAGAATAATCTATTACTTTACCCGCTTTATTAATCTTCATAGTACAAGACATTGTAAGTCTAATTACACCTTCATTAAGTGAACAAATACCATTACTTAATTGATGAGGTATCATAGGAATTACAGTATCTGCTAAATAATTAGATGTACCTCTTTCAAATGCTGCATCTCCTAAACTAGTATTTGGTTTAACATAATTAGAAACATCTGCAATATGTACTCCAAGTATGTAGTTACCATCTTCATCTCTTTCTAAACTTATCGCATCATCGATGTCTTTAGTATCTTTACCATCTATTGTAAAGATCATCTCATTTGTTAAGTCTTTTCTACCTTTTAGTTCTTCTTCTGATACTTCACTTGGAATACTCTTTAACTCTTCTATTACTTCTTCACTAAACTCAGGTTCTATTTTATATCTTAAAGCAACACTTAAAATATCAATTCCTGGATCATTTTTATGACCTATAACTTGTTTAATAGATGCTTGATATTTCTTCTTTCCAAGTTGCTTATCAAGCTTAATTAATACTTTATGACCTTCAACACATTTATCTAATGCATTATCGTCAAACTTTAATTCTATATCTAATTTTTCATCATCTAGTTTTACAGCTAAACCTTTCTTAGTTGATATCACTTCTCCTACTAAAGTTGATAAATCTCTTTTAATGATTCTATTAACTCTTCCTTCAGGTTTTACACCTTTCTTAATAACTTCACAAAGAACAATATCACCTGATAAAGCTCCATTGCTCATATCACTAGCAATATATAAGTCTTCTTCATTAGGTAGTATTACAAAGCCAAATCCTTTTCTATTTGCTTCATACTTACCAACCTTCATTCCTGGCATATTCTTAATTAATATATATTTATCTTTCTTAGTTCTAAATACTATACCTTCTTCAACTAATGCTTCTAATTCTTCTAATAATATAGTTAAATCACTAGTTTCCTTAAGATTCATTTCATTAAAAATAGACATAGCTTCTAAGGCATCATATTTTCCTTCTAAGAATTCTAAAATAGAATCACGCATAATTGTCAACTCCTAGTCTCAATTAATTATATCTTAGATTTATAAAACTAACAATAAAACATTAAAAAAACTTGCTTATAAAAGCAAGTTTTACTTACATTAAGAATAATGCTAATGAAATACCAAAAAATAATAACCCTAAGAATAAAGTTAAACGAGTAATAAATAATTGGCTTCCTCTTTCTTTAACCTTACCAAATAAAGCTTCAGTATTACCGGCAACTATTTGACCAGCATCACTAGCCTTATTACTTTGTAATAATACAAGTGTTATTAATAAAATAGAAATTACTATTAAAATGATCTCTAATATATTTTCCATGAGTACCCTCCAATACGTTAATAATCTACCATAAATAGGTAGTTATATCAAGAATTAAATATATCGTTTAATAACTTCATATACTTCTTCTCTACCCTTTTTAGTAGAAGATGAGAAGTGAATAAAATCATCTATATTTAAAGTTTCTTTTATAAGCTTATCTTGTTTAGCTCTTAAAGATGCTCCAACTTTATCAAACTTAGTAGCTATAACAGTAACATTAACGTTATAGTATCTTAAGAAGTTAAGCATCATTACATCATCATCACTTGGCTTATGTCTGTAGTCTATTAGTAAGAATACATGATCAAGACTAGTTCTATTCTTTAAATATTCTTCTATCATCATACCAATCTTTTTATCAGTTTCTTTAGATAACTTAGTATAACCATAACCAGGAACGTCTACTAAATAAAATGCATTATTTACTTTATAAAAGTTTAAAGTAACTGTCTTACCTGGTTTAGATGATGTATGTGCAAAGTTTTTCTTTTGTATTAAAACATTAATTAAACTAGACTTACCAACATTACTTTTACCTACTAATAAAAATTCAGGCAAATTATCAGTAGGATATTGACTTAATCTTACAGCAACGCTTTCTAGATTAATTGAATCAATTTTCATATAAAATCACCACGTGCCTAAATTATAGATTAAATAATTAATAATTGCAAATAATGAAAAAAGAAGAATATAAATTCTTCTTATCTCTTTAATCTAAATCTTTCTTTAGGATCTAATATTGCTTTACGTAATCTAATATTATCTGGAGTTACCTCAACATATTCATCATCTTGAATAAACTCTAAAGCTTCTTCTAAACTAAACTTCTTTGGAGAAACTAAGTTAATAGCTTCATCAGATGATTTAGAACGTGTATTAGACATTTCCTTATTCTTACATGGATTTACATCTAAATCATTATCTCTACTATGTAGACCAATAATCATACCTACATACACATCAACAGCAGGACCAACAAATAAAGTACCTCTGTCTTGTAAGTTATATAATGAATAACCTAAAGTTTTACCAGTTTCCATAGAAACAAGTACACCATTTTTTCTACCAACAATTGGTCCAACATATGGTTTGTATTCATCAAAGTCTCTTACCATAATACCTTCACCACGAGTATTAGTAATGAACGCACTACGATAACCAATTAATCCTCTAGTAGGAGCAGAAAACTCTAAATGAGCTTGTCCTTCACTATTAGTAGAAACATTTGTTAAAACGCCTTTTCTTTCTTGTAAATCATTAATAATAGTTCCTTGATAATCTTGAGGACAGTTAATAATTACAGTTTCAAATGGTTCGTATTTCTTTCCATCTCTTTCTTCAAGTAATACTTCTGGTTTAGAAACACAAAGTTCAAAACCTTCTCTTCTCATATTTTCAAGTAAGATAGATAAGTGTAATTCACCTCTACCAGATACTTTAAATCCATCAGAGCCAGGTAATTCTTCAACTCTTAAACCAACGTTAACTTCAAGTTCTCTTTCCAATCTTTCTTTAATATGTCTACTTGTTAAGTATTTACCAGATTGACCAGCAAATGGTCCATTATTAACTAAGAAGTTCATAGATAGTGTTGGTCTTTCAATATGAATTGGTTCCATTGCTTCTACATGATTTGGATCGCATATAGTGTCACCAATCATGATATCTGGACAACCAGCAAAGATAACTATGTCTCCATAGTAAGCTTCTTTCTTTTCTACTCTCTTAATTCCTTCAGTAACAAATAATTTAGAAATTCTAAATTGTTCTACTTTATCAGAACCATTTCTGCATAAAGAAACCATTTCACCAGACTTAACAACACCCTTAGTAATACGAGCAACACCAAGTCTACCTAAGAAGTTATCATAGTCTAAGTTAGATACTTGCATTTGTAATGGATCTTTAGCATCACCTTTAAATGCTTCAACTTGTTCTAAAACTGTATCAAGTAAAGCATTAACGTTATCAGTTTGTACATTTGGATCAAATGTAGCCCAACCATCTCTTGCAACACCATAAATAATTGGGAAGTCTAATTGTTCATCATTAGCATTTAATTCCATGAAAAGATTAAATGTTAAATCAACAACTTCTTCTGGTCTTGCATCTCTCTTATCAATCTTATTAATAAATAGAATTGGTTTTAAATTTTGCTCTAAAGCTTTTCTTAAAACAAACTTAGTTTGAGGCATTGGTCCTTCTGCAGAGTCAACAATTAAAATAACAGTATCAGCTGTTTTAATAACTCTTTCTACTTCAGAAGAGAAATCAGCATGACCTGGAGTATCGATTATATTAATCTTATAATCTTTATATCTAATAGAACAGTTCTTAGAATAAATAGTAATACCTCTTTCTCTTTCAATTGAGTTAGAGTCCATTACTTGGTCTACTAATTCTTCATGTGAACTAAAAGTACCATTTTGTCTTAATAAAGCATCTACTAAAGTACTCTTACCAGCGTCTACGTGAGCTACAACAGCTACATTAATAATTTTATCCATAATCTCATCCCTTTCGGATATCTAGAAGATAATACAACATTAAAAATAAAAAGACAAGAAAAAAGTAGTTACCAAAGTAACTACTCTTTTCTATGTTTACTAAAATATGCTTAAATGAAAAAGATGTACATTAAGCATTAACAAGGGAAACACTAAAGCGTCTCAACCTAATATACTCAATATACATCCCATCATGTGAGATAAACTCACGAGTTTTTTTACTAACGTATTCATAACACTACTAAGCTTTCATGATGTAACTCAATAGCAATTATAAAAGCCACACAGACAAACCCCACGCGCGTACTTTCCTATGGCCGTCCGATAACCCCGTCGGGTCCGACGCACCACAAGCCAGTAATTAATCAGTTTGCTGCATTCATTAGTAACGTGTGGCTCTAAACTTTTTAAAACTATACCACAGCTATATCTACTAAAAGTTATGGAATAATACCATAATCCCAAAACAATAAATCGTTTAGGAATCATAGTAAACTCAACATAACGAGTGATATAACTATAATACAATTCCTAAGCAGACCAGAACTAAAATTAGCAAATACAAGGGAAACACCGAAGCGTCTCAACCAAGTACCAAAACGTTAACCTTAGTACCATGTCTATCCTATATTAGAACCATCTTAAATATACCAAACATATATTCATAAATCAATACTAAATTTTAATTTTTTTTCACTTTACATTTTTAATTTACATTTTAAAAAAAATAAGAGTATAAACTCTTATTTTTTTTCATCTTTTAAAGTGAAACTTTCAAGCTCTACATGTGTAGGCATTATAGCTTTCATCTCTTTAATTTTCTTTCTCTTAGATGCTTTCTTACCGCTTCTCTTAATCAAGATCATAAAACTAATAATAGCAACTATAGCATATAAAATATTTAGAATAATAACTAAAGCATTTGCAATATCTAAATTAATTTCAGTAATAACTGGTGTTAATAAACTATTTACAAACTCAAATGGTATTTTTAAAAGAATTACTATAAATACAATAATTAATATGTCTAATACATTAAAGAAATTAGTTTTAAAATCATTTCCTGTAAATGTTGCTAAAAATTCCTCTAATCCTAAGTAAATATTTTTAAATTCATTGTAAAAGAATCCTCTTTTACTATTTAATTTATTAACATCTATACCATGCTTACTATATATTTCTTTAATAGTATTTTTATAATCTATATCAAGCTTGCCATCACTTTTTTCATACTTATTAGATAAAATATTAAGTTCTTCATTTATTACCTTATCATCTAATATATATAATTCCCTTTTAATTTTTTCAAATACTTCTTCTTTCATCTTCCTTGCCTTCCTATCGATATCTTCTTATACGATTCAATCTTAGAACGTTTAACATCACTTACAATAGTAACATCCTTATCTTTTGTTGTTACAGTCTCATAATGAACAACTCTTATAATATCACTATTATCTTCTTTAATTTCATTTTGCTTCATATCTAAAATAAACATAGGAGTCTTATCTTCAAAGATTAAGTTCTCATCATTAATAAAATCTCTTCTTACCTCTTCATTCAAAAAATAAGTAACAGAATTTTTATTAACACTAGCAATATAGGTAATTAAATCAGTTGAATACTTATAAGAAGGTGCATGTGATACTTTACTAGAAAGAAGTAAATATCTTTCATCCTTTAATACCTTAGGTCCTTTAAAAAACATATTCATCTTTATATTTAATATATCAATATTTAAATCTTTTAATCTATGTTCAATAACTCTAACAGATTCTAATAATTCATCATTACTATGTAAATTTAAATCTTTTAAATATTTAAGTCTAAACATTACATTATTACTACTATTAATTATTTCTCTTAAATTATCTAAATCTTTTGAACTAGGATTATTATTTAATATATATTTAGATACAAATCTATATTCAACTAATAAATCTCTATCTTCTTTATCTAAATGATTATACTTGTTTTCTTTATCCTCTAATTCATCTAAATAAGATAATTCTCTTTTATTAGCAATATCTACTTCATCTCTATCATTAATCTTTAAATTATCAAATTCTATAAAATAATCAGCTATTGTTCTAACATCTAAATCTGGTATAATCTCATATTTATCATGAATTCTCTTCTCTTCATTAAGATAGAATGTATCAAAGCTTACTATTTTATTAATATTACTTCTACGTTTAATTTCTAATAATTCCATATCAATATTACGTCTCTTCTTAAATGGAATCTTACTACTTAACTCATTATTAACAAAATCAATTTCTTTATTTATTTCTTCAATTTCTAAAGGCATCTTAATTAATTCATATTTATTATTTAAATAATCACTATCAAGTTCTAGATCTTTTAAATAATTAACTAACATACCTATATCAAGTTCAATAGCTTCTCTATCATTTGCATCCCTAATAGCAGCTTTTAACTTATTAAACTCTTCATCAAAATTCATTTCTAATAAAACTAAATCAGTAAAGAATATTTTATTATTAGTTTTATAATATTTATTCTTTAAATCATTTAGTTTTATAGATTTATCATAGTATTTATTAGTAATAGTAACTAAATTATTATAAGTATCTACTTGGTTATGTAATTTAGTTAAAACTATTAAACATAATA
>OCTW011602251.1_pt1 | contig 13904 bp, 13 predicted proteins | sample 1539671 | NCBI WGS metagenome assembly OCTW01 (sample SAMN02144230, study PRJEB22623) | gut metagenome | biome: sheep rumen | host: Ovis aries | place: New Zealand | reverse complement strand
CGTGGTCTCCCAGCTGGCCCTGGGCCTGCCGATGGTCCTCCTGTACGAGATCGGCATCCAGGCCTGCCGCCTGACCAAACCAAGGGAAAGGGAATAACCTTTCATAAAACAGCTGAAAGCCGGACAGGTTCCTTTCACGAACCGTATCCGGCTTTCAGCTGTTTTCTCATCCGTCAGATCTGATAAAGCATCTCTCCGGTCAGCAGGGCATAGGAACCTTCGTCCTCAAAATCAAACCCTCCGGTACACGCAAAGCCCACCCTGGAAACGGACAGGCCCGGCTGACTGCGAACCTGCATTTCTTCCCGGCGGCATTCTTCCAGCGTCATCCGGCGGTCATAGTACTTACATTCGTAGAAATCATACCGGTCCCCGCTCCGCCGGAGGACACAGTCGAACTCCCCGTTGGTCCGGCCGACCGGGTCGTCATACCAGTAGGTGCCGAAATCTGTCACGTCCCGGTAATCTCCTGTTCCGGCCGCTCTGTGGAAGTACTGCAGGACGATGTCCTCCAGCCGCCAGCTGATAAACTGGCGCAGCCTCTCCCCTTCGATATTCATCCGGTAATACTGTTCCCCGCCCAGGCGGATCATGGAACCTGCGGAGCCAAAGATAAAAGTGAAATAGAAGCGCATCAGGTTGTCCACGATTTCATAGAACTTTTTCTTTTTATCCTCCCGCCGGTTGATCGGCTCCGTCTTCCGGATCGTTTCCATGTTCAGCAGGATTTTCAGCTGTTTTTCCAGCAGACCCGTCTCCTCCAGACTGAGCGCGTCGGTAATTTCACTGTACCGTTTTTTCCCGTTGCCCAGGGCCTCCAGAATCCGGGTGTCAAAGGTCTTACGGATTTCGTTCAGCATGATATTCTCAATATGGGAACGGACGAGGCCGGTTTCCGGCAGCAGCAGCCGTAGGATGTTTTCCCGGATATCCCGCCCCAAATCCAGGTTTTCCAGCACATAGGGCGAACCGCCGAACACGGCGTAGAAGGCGACCTTGTCCCGCACCGAGAGATCCGGGTAAAACCGCGCGGCGTCATAATAATCAAAATCCCGGAGATGCTGGATCAGTGAAAACCGCCCGAATAGCGGGTTTCCTTCCGTCAGAAGCTCCTTCATCATGTCAATATAGGAACCGCACAGAATCAGCTTCACATTTGGCGGCAGCCGGTCGATCACCGCCTGCATGTAGGAATCCACTTCATTCAGTTTTTTGGTCTGTTTCCAATAGGGGTACTCGTCGATGATCAGCAGGATTTTCCTGTCCTGCGCCCGAAGGAAATCCATCAGATCGAACAGGGAACCGAACTGAACGGCCGGCAATCCCAGCGCCTGGCAGGCGCTTCGGCTGATCAGCCCCAGATTTCCTTCAAAGGTGCTCTGCACGCAGAGATGGTTAATGACGACGCCCGAAAAACTGCCGGCCGCCTGCTGAATCAGCGTAGATTTCCCTACCCTGCGTTTTCCGTAGACCAGAATCGCCGTCTTCTTTTCCCACTGTGACAGCTCCTGATTCAGTTCCCGTACTTCTTTTTCCCTTCCAAGAAACATGCCGCGCCTCCGATCCTTTCATGGCTGTTGTTTCGGTCGATCCCCTAATCACTTGGAAAATGTTTTCCCTGAATAATTTTTCTCTGAAAATATTTTCTGTAAAAACATCCGATATCAGTATACCTCTATTTTGCTGTTTGTCAAGACCGGAAAAACGGGGTTCATCAAAATCTGCAGCAGTTCCTTTTCACGATCAGACAAAAAACAATGGGCCCCTTTCTTCCATATTGTGGTTTTGGCGCGTCGGCCTTATAATGAACCTGATCCGACAGACGGGGCAGGTTCAGAACCCCTGACGTACCGTCTCGCATGATATTTGAAAACGGAGGGCTGCCAGATGGAGAAGCCGAGGAGAAGGTCTGTGGAACCGATCTATTCGATGTGCGTACAGCCGTCCTTTATTATCGGAACCAACAATGAAGACGGCTCGCCTGATTTTGCCCCGATCACCTGGGTCAGCGCCACCCACGAGGAAGGGAATGGCTACCTGCTGGTGATCAGCATGGCCGGGAACAAAATGACCAAGCAAAACGTTCTGCACACAGGGATTTTCAGCGCCAACCTGGTCAGCACGGACATGCTGCCGCTGATGGATTATTTCGGCTCCCGGCACGCAAAGGACGGAAAAAAGGACGAAATCGCCTATGAGGTCAGCCGCGGCAAAGCCCTGGATGTGCCCGTACTGGACCAAAGCCGGTGGGTGTACGAGTGCGAAGTCGCCTCGAAGATCGCGACCGGGGATTCCACCACATTTTTCTGCCGGATCCGGAACATTCAGATGGATGAGCGCCTGACCTGTGCGGATCCCTTTGACGTGGATCTGACCGTCCTGGACCCGGTCATCTACTCCGGAAAATATCACAGCCTGGGCAGGCTGCTGGGAAGCATCGGGGATTTCCTCTGACCGAAGCATCCTCCCGCGCGAGGAACATTTCACAAAGTACACTGAAAGAACTGATTGAACGCCGGTGGGCCGAAATAGAGCCAGACCTTCCGCTGGTCCGCGCCGAGTGGATGTTATACGGACGGCGCGCCGCAGTACCTCCTGCTGCCCCGGAAAAGCCCCTATCCCATTTTGTCCGAACGCTTTCCCCTCTACGCCCAGCTGGAAGGACTGGCAGCGGCTGAAAACAACCACGTCATCCGGACGCGCTGACCTAACAGAAACCCAGGTTTTTTCGAAAACAGAACAGGGAAAAGAAAGCGCCTTCATCGTTGACAATCCCCGGGCGACCGCTTATAATGAAAGTGGATTTTTATGGGGAAGGGGGGATAGCGACGTTGACCAGACGCCAACCGGTTTGGGTGATCATGTTGCTGCTGGCGACGCTTTTCCTTTCGTTCCCCGCTCAGGCCGCGGGCAATGTGCGAGTGTACATCCCGGACAGCGCCCTGCCCCTTTCCCTGCCGCAGATTCCCGAAGCGCCGCTGATCTTGGAACATGGGACGGCGGAGGATGGAGGTTATGAAATCGTCTTTTCCGCCCCGGTGGAGGAGGTTTTCCTCCTGACAGGGGGCAGGGAAGAAGAGATGGCCCTGTCCGAAGACGGACTCACTGCCCGCTGCGAGGATGTTTCCGGCCAGCCGGGAGGGTTTACGGCCCGGGCCGGTTCCCTGACCGTCGCTTACGCCCCGGGCGGCAGCGTCCGCAGCGTGGAGCTGTCCGAAAAGGGAGACCGCTTTTTTACCGGCCAGAAGGATCCCGTGACCACCATCCGTTGGGACTGCACGGCGCTTCGCACCAGCGGGGAGCCGTATCTGATCTGGCGTCTTTCCTCCGTCACCGCCCGCTACCGGGCCGATTCCTATATTACCCAGGTACTGGTCCGCTATCAGGGCGGCCAGACCGTGCCGGTGACCGATTATGAAATCACCTACTCCCCCTCGGCCGGAGAAAAATACCTGATCCGCTACGGCAAGGCCGACCACGTCGTCAGCGGCGAATACACGGACGGCCGGATCACCCTGGTCAACGGCTCGGGCCGCCACTTCTGGGACAACACCTGGTACGACGCCGTCACCGGCCGTCAGTCCGACAAAATGGGCCTGCTGGCCTTCACGGGGTTTGACTCTCCGCGGGTGAAAACGAGATAAACCGGGGGCACCGCTCTCCGGAAAATGATACCAAAGCTGAGGAAACCGCCATGAAAAATCTGATCGCCGTTCTTCTTCTCTTCATGATGATCCTGCCGAGCGCCCACGCGGACATCGAGCTGGAGTTCGTCTTTTCCTACAATCTGATGGCCGAGTCCTTCGGGCTGCCGAAGCTGCCCGAGCCCTACGGCGAATCGGTGTATTATTGCGAGGAAACGGGCATTCTCCTGTCCGTCAGCGCCAGTGCGTCCAACGGCGAGGAACAGCATCCCATCATCGCGGTCGCCGCGACGGACGAAACGAAGCTGCCGGATTTCGTCATGACGGCCGTCTGCGTCCTCTACACGCTGGAGCCCAAGGGCGACGCCGCCAACCTGTACGGAAACATGATGAAATCCTTCATCGAGTTCAACCGCCTGAACGGGATGATGCCGGTCAAAGCCGAAACCAAGAGCGGGCTGGCCCTCGTCTTCTCCCGGACGGAGGACAACCACTACATGTTCGTGGCGGTCAAGCCGTAACGCCGCGCAAGCGAGGTATCTATGACCATCTTCTGGATCGTTCTCATTCTGGCCGCTCTGCTGGCGGCCTTTGGTTTTTTTCTGGCGAACTTTTCGATGCGCATCAAGGGCCAGACGCTGGAGCAGGCCCGGGCCTGGCAGGAGGCGCATTACGACGTTTCCTGGGCGGATCGGGTGGAAAAGAAGGACTACACCGTCACCAGCTTTGACGGCTACGTCCTGCACGTCCATCACTTGGTTCAGCCTGAGCCGTCCAGCCGCTACATCATCCTCTCCCACGGATATACGGACAACCATATCGGCTCCCTCAAATACGCGAAGATGTACCTGGACCTGGGTTTCCAGGTGATCCTGTACGACCTCCGGGGACACGGGGAGAACGAAAAGACCTTCTGCACCTATTCCATCCGCGAACGCCGGGACCTGGCCGCCCTGATCGCGGACACCCGCGCCCGGCATCCGGACCTAAGGGTGCTTGGCCTGCACGGCGAATCGCTGGGCAGCGCCACCTCCATCGCCGTCCTGGAAAACCAGCCCCCGGTGGATTTCGTGGTGGCGGACTGCGGCTTCAGCGAAATCGAGAGCGTCATGAAGACGAGCCTGCGTCTGATGCGCCTGCCCGGCTGGCTGGTGCACGTGGCCTCCCTGTGTGCCAAGATCCGCTTTGGCTGGTCCTATCAGGACATGCGGCCCATCGACAGCCTGAAGGACAACAAGATTCCCATCCTGTTCATCCACGGTGCTCAGGATGTTTTTATCCCGCCCTTCCACAGCCAGGCCATGGCCAAGGCCACAAAGGGCTACAGCGAGGTTCATCTGATCGAAGGCGCGGCCCACGCCCGCAGCATGCTGACCGCGCCGGAGGAGTACAGGCAGATTGTGGAAGCCTTCCTTCAAAAAGCGCTGTCACCGGAATCAGATTAAAAACCGGTGACAATCTGTTCAGGTTCCCAAGTCTTCTGCTTGGAATCATCAGCGGTTGATGTCCTTTTGCTGTAACAGATAACAGAAACAAAGACTGATATAAACAATATTAAACATGATGTAGCATCTAAAAAGCCTCCCGCCGCGGAATCATGCGTTCCGCGGCGGGAGGCTTCTCGATACTGCTGTTTTATCTCACCCTGGGGCTTTCAAAGGAATCAGGCTGGCGAAGCTTTATCCGGCGGGCTTCCCGGCCTGTCTCCACGTCCGTCCAGATCCACTTGCCCCTGAGGGGGTCGCAGGCGTATTTCAGGGTCACGGAGCCGTTGTTATAGTAGGCGCGCACCACCCGGTCGCAGTCGTCATAGCGGATGGAGTAAACCTCCGTATCGCTGACGGCGTAGGTGATGGTGTAGCCGTAGAGGGTGTTCTTCTTGTTGTTGCGGTAATCCACGGAGATGGAGCGGATTTCCTCCCCGTAGGGGTAGGAAACCGTGATGTTGCCCACGTACCAGGTCGTCAGGTAGTCGCCGCATTCGCTCTTGATCTTTTCGCTGCGCCAGTAGATGGTCGTCCAGGCGTCCTTCTGACCGGAGGCGAAGTAGTCTTCCTGGTTGGTGATCCAGATGGCCCGGGGAACCCCGGAGTTGGTATAGCTGGTGGTCACCCCGTCCTTGCGGGCGACGACCCCGCGCTGCTGCCAGGAGTGGTCTTCCTTGTTGGTGACGGCCTTGCCGTTTTTGTCCGTTTCCACTTCTTCCAGCTCGTTCACCCAGTCCACGGCGGCAAAGTCCACCGTGTCCTCAAAATACAGGGAATAATCGCCGTCCAGATAGGCCTTTTTCCCGTTGTTCTGCGCATAAGTGGTCAGCGGAACGGGTTCCGGCATTTCCGGTATATTCAAACGGCGCACGGAAGCCGGGATACGGACGCTGTCCGCCGCCGCCGCACTGAAGGGCAGCGCGCAGGCGAGCAACACCAGCAGCCACGCGCACGTTTTCTGCAAAGGACGTCTCATCATCGTTCAACCTCGTTCCGGTGTTTTGCCATACAAAAACCCATCCTTATTTTATTCTCTTTTTCAACGTTCGTCAATGGTTTTTTAATAAATTGTGAACAATTTGTGATGAACGTTTGTCATTTTCCATCTCTTTTCCTCCGCTGGCCACATATTGTCTCAAAACCTGATTTCAATTGACACCGGGATGGCAAGATGTTATAATGTTCCAGAAGTTCCGGCAGACGGGAGAATGTCACTCTGCCGCTGTTTTCTTAAATAACTGAAGGAGGAGATTCCCATGGTTATCCTGCCCGTAAGCGATCCGTCCTTCCGGCTGTACGGCCGGGTGGTAGAGGGATATGACGTCAGCGGCGTCCTGGACGCGCTGGCGAAAACGCGGCTGCCCGAAGGCACCGATTACGTGCCGCACGATGAAAGCGTCGCCGCCGCCCCCGGGGCCGACGCCCTGGGCGATGGCCTGTTTGGCGGCATGCCCTTCCAGCTGGGCTGGTGCAACGGCCACAATACCAAACTCAACTGCCTGGAATACCACCGGGACAGCGAATTCAACCTCGGCTGTGAGGATTTTATCCTCCTGATCGCCACCCTTTCCGACATTGAGAACAACAAGCTGGACACCTCGAAGGTCAAGGCCTTCCGCGTGCCGGCCGGCGTGCTGGTGGAGGTCTACGCGACCACCCTCCACTACGCCCCCTGCCATACGGACCCCGCCAAGGGCTTCCACGTCCTGGTGGCCCTGCCCAAGTGCACCAACACCGATTTCCGTCCCGGCCGCAAAGAGAACGTGCTGGACAGCACCCTCTGGGCCCGCAACAAGTGGCTGCTGGCCCACGCCGAATCCAGCGAAGCCGCCCAGGGCGCCTATGTGGGCCTGACGGGTGAAAATATCGACATCGCCAAGGACCTGTAAATCTCTATTGCCTAATGCCTAATCCCTAATCCCTATTCCCTCAGGTTTCCCAGGCTTACCGCCTGACCATCAATATTTTTAAGGAGTGATTTCTTATGGTGAGCAATATTCCTGTCGTAAAGCTTGGCATCATCGCCGTATCCCGCGACTGCTTCCCCATCCAGCTGTCCCAGAAGCGCCGCGCGGCGATCGTCAAGGCCTACGGCGAAAAGAACATCTATGAGTGCCCCGTGACCGTCGAAAACGAGCTGGACATGCAGAAGGCCGTGGCGGACGTCAACGCCGCCGGCTGCAACGCCCTGGTCGTCTTCCTGGGCAACTTCGGCCCGGAAACCCCCGAAACCCTGATCGCCAAGCACTTTGACGGCCCCTGCATGTTCGTGGCGGCCGCCGAGGGCGACGGCGACATGATCAACGGCCGCGGCGACGCCTACTGCGGCATGCTGAACTGCTCCTACAACTTAGGGATGCGCCATCTCAAGGGCTATATCCCCGCCTACCCCGTGGGCACCGCAGACGATATCGCCAAGATGATCGCGGATTTCGTGCCCGTGGCCCGCGCCGTCATCGGCGTCAAGAACCTCAAGATCATCACCTTCGGCCCCCGTCCTCAGGACTTCTTCGCCTGCAACGCCCCCATCAAGGGTCTGTATGAGATCGGCGTCGAAATCGAAGAGAACAGCGAGCTGGACCTGCTGGTCTCCTACAAAGAGCACGAGAACGACCCCCGCATCCCCGAAGTCTGCGCCGACATGGCCAAGGAAATGGGCGAAGGCTCCTATTATCCGGACATGAGCGTCCGCATGGCGCAATTCGAGCTGACGCTGCTGGACTGGGCGGAAAAACACAAGGGCGACCGCAAGTACGTGGCCTTCGCCGACAAGTGCTGGCCGGCCTTCCCCAGCCAGTTCGGCTTTGAGCCCTGCTATGTGAACTCCCGCCTGGTCAGCCGGGGCATCCCGGTCTCCTGCGAGGTGGATATCTACGGCGCTCTGAGCGAGTACATCGGCCTGTGCGTTTCTGCCGACCCCGTCACCCTGCTGGACATCAACAACTCCGTCCCGCAGTACATCTACGACGAGGACATCAAGGGCCGCTACAACTACACCCTGACCGATACCTTCATGGGCTTCCACTGCGGCAACACGCCGGAATGCAAGCTGTGCTCCGACCGCGCGATCAAGTATCAGCTGATCCAGCACCGCCTCCTGGAGCCCGCCGGCAGCGATCCTGACTTCACCCGCGGCACCCTGGAAGGCGACCTCGCCGCCAGCGACATCACCTTCTACCGCCTCCAGTGCGACAGCGACGGCAACCTCCGCTCCTACATCGCCGAGGGCGAAATTCTGGACGTCCGCACCCGCTCCTTCGGCGGCATCGGCGTCTTCGCCATCCCGGAGATGGGCCGCTTCTACCGCCATGTGCTGATCGAAAAGCGCTATCCGCACCACGGCGCGGTGGCCTTCAGCCACGTGGGCAAGGCCCTGTTCGACGTGTTCCGCTTCCTGGGCGTCAAGGACATCGCTTACAACCAGCCCAAGAGCCTGCCCTATCCGACGGAGAACCCCTTCGCCTGATTTACGGCAGAACTTCTCATCTATAATATCAGCAATGAACCCCGGCTTTTGCCGGGGTTCATTGCTTACCGCAGAAAGAGGCGGGCGAAGCATGTTTCGCCTGTCAGTATATCCGATACATGCCCGCCAGCATCAGCAGGCTGAAAAAGTACAGGCAGTTGTCATAATACCGGCGTTTCCCCGTGCGCAGCGGCGTCTGCCAGAACGCGCGGAGGTATTCGTCCGCATAAGCGCTCTCGCTGGCGATGGAAGCGGCCCCCAGCACGGCGGTGATGGCGACAGGATGCATGGCCGGTTCCTCCGTGGGCGTCCCGTCGATCTGATAGGCGCGGTAATCCCGCTCCGGAATGCCATGAAAATAATCCTGAAGATTCGCCGCGATCCGCGCCAGGGCCTCCTTCCGGCCAAACCACAGGGTATCCAAAGCGATGTTCATCGCCACGCGGTAGGCGTCTGAATAATAAGTAAAGGGCTTCTTGGGAAAGAGCCTGGGCGTTCCGTCATATTCGGCGTACTCGGGGCTCATGCCAGTGACGGGGTGGGCGCTGCGGGCGATATAGGCCCGGCTTTCCTTGGCGGCTTCCAGCCAGAACGCCCGGTCTTCCGGATGGACCCGTTCCGCGAACAGCGTATAGAAATGGGGCAGATGATAGCTGGGGTCGGTAAAATCCGCCTCCGGCACAAACCGGATCAGATGATTGCGTTCATCCCACATCGCCCGTCCGCCGGAGACGATTTCCGGCTGATGGACGCAGTGCCTCAATATTTCTCTGGCCTGGGCGGCATAGGCGAAAATTCCCTCTCCTTCCCCCCAGCGGGCGGAAGCCATGAAAAGCGCCATGGCAAAGTATTCCTCCCCGTCCGGCGCAGGACCCTCGGCGTTGTGTCTGCCATCCAGCTGGACGGACCAGGCGAAATAGCCCTTATATATTCCGTCCGAATGATGCATGTACCGCATGGCAAACTGCCACAGCCTGTCAAACAGATCTTTCCGATCCATCTGTACACACATCATCATGCCGTAGCTCATGCCCTCGGTGCGGGCGTCGATATTGCCGGTATCCACCATGCAGCCGCTGTCATCATCCACGTCCTGATAGATTCTCTCCTCGGGATCAAAAAAGAGCGTATCAAAACAGCGTTTCACCCGTTCCTGTACCTCCGCATCGCTCACCCCAATGCGGGAAAACTGATTGGGAAATGGCCGTTCCATGGTGTTCACCCTCCTTAAAAACGTTTAAACAAGAACCAAATCAAGAAGCATTCCTGCAAAGATCACAGCGTTTACGCCCTGTTCCAGGGCAGGGTCAGGCCCCGAGCACCCAATGGTCAAGCGGGCTTTTCACGAAGGCCTCCGCCTCCTCCCGGAAGCCCGGGTCCAGGGAGGACAGACGCCCTTCCCCTTCTACCAGCGGGTCGATCCAGCGCTTTTTGGCCGGGATCCGCCGCCAGCCGGGCCTTTCGTCCGGTTCTTTCGCCCGTTCGGTGCGGGAAAGGGAGGCAAAGTCCTCCCAGGCCGCCCGGAGCTCGTCCTCCGTGAGGATTTTCCGGATTACTTTCTCTTCGGTCGTCCAGAGGTCTTCCTCCTTTAGGACGCCTTTTTCCATGGCCCGACGGATCAGCTCCGCCAGGCGCTGCATGGCATAGCGATCTTCATCCGACACATAGATCCGGGAGCATCGGAGGGCCAGGCGGGCAAAGCGCAGGGCCCATTCCCGGTCCCGGAAGGCCGGTTCCTCCGCCCCGTCCTCCGCCCGGGTCAGGGTCAGGGCTTCATACATCATCCCGATCTCTTCGGCGGTACAGATGCCAAAGTGCAGGAGGTTGCCCAGGGTGTACTCCAGCCGGTCGGCGCACAGGCGGGGCGTTTCGTTGTTGACCAGGGGATAGAGCCGGTCTTCCGCCACCCGCGAAAGGGGAATCCCCCGTTCGGCCAGCAGGCCAGGCAGCGCCGGGTCCTCCTGAATGCGGAAGGCGGTGCCTGCCTCCGTCGCCTCCTGCTTTACATAGTCCCCCTTCACAAAGTCAATCACGTGGGCGAAAACCGGGGCGGCGATGTCGTGAAACAGGGCGGCCAGGGCCTGCTCCTTCTCCCGGGTCCAATGCCAGACGATCAGCGCCGCCCCGACGCTATGGTCCAGCCGGGAATAGGGCAGAACCCGCCGAAAAAGCGGAAAATCCGTATACTCGCACCCGCAGTTCATCCCAATCCCGCCAATGCGCCGAAGCGCCGGGCTTTCCAAAAAAGCCCCCAAAAACCCCGGCACCTCCGCTTCATAGACACTCCAAAGCGTATTCATATGACCTCACTTCGTTCGGAGAGTGGTAAGTGGAGAGTGAAGAGTGAAGAGTTTTCGCGGCCTTTGGCCGCAGAGTGGAGAGTTTCACGGCCTTTGGCCGCAGAGTGGAGAGTGAAGAGTTTTCGCGTCCTTCGGCCGCAGAGTGAAGAGTGGATATAGTTATCAATCATCAAACCCATTTCAACTCCTCAATCCTCAATCCTCACTCCTCACTATCAACCTCCTACCTTCTACCTCCTACTTCCTACCTTATCACTCACTATCCTATCTCCACTCTTCACTCTCCACTCTTCACTCTGAACCCCAGAGTTCCCAGACGCTTTCCCCTGTGTTCTCCAAAATTGATATGATCCACGGTCCCGGAGCCTGGCGGACGCCGGCTTGACGCCATTTTTCGCAGCTTTCGTCCGCCAGCAGGCGGTCGCGGTGCTCGCTCAGCCGGCCCTCCATGTACAGGCAGAAGGCCTGGGCGAACCATTCGGCGACCTCCTGGCTGTCCTCATACGGCGTGCCGCGGAGGGAGCCCAGGGCCATGCGGAGGCCCAGCTGCCGGGTCTCCTCCCGGCGGGCCTCAAAATAGGCGTCTCCTTCGTCAAACAGCGGCTGCAGGGTGTAGGACCAGCCTCCTTCCCCCTTCTGCAGTCTGCCCAGGCAGCAGGGGTCGCTCTGGGGCATGCCGACGGTGATCTGCCGGACGCCGCCGCCCTGCCAGGTCTCGTGCAGATGGCGGTGCCCGCACAGGTACAGGCGGACGTCCTGTTTTTCCAGCAGGGCAAAGAGCTTTTCCCCGTCCGCCACGGTTTCGCTCAGCACCGGCTGAATCGGGTAATGGGCGCAGACCACGGCGTTCCGGCCTCCGCTGATCTTGGAAAATACGTCCTCCAGCCAGGCAAGCAGGCTGTCAGACACCCAGCCGTAGGCGTCCGCCTGTCCCTGGCCCCCGCTCCCTTCGTAGCGGTTCAGGTCCAGCATCACCAGCCAGGTGCTGCCGGCCGTCTGGACGGCGTAGCTCAGGGACGAATCGTGTCGGTATACCGCCTGGGCGTAGCCGAAGTCCTCATACAGGGCGGCAAAATCCGCCTGACCGATCCGGCCGGACAGGTCGTGGTTGCCCGGCAGGACGTATACCGGCCGTCCTGTTTCTTCCCGCACCCGTTTTAGAAAGACGGCGACCCGCCGGTGCTCCTCCGGCCGGCCGTTGTTGGCGCTGTCTCCCAGCAGGATCAGGGCGTCCGCCTCCCGGGCCGCCCGGCAGACGGCGTCCAGCACCTCGCTCAGGGCCACATCCTGGGCCGTCAGATGAAGGTCCCCTAAAAAAAGAAGGGTTTCCGCCCGGCCCGGCCGGCACATGAGCAGCAGCAGGGTCATCAGCCCCAGGAAGATTCCCTGTTTCATCCCTCGGCCTCCTCACTTTTTTTCTGTATTTTCACGGATTTCAGATGCATTATTCCTCTTGTGCAAAAGAAAAACCTCTGCTATGATGCAGTTAAACCATCGAACGTAAGGAGGGGTTTTATGCCCGCGCATCCGTTTTTCAGCACGCCCAAGCTCGGATTCGGCCTGATGCGCCTGCCCAAACTGCCGGACGGAGCCATCGACGTCGAGCAGACCAAGGACATGGTGGATCTCTTCCTGGAATCCGGCTTCACCTATTTTGATACGGCCTACGTCTACGACGGCGGTCAGTCCGAGATCGCCGCGGGCAAGGCCCTGGTCGCCCGCCACAAGCGGGACAGCTTTACCCTGGCCACCAAGCTGAACGCCCGCGTCAGCACCAGCCGGGAAGACGCCGAAAAACAGCTGATGACCAGCCTGGAGAGGACCCAGGCGGAATACTTTGACTTTTACCTGCTGCACGCCCTGGGCAGCCGCAACGTCCCCCTGTACGACGAGTACAAAATCTGGGACTACGCCGCTAAGATGAAGGAAAAAGGCCTGATCCGGCACTGGGGCTTTTCCTTCCACGATTCCCCGGAGCTGCTGGAAAAGCTCCTGAACGACCATCCGGACGCTGAGTTCGTCCAGCTTCAGATCAACTATGCCGACTGGGAAAGCAACACCGTCGCCTCCCGGCGGAACCTGGAGGTCGCCCGGGCCCACGGAAAGCCCGTCGTCGTCATGGAGCCCGTCCGCGGCGGCGCCCTGGCCAACCCGCCCCAGCGCGTCCGGGACATCCTGACCGCGGCCGATCCCGCCGCCAGCCCCGCTTCCTGGGCCGTGCGCTTTGCCGCCTCTCAGGAGGGCGTCATGACGGTCTTAAGCGGCATGAGCAACATGGACCAGATGAGGGACAACGTCGCCACCATGAAGGGCTTCGTCTCCTTTAACGAAAGCCAGCGCGCCGTCATGGAGGAAGCCCGGCAGGCGCTCCTCAACGTCCCCAGCATCCCCTGCACCGGCTGCAGCTACTGCACCGAGGGCTGCCCGATGCAGATCAAGATCCCGGACATCTTTTCCGCCCGCAATCAGGACATCATCTTCGGCCAGACCGAGCGGGCCCGGAACCGCTACGCCCAGATCATCAAGGACAGCGCCGGCGCCGACCAGTGCATCCAGTGCGGCCAGTGTGAAAGTGCCTGCCCCCAGAACCTGCCGATCATCGAGCTGCTCAAGCAGGCGGCGAAAGCCTTCGCCTGATCCATTTCAAATGGAGGGGATGTTGTAGAGTAAATTCTGCAACATCCCCTCTTTTTACAGGAGAAATCATCATCTTAAAACATTATGCGGCAGAGATTACTGGGCGTCTAAATCTCCGGGTGGTTTGGAGGGGCGAAGCTCCTCCATTTTAAATCCGCAGCAGCGACATGCGCGGTGCGGGGTTCTGAGCGCCCGGAAAATGTGCCAGTGGCACATTTTCAGCGAAGAACGGGCCGATAGGCCCTGGGCAGGAATTTTTGCGGAGCATCGCCTGCGATGCGGGAGCAAAAATTCTTTCCTGTTACTATAGACATGCCCCATGTTTGTGGCAGGCAGCTATAAACGAGGGACATCTCATCGCCTAAGCTGT
>OCTW011532544.1_pt1 | contig 13906 bp, 12 predicted proteins | sample 1539671 | NCBI WGS metagenome assembly OCTW01 (sample SAMN02144230, study PRJEB22623) | gut metagenome | biome: sheep rumen | host: Ovis aries | place: New Zealand | reverse complement strand
TTGTGGCCCAGGGCATCGGCACCAGCATGCTGCAGATGGGCAATATTGTGCGCAAGCCGGTGATCTGGCTGCCGCCCACATTGGCATCGGCGATTACCGGTCCCATTGCGACCTGCGTATTCCATCTGGAAATGAATGGCGCGGCAGTGTCTTCCGGCATGGGCACCTGCGGTCTGGTGGGACAGATCGGTGTATTTACCGGGTGGATGAAGGAGATTTCCAGCGGAGCCAGGCTGGCGATTACACCCATGGACTGGATCGGCCTGATCCTGATTTCCTTCCTTCTGCCGGCAGTGCTTACCTGGGCCATTGGCGCCGTCTGCCAGAAAATGGGGCTGTTTGCGCAGGAAGATCTGAAACTGGATCTGTAGCGGCAGGAGGAAAAACTGCCCAAACAGAATCCGGACGTACACAGCGGAAAAATTTCCGTCTAACGGGAAGCCGGTGGTAGGTCCGGATTTTTTTGTATCATGGCTCCGCGGCGCGGCCGGCCGAAAAATCGGCCAGAGACGGAATCATAGGCATAAGCAAAAGGGAAAGGGCAGAAGCTATGGAAATTCGGCGTATTTCACAGGTCATGAAAGAGACGTACGGAACAAAAGTATACCGGCTGTCCCTGGATGCCGGCTGCGGCTGTCCGAACAGGGACGGAAGAGGCAGAGGGGGCTGTATTTTCTGCTCTGCCGGCGGATCCGGGGATTTTGCCGGCGGCAGTCCGGCAGACCGGGGACGGGACACGGAACCGGCGCCCCTGGAGGAGCAGATCCGGCAGGCGAAGAAGCTGGTCAGCGGAAAAATGAAGTCGGTCCGGGAGGAAGACCGGAAGTATATCGCCTATTTTCAGGCCTACACCAGCACCTACGGGGAACCGGAGCGGCTGCGGGAGCTTTTTCTTAAAACCATCCGGCGGGAAGAAATCGTGGTGCTTGCCATCGGAACCAGACCGGATTGCCTGGGGCCGGAGATCCTGGAGATTCTTACCGAGTTAAACCGGATCAAACCGGTGTGGATCGAACTGGGGCTCCAGACCATACACGAAGAAACGGCCCGGCGGATTCACCGGGGCTACGGGCTGCCGGTTTTTGCCGATGCTTACCGGAGACTGAAGGAAGCAGGTCTTACGGTGATCGTCCACGTGATTCTGGGACTGCCAGGGGAATCCGGGGAAGATATGCTGGACACTGTGCGGTATCTGGCGGGGCTTACCCCGACGCTGGACGGAATCAAACTGCAGCTGCTCCATGTGCTGAAGGGGACGGAACTGGGGCGGCAGTATGAGGAACATCCCTTTCCGCTGCTGGATCTGGACACGTATGTGGAACTGGTGGTCAGCTGCCTGAAACTCCTGCCCGCGGAAACCGTGGTTCACCGTCTGACCGGAGACGGCCCGAAGCGCCTGCTGCTGGGGCCGCTGTGGAGCGCAGACAAGAAGCGGGTGCTGAACCGGCTAAACCAGGCCATTGCCCGGGCCTGACCGGACCGGGCGTTTCCGGTATGCCGCAGGTACCGGCAGAAGCAGCATTGCCCGGATCTGCCCAAACCGAATCGGACAGGAAAGGGTCAGTCAGAACAGGGGGCTTTTTTGGAGTTTTGTTCGGAAACGCCTGCAGATTATTACCAATTATGTAAAAAAATCACAAGAAAGATTGCAATTTTTTTGTATACTTTTTAAGATGGGAGTCAGGAAGCATGGCATTTGAACACTATATCAGAAACGGCGCGAAGCGCCTCCGATGCGGATATACCACCGGTACCTGCGCGGCACTGGCGGCAAAAGGGGCGGTACAGCTTCTGCTGACCGGCGAGGCACCGGACTCCGTGGGGGTTATGACCGGGAAAGGGATTCTGGTGGAAACCGAACCGGTCCGGATCGGCCCGGATCCGGAAGCGCTGTTCCCGGAAGCCCGCGCGTTTGTGCCGGAAGGGTATCAGGCGGCCTGCGCAATACGGAAAGACGCCGGTGATGACATCGACGCCACGGCAAATCTGCTGATCTGTGCCGCTGTGCGGCGGAGTGCGGAGCCCGGCGTGCAGATAGACGGCGGCCGGGGAATCGGACGGGTGACAAAGCCCGGGCTGGATCAGCCGGTGGGAAACGCGGCCATCAACCGGGTGCCCCGGCAGATGATTGCGGAGGCTGTGACAGAAGTCTGCGATGCCGCAGGATACGACGGCGGGATACAGGTGATTATTTTCGCGCCGGAGGGCGAAACGGTGGGAGCGAAAACCTTCAATCCGGTGCTGGGCGTCTGCGGCGGAATTTCCATCCTGGGCACTTCGGGAATCGTGGAACCCATGAGCGAGCAGGCCTGGGTGGACACCATTGAGGTGGAGATGCACCAGCATGCGCTGACGCAGGACCGGGTGATTCTGATTCCGGGCAATTACGGCGAAGAGTTTCTGGAAGAGCGGGGGCTGTCCGCGCTGGGCGTTCCCGTGGTGAAAATTTCCAATTTTCTCGGAGAGGCGCTGGATATCGCGGCGGCGGAAAGTTTCCGGCAGGTGCTGCTGGCAGCCCATGCGGGCAAACTGGTGAAAGCGGCCGGAGGCATCATGAATACCCACTCCCGGTGGGCGGACTGCAGAACGGAGCTTTTCTGCGCCCACGCGGCAGTCTGCGGCGCGGACACAGATACCTGCCGGGCACTGATGGGGGCGGCCACCACAGACGCCTGCATCGGCATTCTGGACCAGGCAGGTCTGCGGGAACCGGTGCTGGCCAGCCTGATGGGCGCGGTCCAGAGCCATCTGGAACGCCGGTCCGCGGGACAGTACCGGATAGGCGCGGTGATGTTTTCAAAGGAATACGGCACACTTGGATGCACAGAACCTGCCAGGGAGCTGCTGGAGGCATGGCGGTCTGCCGCCGGAGACTGACGGGTGACGCTGTATCTGTGCCGGTTCCGACAGACAGAAAGGGGCGGAAGCGCCCGGAAAGAGGAGAAACAGTATGATTCATTTTGTTGGCGCAGGTCCGGGAGCACCGGATCTGATTACCGTACGGGGAGCGGAACTGCTGAAGCAGGCGGATGTGATTATTTACGCGGGGAGTCTGGTGAATCCGGAACTTCTTGCCTATGCGGGGCCGGAGTGCCAGGTTTACAACAGTGCCGAAATGACCCTGGAGGAAGTGCTGGAAGTCATGGAGGATGCGGAGGCAGCCGGAAAAGACCTGGTGCGCCTGCATACCGGAGATATGAGCCTTTACGGCGCCATACGGGAACAGATGGACCGTCTGGAGGAAAAGGGAATCGCCTATGACGACACACCCGGCGTCTCCAGTTTCTGCGGCGCGGCAGCTGCGCTGAAGGCAGAATATACATTGCCTGGAGTAAGCCAGAGCGTGGTGATTACCCGGATGGAAGGGCGCACGCCGGTGCCGGCCCGGGAAGGCGTGGCAAGTTTTGCGCAGCATGGAGCGTCCATGGTGCTGTTTTTGTCCTCCAGTCTGCTGGAGCAGGTACAGACAGAGCTGCTTAAGGGCGCGTATACAGAGGATACGCCGGCGGCGATTGTCTACAAGGCAACCTGGCCCGATGAAAAGACGGTGCGCTGTACGGTAGGCACACTGGCGGAAACCGCGAAAAGGGAGCAGATTCACAAGACGGCGCTGATTCTGGTGGGAGATTTTCTGGGGGATACCTACGACCGCAGTTTACTGTACCATCCGGGATTTACGACGGAATTCCGTCAGGCGAAGACAGATACAGACAAGGATGCGAAGCAGTAACCGCTGAGACGGCAGGAGGAATGTATGGAACCTGTGTTTCTGTCATTTTCAGAGAAAGGGCAGCAGCTGGCACAGAAGCTGGCGCAGGCCGCCGGAGGCAGGGCAGACCGCTGCCGGCAGCCGCTGTCCCTGAAGGAATGGACGAAGGAGCAGTTTCAGAAGGCAGATGCGATTGTATATGTAGGCGCCCTGGGGATCGCGGTGCGTGCCATCGCCCCTTTTGTGGCCAGTAAGACAGAGGATCCGGCTGTGGTGGTTGTAGATGAACTGGGACTCCATGTGATTCCCGTGCTGTCCGGACATCTGGGCGGCGCCAATGATCTGGCCAGACAGCTGGCGGCAGTCTGCGGCGGAGAAGCGGTGATTACCACGGCGACGGATATCAACGGGCGGTTTGCCGTGGATGAATGGGCGAAAAGGCAGAACTGCCGCGTGGACAATCCGGCGTGGATCAAGCGGATTTCCGGCAGGATTCTCGCGGGGGGGACGGCTGTCGTATACAGCCCTTTCCCGATCGCGGGAACACCGCCGGCTTATGTGGCCTGTGTCAGACAGGACGCAGACAAAACGCCGGAAAAAACTGCCGCAGCAGCCGTGTCCCTGTCCGTATTTGGCAGACAGACGCAGGCGCTGCGCCTGGTTCCGCGGATTGCCGTGCTGGGGATCGGCTGCCGGAAGGGGACGCCCCGGGCAGTGTTGGAAGAGCAGTTTGCGCAGTTTGCAGAGACGCAGGATCTGATTCCCTCCGCGATTGTCCGGGCGGCCAGCATCGACTTAAAGGCCGGGGAGCCGGGACTTCTGGAATTCTGCGGGGCACACGGATGGCCGCTGCAGACCTACACGGCAGAGGAGCTGGCGGGGGCGCCGGGGGAATACACCGCTTCGGAATTTGTCAGCCGAATCACCGGCGTGGACAATGTCTGCGAACGGAGCGCCGTGCTGGCATCTGCGGGCGGACGACTGGTGATCCGCAAGCAGGCCGGCAGCGGGGTGACTTTTGCGCTGGCTCTGCAGGAATATCATCCGGACTGGACCTGGCAGGGGAGCTGCGGGACAGAAGCGCCCGGGAAGCCGCGGAGCGAAACAGCGGATGCCAAGGAGCGGACGGAGCCGGATGGCAGATAGAAGACAGGAAAGAAACCGTCGGACGGCAGACCGGGACCAAACTGCCGGACAGACAGAAAAGAATGGGAGAAACAGGCAAATGGCAAAAGTATACGCGGTCGGAATCGGCCCGGGCAGACAGGAATCAATGACGCAGGAAGCACTGGCAGCGATGGAACAGTCAGATGTGATCTGCGGGTATACCGTATATGTGGATCTGGTGAAAGAGATTTTTCCGGAAAAAGAAGTGTATACGACAGCAATGAAAAAAGAAATCGACCGCTGCGTGTGGGCGCTGGAAACTGCCAGTCAGGGCAGAACGGTGGCGATGGTCTGCAGCGGAGACGCCGGTGTGTACGGCATGGCAGGACTGCTGATTCAGCTGCAGAGCAGCTATCCGGATGTGGAGATCGAGGTAGTGCCTGGGGTCACGGCGGCACTGTCCGGCGCGGCGGTACTGGGAGCGCCGATCGGCCATGATTTCTGTGTCATTTCCCTTTCGGATCTCCTGACTCCCTGGGAAGTGATTGAAAACCGCCTGCGCTGTGCCGGTCAGGCGGACTTCAACCTGGCGATCTACAATCCCCGTTCGAAAAAACGGGCGGATAATCTGCGGAAAGCCTGTGATATCCTTCTGGAGCATAAGGCGCCGGACACCGTCTGCGGCTGGGTGCGCAACATCGGCCGTGAAGGTGAGGAGAGCCGCATCATGACTTTGGAGGAGCTGAAAGACGAGCCGGTGGATATGTTTACCACAGTGTTTGTGGGCAGCGCCTCCACCCGTGTATACGGAAGTTACATGGTCACGCCCCGGGGCTATGAAAAGCAGGCCGCCCGCAGCCGGAATCAGGAGCGTCCGGCTTTATGAGGCTGCTGATTTTCAGCGGGACAACCGAGGGCCGGGAGCTGTCCCGCCGGCTGGCCGGGTCCGGGGCGGAGATCACTGTCAGTGTGGCGACAGAATACGGACGGGAAGAACAGGGGAACATTCCCGGCGTGCGGGTGCTCTGCGGGAGAAAAACCGAACCGGAAATCATCCGCCTGCTTCAGGAAACGGATGTGTGCATCGATGCCACACATCCTTACGCGGTGGAGGTCAGCCGCAATATCCGGGAAGCCTGCCGCAGCACAGGAACCGTCTGGCGCAGGCTGCTGCGGCCGCGCAGCGCGTATCCGGCGGACAGTGTTTTTCTGCAGTCGGCACAGGAAGCGGCCAAGTGGCTGGCGGACCGGGAGGGCAATGTGCTGCTGACCACAGGGGCCAAGGAGCTGGGCTGTTACCGGGATCTGAACCCGGAGCGGCTGTATCCGCGGGTGCTTCCGCTGGAGCAAAGCCTGGTATCCTGCCGGAAAGCGGGAATCCCGGGCCGGAATATCATTGCGATGCAGGGACCGTTTTCAGAGGCATTAAACGAAGCCCTGCTGGATCAGTTTCAGATCCGCTATCTGGTAACGAAAGACGGCGGCCGGGCCGGAGGCTTTCAGGAAAAGGCGGAGGCGGCGCGCAGCCGCGGCGTGACCCTTTTGCTGATTGCGCGGCCGGAGGAAGAAGGCTCATCCATGGAGGAGCTGCTGGATGAGGTGACGGCACTTCTGGCACAGGAGCAGAAAACTGCGGAGTAAAAGTCCCGCGGCCGGGAAGCGCAGGAAAGCACAGAGAAACGGTCCCGCGGCCGGGAAACACAGAGAAGCACAGAGGAGAAGTTCCACGGACAGGAGGAAGCAGATAACATGGAGGCAACATTAATCGGACTGGGATGCGGTACCTGGGATACCCTTACCTGCGGCGCGCTGGATGTGCTGAAACAGGCAGAACTGGTCATCGGAGCCAGACGTCTGCTGGAAAGTCTGCCGGAAGGAATTTCTGCGGAATGCTGTCCGGCCGTCCGCGGGACGGAAATCCTGGAGCTGCTCCGAAGATCGGGGGCAGAGCGGGCAGCTGTGGTATACAGCGGAGACACCGGCTTTTATTCCGGGACCCGGACACTGGTGCCCCTGCTGGAAGAAGCGGGCATTTCTTTCCGGATTCTGCCCGGAATCTCCAGTGTACAGTATTTTTCGGCCGTGCTGCACAGGCCCTGGCAAGACTGGAATCTGGTGTCTGCCCATGGCGTGGACTGCGATCCGGTGACAGCTGTCATGCAGGGAAAACCGGCCTTTTTCCTGACGGGCGGCGAGCTGACGCCGAAGGAGCTGTGTATCCGCCTGACCCGGGCGGGCCTTAAGGATCTTCCGGTTACCGTGGGCGAAAATCTCACCTATGACTCGGAACGGCTTGTGGCCGGCACAGCCGAAACCCTGGCGCAGCAGGAGTATGCGCCTCTTTCCGTGATGCTGGCGGAGGCGGCGCCGGAACCGGAAGCATGGACTTCCGGCATCGGAGATGAGGAATTTATCCGGGGCGATGTGCCGATGACCAAAGAGGAAGTGCGGGCAGCGGCCGTCAGCAGACTCAGGATCCGTCCCGCAGATATGGTCTGGGATGTGGGCGCCGGGACAGGAAGCGTATCGGTGGCCATGGCCCGGGCTGCCCGGCAGGGGCATGTATACGCAGTGGAGCGCCTGCCGGAGGCCTGTGATCTGATCCGGGCCAACCGGGACAGATTCGGCACCTGGAACCTGACGGTAGTGCAGGGAATGGCGGAAGAAGCCATCCATGAGCTGCCGGCGCCGGACGCGGTGTTTATCGGCGGCAGCCGGGGACAGATGGGCGCTGTGATCCGGAGGGCGCTGCAGGCCAATCCAAAGGCACGGATTCTCATATCCTCCATTCTGGTAGAGACCCTGGGAGAGGCTGTGGCGGAGCTGACCCGGGCGGGACTTTCTGTTTCGGTGGTGCAGATCGCCGCTTCCACCAGCAAAAATGTAGGAAAAAAACACATGATGCTTGCCGGCAATCCGATCTTCCTGATCGGCGGAGAAAAGAAATGACAGAGATGCTGCTGGCAGCGCCGGCGTCCGGAAGCGGGAAAACAGCTGTAACCTGCGGAATGCTGGCGCTGCTGAAACAAAAAGGAAAAGATCCCTGCGCGTTTAAGTGCGGCCCGGATTATATCGATCCCATGTTTCACCGCGCGGTACTGGGGGTGGAAAGCCACAACCTGGATCTGTATCTGGCGGAGGAGGCGCAGGTGCGCAGACTGTATCATGACTGCCGCGGCAGACACGGCTCGGCGGTCTGCGAAGGAGTCATGGGACTGTATGACGGTGTAGGCGGCACCACGGTGCAGGCCAGTGCCTGGCATGTGGCGGATACTCTGGACCTGCCGGTGATCCTGGTGCTGCGTCCCAAGGGGGCCAGCCTTACGCTGGCGGCGCAGATTCGGGGACTGGCGGAATTCCGGCAGCCTTCCCATGTGGCCGGAGTGATTCTGAATGACTGTTCCGACATGCTGTACCGCAGCCTGGCAGACGTGCTGGAGCGGGAAACCGGGGTTCCCCTGCTGGGGTACCTGCCCCATATGGAAGAGGCCCGGTTTGAAAGCCGGCATCTGGGATTGTATACCGCGCAGGAAATCGGGGATCTGGACACCAGAATCCGGGCCATTGCAGCCCGGATGGAACAGACCATTGACATGGAACGCCTGGAAAACTTATGCAGCCGGGAGGCAGGAGTAGTCCGGCAGCATTTTTCGCAAATACAGGAAACACCGTCCATTCCGGCACAAACACAAGAAACGGAGGGTGTTCCGGTACAAACGCAGAAAGTGCCGGATATTCCTGTACAAACGCAGAAAACGGCGCCCATTCCGGCACAAAAACCGGAACAGCCGGTGCGCATAGCAGTGGCCAGGGACGAAGCGTTCTGCTTTTTCTATGAAGAAAGCCTGGAAGCTTTCCGGCAGGAGGGCGCGGAACTGGTGGAATTCAGCCCGGTTCATGACAGCTGTCTGCCGGAGAATATCCACGGACTGTATCTGACCGGCGGATATCCGGAACTGTATCTCCGGGAGCTTTCGGCCAACCGCTCCATGCGGGACAGCGTGGCAGCGGCAGTCCGCGGCGGAATGCCGACCGTTGCGGAATGCGGCGGTTTCCTGTACCTGGGGCAGCGTCTGTCCGGCGCGGAAAGAACCGGTACCGTGCATACCGGCATTCTGCAGGAGGAGGGAGGCGCCGGTGCGGAGGGAAGTCCCATGTGCGGCGTGCTGCCCGGCAGCGGCGTATGCCGGGAACGGCTGGTACGGTTTGGGTATTCCGCCCTTACAGCAAAAAAAGACAGCCTGCTGTTCCGGGCAGGGGAAGAAATTCCGGTACATGAGTTCCATTACTGGGATTCCACGGATAACGGGCAGGACCTGCATGCGGTCAAACCGGTATCCGGCAGAAGCTGGGACTGCGGGTTTGCCACGGATACGCTGTATGCCGGATTCCCCCATTTATATTTTGCGGGGCATCCGCAGCTGACCCGGCGGTTTCTGGCAGCCGCAGGGCGTTACCGGGATACCGCGGCTGCCGGTCGGCAGAAAGGACACCGGCAGAAGCCGGAAACACAGGAAGGGAAAGGAGAACAGACATGTGGATAGTGGCAGCCGCGGCCTGCGGCGTTCTTCTGGATCTTATCCTGGGAGATCCGGCATGGCTGGTGCACCCGGTGGTGGTGATCGGCAGATGTATTTCCGCCCTGGAAACCATCCTCAGGGATATGTTTCCCGACAATGAGAAGGGGGCCTTCCGGGCAGGCGTGCTCATGGCAGTCCTGATTCCGGCGGGAACCTTTCTTGTGACCGGTTTTTTCTGCTGGCTGCTGCGGTGGATGCATCCCCTGGCGGGGTTCGCGCTTCAGACTTTCTGGTGCTGGCAGGCGCTGGCCATGCGGGGACTGCGGGTGGAGAGCAGACATGTGTACGCCCATTTGAAATACGGGGACCTGAAAGGCGCCCGCAAGGCAGTGAGCCGGATTGTGGGAAGAGATACCGACCGGCTGACGGAACAGGGGGTAACCCGGGCCACGGTAGAGACCATCGCGGAAAATTCCTCCGACGGCGTGATCGCGCCGCTGTTTTATATGGCAATCGGCGGGGCGCCGCTGGCTTTGACTTATAAAGCCATTAATACGATGGACAGTATGCTGGGATATAAAAATGAAAAATATCTGTATTTCGGACGGGCAGCGGCCCGGCTGGATGACGCGGCAAACTATATCCCGGCGCGGATTGCCGCCGTCTTCTGGATCCTTGCGGCGTTTTTTACGGGCAATCATGCGGGACAGGCGGCAAAGATCTGGGTACGGGACCGGAGAAAGCATGCCAGCCCGAATTCCGCCCAGACGGAGTCGGCATGCGCGGGAGCGCTGGGCGTTCAGCTGGCGGGACCGGCCTGGTATTTTGGCACTTATTATGACAAGCCGGCCATCGGGGATCCGGACCGGGAGATCCGGCCGGAAGACATCCTGAAAACCAACCGCATGATGTACTGTGCGGGTCTGCTGGCAGCCGCGGCTTTTCTGGCAGCCCGTTACGGCATTCTGGCGCTGGCGGCACAGGTGCTGCATTGACGCAGATACCCGAAAAAACAGAGAGGAAAGGAACCGATCATGGATACAAAACATGTACTGCCAAGTGATATCGAACGGACCAGCATGGCGATCATTGCGTCGGAGCTGGAAGAACGGGGAATACAGATTCCGCCGGAACAGCAGGCAGTTGTCCGCAGAGTGATACATACTTCCGCGGATTTTGATTACGCGGAAAATCTGAAATTTACACCAGGAGCTGTAACGCAGGGCGTCGAGGCGCTGCGGAAGGGCGCGCCGATTATTACAGACACCAATATGGCGCTGGCGGGAATCAGCAAGCCTTCCCTGAAAAAAACCGGCGGAGCGGCTTACTGTTATATGGCGGATCCGGCCATGGCGGAGGCAGCAAAACAGCAGGGAACCACCCGGGCGGCAGCCTGCATGCGGTATGGGGCAGAACAGTATCCTGCGGGAATTTTTGCTGTTGGAAACGCGCCCACCGCGCTGATTACCCTGTCGGAACTGATCCGTCAGGGGCTGCGGCCGTCGCTGATCATCGCGGTTCCGGTGGGCTTTGTCAATGTGACGGAAAGCAAAGAAGAGATCTTTCAGATCTGTGAATCCTGCGGCGTGCCGGTGATTGCGGCTATGGGCCGGAAGGGCGGCAGCAACGTGGCGGCAGCCATCTGCAATGCCCTTCTGTATACAGCGGTAGACGCGCTGGATCCGTCCCGGAGAGGGTGGAATTAGGCATAGGGAGCAGAGGCAGATACTGCAGACAGGAACCGGAGACAGGGAGCAGAGGCAGATACTGGAGACAGGGACAGGAAAGAAATGAGAAAGATGGAACACGGCGGGGACTGGGCCGGATTTCAGCAGGAATTCGGCTGGGAGCCCCTTGACTTTTCGGCAAATATCAATCCGCTGGGTGTCCCGGAAGGCGTATGCCGCGCAATTGCCCGGGCGGCAGCGAAGGCGGATCGCTATCCGGATCCTGCCTGCCGGCGCCTGGTGCATGCGCTGGCAGAGACTGAGCAGGTTCAGGAAGACTGGATCCTGTGCGGAAACGGCGCGGCAGATCTGATCTTTCGGGCGGCAGCGGCACTGCGCCCGAAACGGGCGCTGCTGACGGCCCCGGGCTTTTCGGAATACCGCTGTGCTCTCCGAAGCGTGGACTGCCGGGTGGAGTACATCCGGCTGGAGGAAAAGAATGAATTCCGGCTGCAGCCGGATATTCTGGAACGGATCACACCGGAGATCGATGTGCTGTTTTTGTGCGAACCGAACAATCCCACAGGGGTTACCACCGATCCGGATCTTCTGGAGCAGATCCTGCGCAGATGCGGCAGGACCGGTACGCGGGTGATTCTGGATGAGTGCTTCGGCGATTTCCTGGATCAGGGGGAAAGACATTCCGCCAGACGGTATCTGGGGGAAATGGACCATCTGCTGATCCTGAAAGCCTTTACCAAGATCTACGGGATGGCCGGGGTGCGTCTGGGTTACTGCCTGTGCGCGGATTCCGGACTCCTTGCGCGGATGCGGGAAGCCGGCCAGCCCTGGGCGGTGTCGCTGCTGGCGGAAGAGGCCGGGCTGGCTGCGCTGAAGGAAAAAGAATACCGCAGAAAGACGGAGCTGCTGATCCGGGAAGAACGGCCCTGGCTCTACCGCAGACTGGAGCAGCTGGGCCTGCACCCGGTCAGGGGAGAAGCGAATTATCTGCTGTTCCGCGGCAGTGCCGCCCTGGGAGAAGCCATGCGCAGCCGGGGGATCCTGATCCGTGACTGCAGCAATTATCCCGGCCTGGAGGCGCCGGGAGGCGAGAAGTGGTACCGTACAGCTGTGCGCAGCCACGGAGAAAATGAACGACTGGCGGCAGGTCTTGCGGCCTGCCTGGAGACAGAGAACAAAGCGGCGCAGATGCTTTGTTCCGGGGGACAAACCACATGAAAAAAAGAACTGCCTGCATTATGGTGCAGGGAACAATGTCCGGCGCTGGAAAAAGTCTTCTGGCTGCCGCTTTGTGCAGAATTTTCCGGCAGGACGGCTACCGGACGGCACCGTTTAAAAGCCAGAATATGGCGCTGAACAGCTATGTGACCCGGGATGGCCTGGAAATGGGGCGGGCCCAGGTGATGCAGGCGGAAGCAGCCGGCCTGGAGCCGGACGTGCGCATGAATCCCATCCTGCTGAAGCCGTCCAGCGATACCGGGAGCCAGGTGATCGTCAACGGGGAGATCCGCGGCCAGATGTCCGCGGTGGAATATTTCCGTTACAAAAAGCAGCTGATTCCGGAGATTATGAAAGCATACCGGGAACTGGAGCAGCAGTATGACATTATTGTGCTGGAAGGCGCCGGCAGCCCGGCGGAGATCAATCTCAGGGAGGATGATATCGTCAATATGGGCATGGCGGAACTGGCAGACGCGCCGGTGCTCCTTGCGGGGGATATCGACCGGGGCGGTGTCTTCGCGCAGCTGTACGGCACCTGTGAGCTGCTGCGGCCGGAGGAAAAGGCGCGGATCAAAGGGCTGATTGTCAACAAATTCCGGGGCGACCGGGAAATTCTGGCGCCGGGGCTTCAGATGCTGGAGGAACGGGTGCATATTCCGGTGGTCGGTGTGGTGCCCTATGTCTATGTGGATGTGGATGATGAAGACTCGCTGGCGCCGCGGCTGAACCGGAAAAAGGCGGAAAAAGTCATTGATATCGCTGTGATCCGGCTGCCCCGCCTGTCGAATTTTACGGATTTTTCCCCGCTGGAATCCCATCCTGCCCTGGGGGTGCGGTATGTGAAAACGCCGGAAGAACTGGGACAGCCGGATCTGATCATCCTGCCGGGCACCAAAAACACCATGGACGACCTGGTCTGGCTCCGGGAGTCCGGGCTGGAAGCGCTGGTGCGGAAGGCAAACGCGGCAGGGACACCGGTGCTGGGCGTCTGCGGGGGCTACCAGATGCTGGGGGAAGAACTGAAGAATCCGAATCATACGGAGGGAGACCTGGATCAGCTCAAGGGAATGGGGCTGCTGCCGATCCGCACCGTATTTTCGGAACAGAAGACGAGAACCCGCTGTCAGGCGGAGGTGCAGGCAGCGCCCTTTGCCGGCGCGCGGCTGGACGGCTATGAGATTCACATGGGAGAGACGGAGGTAAACGGCAGCCCGTTCTGCCGGCTGCCCAGCGGTCAGCCGGACGGCTGCATCCGCGGAAACGTGTGCGGCACCTATCTGCACGGGCTTTTTGACACCGGCGAGCTTACCGAGCGTCTGGCCCAGTATCTGGCAGAGCGGAAGGGAATTTCCATAGCGGATCTGACCCCTCTGTCCCACAGCGCCTATGTGCAGAAGCAGTATGATATCCTGGCAGACACGGTGCGCGGTTCCCTGGATATGGATGCGGTGTACCGGATGATGGGAATCAGGGGATAGCTGGAACCGCCCGGTCAGCGGTACTGCTTCGGTGTCAGCCCGGTGTGCTTCTTGAACACCTTTGTAAAGTAGCTCTGATCGCTGAATCCGCAGGCGATGGCGATTTCCATAATGGGATAATCCGTATTGGCCAGCAGGCGCTGCGCTTCTTCGATGCGGATATTGTTCAGATATTCCTTGAAG
>OCTW011567547.1_pt1 | contig 13907 bp, 8 predicted proteins | sample 1539671 | NCBI WGS metagenome assembly OCTW01 (sample SAMN02144230, study PRJEB22623) | gut metagenome | biome: sheep rumen | host: Ovis aries | place: New Zealand | reverse complement strand
TCGCTCAATAATTCTACCTTTCTCAAGAACCATTATACAATCGGAGTTACGTATTGTTGAAAGCCTGTGGGCAATTACAAATGTTGTTCTTCCCTTCATGAGATTGTCCATTCCGTCTTGTATCTTCTTCTCTGTTCTTGTATCAATAGAACTTGTAGCTTCATCAAGTATTAATGCCGGTGGGTCTGCTATAGCAGCTCTTGATATGGCAAGAAGCTGCCTCTGTCCCTGACTGAGATTAGCGCCGTCTCCATTAATCAATGTATCATACCCCTGGGGAAGCCTCTTTATAAAGGAATGTGCATTAGATAGCTTTGCCGCTGCGATAACCTCTTCATCCGTAGCATCAAGCTTACCATATCTGATATTATCCGCTATTGTTCCTGTAAACAGATGCGTATCCTGTAGTACAATTCCAAGAGACGAACGAAGATCTTCCTTCTTAATCTTATTGACATTTATTCCGTCGTAACGAATCTTACCATCATCAATATCATAGAATCTGTTAATTAGATTAATAATGGTGGTCTTACCTGCTCCTGTTGCACCTACAAATGCTATTTTCTGACCAGGTTCTGCATAGAGCTTAATATTATGAAGCACAATATTGTCTTCGTTGTATCCAAAGTCAACTTCGTTGAATCGTATGTCACCTTGTTGTCTGACATAAGTAACAGAGCCATCTGCCTGATGTGTATGCTTCCACGCCCAGATTCCTGTACGCTCTTTTGTTTCCACCAGTTCTCCGTTTTCTTCTTTCGCATTTACAAGAGTAACATAACCATCATTAACTTCAGGCTTCTCATCAATTACATCAAAGTATCGCTTCGAACCGGCTGATGCCATTACAATGAAGCTAAACTGTTGTGAGACCATACTTATTGGCATGTTGAGACTCTTGTTAAATGTAAGGAAACTAGCAAGTCCGCCAAGAGTAAATCCTGTAATTCCAGAAAGGGCAAGGATTCCACCTACTACAGCAATAATAACGTAACTAAGATTTCCTATCTGAGCATTTGCCGGCATGAGCAAGTTGGCGTATTTGTTTGCTTTATTGGAGCTATCAAATAGTTCTTCATTAAGCTTCTCGAATTCTTTGATTGACTCCTTTTCATGATTGAAGACTTTAACAACCTTCTGTCCCATCATCATTTCTTCTATATGACCATTTACTATACCAATATTCTTCTGCTGCAAAGTAAAGAATTTACCAGACTTTCCAGCAAGAATCTTCGTTACATAGAACATTACCACTACCATACCAAGGGTTATAAGTGTAAGAACCCAATTCAGCGTAAACATAGAGATAACTACCGCAACTATTGTAACCAGACTATTAATAAACTGTGGTAAGCTCTCGCTTATTACCTGTCTCATAGTATCAATATCATTAGTGTAGACAGACATTATATCTCCATGTGCATGCGTATCGAAGTATCTAATAGGAAGGTCTTCCATATGAACGAAGAGCTGTCTTCTTAGTTTATCAAGGGTTCCCTGTGTTACATATACCATAATAAGACGGTATGCAAATGTAGCCACAATTCCAACTCCGTAGAATATAGCGACTCTAATAATTGCTGCGAGAAGCTCTGAGAAGTCTCTTGAACCACTATTAATCATTGGTGTAATATAATCATCTATCAGATTCTGGATAAATAATGTTCCCTGAATCGTAGAAAATATCGATAATAATATACATATAAGGACGACAATCAGCAAAAAACCATAATTCTTAAATAAGAATTTAAATAATCGTCCAAGTGCTTTTGAATTCTTCTTGAATTCTTCTTTAGACATCTGTCCTCTTGGTCTAGCCATCCTTTTCCTCCTCATCAAAATCACCGCTTCCCGCGCCGGTCTGAGATTCATATACATCTTTATATATCTCATTACTTGCGAGTAGTTCCTCGTGTGTTCCTATGCCATCTATATTGCCATCATCCATTACAATTATTCTGTCTGCATCCTGTACAGAAGATACACGCTGTGCTATTATCAGCTTCGTTGTATTAGGTATTTCTTCCCTAAACGCCCTTCTAATCTTCGCATCTGTAGCAGTATCAACTGCTGATGTGGAATCATCAAGAATCAGTATCTTCGGTTTTCTAAGAAGAGCTCTTGCTATACATAGTCTCTGTCTCTGGCCACCGGATACATTGGTTCCACCTTGCTCTATCCTTGTATTGTAGCCATCTGGCATTCTCTCTATGAACTCGCTGGCGCAGGAGAGTTCACAAGCCTTCTTACATTCCTCATCTGAAGCATCAATGTCGCCCCATCTTAAGTTCTCATATATTGTGCCGGAGAATAACACATTTGCCTGAAGCACATGAGAAACTTCCTTTCTAAGTACTTCTAAATCATAATTCTTAACATTTTCCCCTCCAACTAGAACTTCTCCCTTATTAACATCATATAGTCTTGAGATAAGATTTACTAATGTAGTCTTACCACTACCTGTTCCTCCTATAATACCGATTATCTCACCTGATTTGATATGAAGATTCACATTATCTAAGACTTTACCACTTCCATCTTCGTTGTAACTAAAGTCAACTGAATTGAAATCTATTGATCCATCCTTTACTTCCCCTACAGGATTATCCGGATTAACGATATCAGGCTTCTCTTCTAATACTTCGCATATACGCTTTGAAGCAGCTGTTGATATAGATATCATAAGAAATACCACAGACAGCATCATAAGACTTATAAGAATATTCATACAATAAGCAAGCATACTCATAAGTTCACCAGTTGTTAATTCGTCAACAACAATCATATTTGCGCCAAACCAGCTAATAAGAAGGATACATCCATATATGGCAAGCATCATAACAGGTGCCGTAAATGCCACTATTGTCTCTCCCTTTATAAATTGTTTAGCAAGGTTTCTTGATGCCTTAGCGAACTTGCTCTTCTCATAAGCCTCTCGTACATATGCCTTAACTACGCGCATTCCTGTGATATTCTCCTGAACACTGTTATTAAGCTTGTCGTATCGCTCAAATAACACCGAGAAAATCTTGAATACAGAGAAAAGTCCAATGGTAAGTATTATAGCAAGTATTACAACTGCTACAAGATATACATTGGCAAGTTTAGGCTCTATTGCATATGAAAGAACCATAGCAACAATAAGACTTGCCGGTGCTCTCGTACCAAGTCTGAGGGCCATCTGGTAAGCATTTTGCACATTGGTAACATCAGTTGTAAGTCTTGTAATCAGACTTGCCTGAGAGAATTTATCAATATTCTTAAAGGAAAATGTCTGAATGTTCTTAAACATAGCAAGGCGAAGGTTTTTGGCAAGACCTGTTGCTGCTCTTGCACCTACGGTACCTCCTCTTATTCCTGCAAACAGACCTATTCCCGCCATTATAAGCATAACAGCTCCCATTTTAAGAATCACGCTCATATCCCCTTTATTAACGCCATCATCAACGATAACAGCCATGAGAAGAGGTATTATCATCTCCATTGCAACCTCTAATAACATATATAGAGGTGTCTTTAATGCATCACTTTTATACTGTTTTGTTTCTTTTAATAAAGTTTTTATCATTTTTTTGTCCTTTTTCCTACACAAATGTTGATAATTCGCATTAGTTAATGTATAATTTCTTCAAAATACACAAACTGTTGTCCGTGTAAATTATGTTCGTATTTTTAAACAATGAAGGAGAAATGAAATGAGACAAACAAGCAATGACTTAAGGGTTAGAAGAACCATCAAATCAATTAAGTATGCTTTCTGCCAACTAGTTCTAGAGAAAGATTATTCTGATATCTCCATTACTGAGTTAGCTGAAAGAGCGGAGATTAACAGAAAAACTTTCTACTTACATTTTTCATCTCTTGATGACTTAATCGAACAGCTACAGAACGAAATCGTAGACAATTTCTTAGACTACGTAGAGCCTGAGATTAATGACCTCGATGTTGCCGGCTGTATCGCTAAGTTCTATCATTACCTGGATGAATGTGATGAAGTTGAACAAAAGCTTATGTGTGACCCGAATTACGTGTTCTTCTACAACAATGTAACTAACATGCTTCTTGAAACTCCTGCTTTCAAGAGCTTCTATGAAAAGACAAAGCATCCTTACATTGTAAGAGCGTATTGTGTAACAATTACTTCTATCTATAGAAGCTGGCTACAGAATGAAAAGCCAACACCTATTAATGAATTAATTGACTACTCAACTGATTTAATCATTAATGGTTACGGACACGCGGATCTGTAAATCACTTCTTGATTAAATAAATTGCACCATATATGCCTGCTTTCTCACCAAGAGATGACAGGCATATTTTTGTGTCACCACTTATAAATATATTCCCTTCATCAAATCTATCTTTAATTTTTTCAACAAGAAAATCCCCTGCATTTGCGACACCACCGCCTAGTATTACCGCTTCTGGATTAACCACGTGGCAAATGTTAGAGGCAACTCTTGCAAGAATCGTCATTGAATAATCAATGGCTTTATTAGCTATAATATCACCATTTTTTGCTTCATCGAACACTTCTTTCGTTGTAAGATTATTGCCATACTTTCTTAGAGAAGATTCTTCTTTGTCTTCTTCTAGCATTTCTAAGGCAATTCTTCTTATTCCCGTTGCAGAAGTGTACTGCTCGAAACAGCCCTTCTTGCCGCAATTACAACTTAATCTCTCATTGGGATTTACAGTAATATGGCCGATTTCTCCGCCACAACCACAGAAGCCATGGATAATCTTGCCATCTATTATAAGACCACCACCTACTCCCGTACCAAGAGTCATAAATACTATGCTTGAATACTTAGAGCCAGAACCGGCTTCGTATTCTCCAAGTGCAGCTATATTGGCATCATTTTCTGCGTAGACCTTAAGTCCTGATAAAGTTCCTAGTTCTTTCTCAACATTCACCATACCCCAACCTAAGTTGATGCACTTGTCAACTACGCCGTTATTTACAGAACCCGGGATTCCTATTCCAAGTCCTTCCACCTGCTTTTTGTCTATTCCCTTCATTGCAAGCTTTACTGATACAGACTTTGCAATATCAATTAGTATTCTTTTGCCGTTATCTGTCCTGTCAGTCTTAATACTCCAGCAATCAAGCAATTCTCCCTTACTGGTAAAGAGTCCCATTTTGATTGCTGTGCCACCCAAATCAACGCCTACTCTATATCTCATCTCTATACTCCATTAACATTTCCTTCTGTATTTACTTCACCTATAAACTGCGTAACTCCAAGAAAATCCTTATGTTCTAGCCCATTGTGTATACTATTCATAAAGTTGTGCCATATCTCTCCAGGATAAGAAGAACCATATAATCCGGGAAGCTTCTTAGGCATATCGTATCCTACCCAAACTGCCGTTGTGTAATACGGGGTGTATCCGCAGAACCATCCGTCCTTATTGTCATTAGTTGTTCCTGTCTTACCTGCTGTCGCCTGATTAGTTACACCAAGTCCAGCTGCTGTACCGCCACTAACTACAGATTGTAATATATCTGTCATGGCGCGAGAAGCATTTTCTTTATATACCTCTTTCTCCTGCTGCTCACTTTGATATACAGTATTACCTTCAAAATCCGTTATCTTCTTAATACACGTGGCGTTTCTATACATGCCGTCATTAGCAAGGGTTGCATAGCCCTTAGCCATTTCCACCGCTGACACACCATTTGTAAAGCCTCCTAGGGCCGCCGCTAATGTCTCATCCCTTTCATCAAGCCCCGAAAACTCCATATTTTGAAGATATGCAATTCCAGCCTTGGGCGTTATTCTCTCGAACATGGACCAGGCAACCGTATTCTTAGATAACTGAACTGCTCGTCTTAATGTCATTTCTCCTGAGTATGATTTGTCTGCATTAGTAGGTCCACCATCTATTGGCTGATCAACGACAATTGTATCTGCCGTAAATCCTCTTTCAAGAAGCGGTGTATATACGATAAGTGGCTTTATGGTACTTCCAGGCTGTCTATAACTCTGATATGCCCTATTAAGGGTGTATCCTGATATATCCTGAGTTCTTCCACCCACAATAGCTTTGACAAAGCCATTATCATTATCAATGCACGCTGCGGAACCTTGCAATTCATATATTCCATCCTCGCCAAGGTCACCAAATTCTGCAAGTCCTGTATCGACAGCATCTTGAAGTATAGCCTGCATCTTACTATCTAAGGACGTATATATTCGATATCCACCATTATAGAGCTGTTTATTGCACCTGTCATATGTCTCGTTATACTGGGCATCATACTTCTGTTTCTCTGCAGCATTCTTGAAAGAATACTTGAAATTGAAGCCTTCTTTCTCCATAAGGGCTCTTGTTGCGCAGTAGAACGTGAATGTCTCCTGATAATTGTTATGTATCTTGCCTGGCTGACTTAGGACTATAGACTCTGCCATGGCATTATCGTAGGAATTCTTGGAAATCACTCTGTCTTCTAACATTCCATTAAGAACAATATTTCTTCTGGCTATTGCCTTATCAAGATGAAGTAATGGATCATACTCCGTAGGACTATTAGGAATTCCTGCAAGAAGCGCTATCTCCGATAGTGACAGATCTTTTACATCCTTATTAAAGTATCCCTTAGAAGCTGCCTGTACTCCATAGAAGCCATTTCCGTAATATATGTTATTAATATAGAATTCCAATATCTGATTCTTAGTGTATTTCTCCTCTAATTCTGAGGCGATGAATATCTCTTCAAGCTTTCTTTCCCAAGTTATATCCTGATTTAAGAATACGTTTCTCGCAAGCTGCTGCGTGATTGTACTACCGCCACCTGTTACTCGCCCATTTCTAATCATGCCCCATACAGCCCTGGCGATTCCTTTGTAATCAATTCCATGGTGCTCTTTGAATTTCTTATCTTCTACGCTAATAAATGCCTGTTCAACATATGGTGGCATATCAGATAATGGCACATAGTATGAATCCTTGTCTCCTTTAAGTATCGAAATAATATTGCCATCACTATCGTATGCTATACTCGTCTGGCTCTGTTTAAAGGTCTCAGCTGTGGACTTAGATACAAATGTGGATGCTTCTTTTCGCATTTTAGAAACCTTGGCAGCATATCCACTTAGATAATAGAATAATATTGCCCCAAGAACCAACAAGATAAGAAATATTTGAACTCTAAGAAATCTCCATATTCTTTTTTCTCTTTTTGACTTTTTTCTTTTTTTAGCCATAAATGTACTTTTCTCACTTGTCAGTTAGTAATAGTAAACCTATAATTCTTTTCTGCCTTCTAATGCTCTAAGAAGTGTAACTTCATCAATACATTCCAAATCCCCTCCAACAGGGACTCCACTGGCAATCCTTGACACCTTGATTCCGGTAGGTTTTATCAACTTGGTAATATACATAGCTGTAGCTTCGCCTTCGGTTGTGGAATTAGTAGCAATTATAACCTCATCAACGTCACCCTCAAGTCTCTCAAAAAGCTCCTTAAGCCTGATATCATTTGGTCCAATTCCCTGCATAGGGTTCATTGTACCATTTAAGACATGGTACACACCTTCGTATTTGCCAACCTTTTCGTAGGCAACAAGGTCTCTTGTATCTTCCACCACCATTATTACTTTCTTGTTTCTTTTGTTGCTACTACATATAGGACAAATATCCTGATCCGTAAGGGTAAAGCATGTCTTGCAGAATTTAACATTTTCACGGGCATTACTTATTGCTGATGCAAGGCTGCTCGCCCTATCTTTTGGCATATTAAGTATGTGAAATGCAATTCTTTGGGCCGACTTAGAACCAACCCCTGGAAGAGAAGACAATTCTCCTATCAAATCGCTAATCTGTTTGCTATAATACTCCATTACTAATCCTTATCTAATCACCTGTTAAAATGGCATTCCTGTTCCCATTCCACCTGTAATCTTAGCCATAGAAGCCTGTGACTGCTCCTCCATCTTACGAAGAGCTTCGTTAGTTGCAGCCATAATTAAATCTTCTAATGTCTCAATATCATCAGGATCTACTACTTCCTCGTCTAATTTAATCTTAGTTACTTCTTTCTTACCAGAGACAGTTACTTCAACTACTCCGCCACCTGCTGTTGCGCTTACCTCGGTCTCCTCTAACTCCTTAGTAGCTTCCTCCATCTGGCGTTGCATCTTCTGTGCCTGCTTCATTAAATTGTTCATGTTCATTCCACCGCCGCCGCCTGGAAATCCACCTCTTCTACCCATTTTAGTTTCCTCCATTTCGTCTTAACATTTATTATATATGAATTCAATTCATTCAGATTATTGTCTATCCGCTGACTGCTTTCTGCCCTCTGCCTACTCGCCTTCCTCCGACATTGCAAAATTAAGGTTGTCTGCCACATTCGACTTGAAGTCTTTTCTTGGATCTAAGATATGTCCCGAATTTGAATCATCTGTAGGCTTCACAATAATGTTCACTTTCTTGTTTGTAACCTTCTCAATAGTGGATTCTATCGCTTCTTTGACGTTGCTATCTTCATCCATTATTCGTTCTATAGCAAATTTCTCTTCCCTGCTTGCTCTATTATCATCATATAGAATTACAAGATGACCGTTTTCTTCTGTAATATTAAGCTTCGTCTGAAGAAGTATCATCTTGATACTCTTATCCTGCATGCTGTCTATAATGCTTTTCCAATTCTCTACGACTTTCTTAATATCTTCTGGAAGCGCCTTTTGAACCTTAACAGGTGTATTCTCTGTATTTTCCTTTCCATTATTAGATAGGTTAATGTTAGATACGCTAGCAGGATTAATCTTAATACCGTTCTCTACCTCATCTTCAAGATGCTCAAGTCTCTCAAGCACATTCGATACATCAGGCTCAATAGCCGGTTTACAAAGCTTAATCATAGCTATTTCAACAAGAACACGCTTACTGCTTGCAAATCTAATCTGATTATTAAGCTCTGATAATATCCTTATGTATCTCATTACATCTTCATCAGTAACAAGATTCGCCTCTTCCTGTAGTAACTTAAGGTTCTCTGTGGATACGTCAATTACATCCGCCATATCTGCAGAACTTCTGATTAGGATGATATTACGAAGATACCATGTAAAGTCCGTTACAAATTGGCCAATCTCTTTACCACCTTGAACAACCTCATCAACAATCTCAATGGTTCCTGCCACATTTCTATCAATAATATATCGAAGAAGCCTTGAGAAAATCTCGGTATCAACTGCACCCAGGCAGGATAAGACATTATCAAATGTAAGATCTTCTCCAAGATAAAACGCTATACACTGGTCTAACAAGCTAAGGGCATCACGCATTGAACCATCCGCCACTTTAGCTATATAATTAATCGCCTTATCTTCTGCTGTAATGTCTTCTTTATCACAAAGTTCTCTAAGCCTTTTTGCTATAGTGTCAATTGTAATTCTCTTGAAATCATACCTCTGGCACCTTGATAGAATGGTAATAGGAATCTTGGCAACTTCTGTGGTTGCAAGGATAAATATTACATAACCTGGTGGCTCTTCTAAAGTCTTAAGAAGTGCGTTAAATGCTCCTGTTGAAAGCATATGTACTTCGTCAATAATATAGACTTTGTACTTGCCCTCTGTTGGTGGGTACTCGACTTCTTCTATAATCTGCCTAATACTATCTACACCATTGTTACTTGCAGCATCAAGTTCTCTAACATTAATTGATGTATTCTCATTAATGTTAGAACATATTGCACACTTGTTACAAGGACTGCCATCTGTAGGATTCTCACAGTTAACCGCCTTAGCCATTATTTTGGCTATAGTAGTCTTACCTGTTCCTCTGGTTCCTGTAAAAAGGTAAGCATGTCCTATACGACCAGTCTTTATTTGGTTTTTCAATGTAGTGACAATATGATCCTGTCCCTTTACTTCGTCAAATTCTGTTGGTCTGAATTTGCGATATAGCGCTGTATAAGACACCTTAATCTCCTTCTATCCCATAATAGTTCATACTTCATTATTATATGATAAATCAAGGGGTTATACAAGAGTAGGGATGTGTAATTAGTGATTATCTCTGCAAACAAAAACCCTTACCAGGACGGTAAGGGTAAGCGTCCACTGCCATGGATGGCAGATTGGACGCTGGTTTTGTTATTTAATTTATCATCTACTCACCATACTCGCATCCACAGTTTGCAACTTCAATGTAGTCAACCATCTTCCACTCTAGCTTAAAGTCTTCAACTGCTCTCTCATAAATCTTAACGTATCCTGTTCCAGTTCCACCGCACCAAAGTTTATTGTGCAAAATATCACCATTTGGAGTCTCATAATTATTATTAATCATCTCCTTCTTAGGACACTCAATAGATGTATATATCTTGGTTGCAGGTGTCTGCTGAATTATCTTCCAGGTAACCTTATTCTTTCCTTCTACTACCCTAAACTGTGTCTTGGGAAGTGTTAATGCCTTAGTGAAGTTAAATTCATATGGATATCCTTCATACCAGAAAGCTCCAAGGAGCTGATTATCAATTTCAAGCGGACCTGCCTTTGGTCTTCCTCCACCTATTACAAATGCTGAATTCTCAAGCTTCTTACCTGAGATTCTACTGTAAAGGTTATTAGATGAAAGCCAAACCCAAGGAGTTGTATAGCTGCTGCCCCAGTTCTTATCTGCATATCCATAACAATCATCAGGGCGAACTACATATTCTTTATTGCCAAGCTTAACAGAGCCACCGAATGCACTCTTAATACCTTCAGCATGCCATGCCATTTCGTATTTTGCAACATCCCTGATTGCCTTATCTGTTCCAATACCTACATTGAATGCTATTTGCTTATCAATGTAGAGATCCCAAGACATTGAACCTCCATCACACATATATTCAGGATGCTCTTTTGCTTCTTTCTTAGTAAGCTTAATACTTCCAGTGATTCTATTCTCAGTGCATTCACAGTTGCCGGCTTTAATGCTAAATGGTATGCCCTTGTCTACTTCTACTTCATCCCATGGGAAGAATCTGTGAAGTTGAACTGGCTTCTCTCCTAAAGCTCCAGCCTTAACCATCATATATGAAGGTCTAATTCCAATATCTTTGTTGTCAGGAAGCTGACCATATATTACTTCGCTTCCACCTAATGCAGGATTCATAAGATAATACTCTACAAAGAATGTCTTAGGCTCACCTGTCTCCTTATTATAACCAGTAAATGAATGCCACCACCAGTCGTAGCCTTCCTCAGACAAGTCACCCTCTAACATATACTGATTCTTGGATCTATCCTGTATGTTGAACCCTGTTCTGTTAGCTTCTATGTCTTCTTTAACGCTGTCAACATATTCTCTAAATGTTTCTTTTAGATCAGCTGTATCCTCTGCAAATTTTGCCATAAGCTCAGCTCTTGCAGAACCTACCTTCTCATGAACTTCTTCTCTTCTTGCACTAACCTTCTCTATAATGGACTCTTTCGAATCCTCAACTATATCTTTTATCTCTTCTTTCTTCTCCGCCAAATCTTTCTTGGCTTCTTCAACCTTTTCCTTAATACCCTCTGCAATATTTTCCTCTTCGAAGAAATCCTCATCTTCAAATGCTTCTTGATTCTCTACTTTATCCATACTAAACCTCCTCATTATTAGTCTCTTAACAAGACTTCTTAATAACAATTATATCTCAATTACAAACTTTTACTAGACAAAAATTATGTAAATTTAGTGACCTTAATTTACTTCTCGTTTTTTAGGCGCTTTCTTTCTTCAAAAAATGCCTTCCATCCCCTAATAGGATGACCATTTGCCACATCCACAAGACTATCAACCATTTTCGAATTAATAGTTCCAGATGCAAGCTTTCCTAAACCTCTAAAAGGCATGTCGAGAATTCCTGCAAGTTCCGCCCTCTTCTTCATATCAGTCTTTGCTTTCTTGTATTTAGATTTAACAACAAGAACAGCAATCCTTCCCATAAGGCTTTTAGAGCGAGAAAGCTTTGATAAACTGTCATTTCTTACAAGAAGCTCACTTTCTTCATTAACGTTTATTGGTGTGCCATACAGCTTCTCGAATTCCTCGTCGCTGATATTTTTAACATTTCCATCAAAGAAATCAGGAATATTAGAACGACATGGTCCTATATCAATAGAGTCCTTAAGTCTCACATCATTTACAGAAGATGCAACATATATGGTATATGTTCCAGGCTCAACAACCCAGTTAAGAGTATTAACATCATAATAACGAAATGCCTTATCATCAAGTTCTATTGTAACACGCTTTGTCTCGCCTGCCTTAAGGAATACCTTCTTAAATCCCTTAAGTTCCTTCTTGACGCGGTAAACACATCCAGCATCGCGTCCTATATAAATCTGCGCTATCTCTGCACCATCCCTATCACCACTATTAGTTATATCAAAAGAAACTTCTTCCTCTGACACCTTTAAGTCAGCATATGTAAATTGCGTATAACTAAGCCCAAATCCAAATGGGAATAATACCTTAGTATCGGTAGAATCGTAATATCTGTAGCCTACGTACAATCCCTCTTTGTATACAACGTCTCTTCTCTTCTCTGGATAATAATTGCTGCATGGAACATCACTTAGATTAAGAGGATATGTCTCTGCCAGCTTTCCACAAGGGTTGAAATTACCAGATATAACATCCATGATTGCAGACGCTCCTGCCTGTCCTGTCAGATACCCATGTAAAATTCCTTTAACACCATTTACCCAAGGCATAACAAACGGAGCTCCACCGGCAAGCACTACAATAACATTAGAATTAACTTCACACACCTTATTGATAAGTGATGTCTGATTCTTAGGAATGTCAAGACTTGTCCTGTCAAATCCTTCTGATTCTGTATAGTCATCTAGTCCAGCAAATAGAAGTACTATATCAGCAGTCTTGGCAAGATTTATAGCTTTTTCTACCTCGGAAATGTTAATCTTCTTGCCCAGTTCGTATCCTTTTTCGTATCCAATGTAATTGATATCGTATTTCTTGATTTCGCTTATAATCGCTTCTGCTGGTCTGCTGGTTGTGACAATTGAAGAACCACCTCCCTGAATACGTGGTTTCTCTGCCAACTCACCAATTACAGCAACTTTCTTCTCTTTGTCTAGTGGAAGAATCGAACCTTCATTTTTGAGAAGTACAATTGACTCTCTTGCCGCTTTTCTAGCAAGGGCGTGATGCGAGTCAAGATCGATATCTTTATCTTCATAATTCTTGAATTCATAAGTCCAAAGTATTACATCTAGAAGCTCACTTACCCTCTTATCTAATACACGTTCGCTTAGTTCATCATTTTGTACCGCCTTAATTATCTCCTCAGCTGTGGCAAAACCACATCCTGGCATTTCCAGATTTCCGCCAGCTTTCAGGCTCTTAACAATATCATTGCATGCTCCCCAATCAGAAATAACACAACCATTAAATCCCCATTCATCTCTAAGAATATGCTTAATAAGATGACGGTTTTCAAAGGCATATATACCATTTACCATATTATAACTAGACATAATAGCAAGTGGATTAGACTCTTTGACAGCTATTTCAAAACCAGTTGTATATATTTCTCTAAATGTTCTCTCATCTATCACAGAGTTAGAGCACATTCTCTGATACTCCTGACTATTAGCAGCAAAATGCTTTATACATGATGCAACTCCCTCAGACTGAATTCCTCTAACATATGATGCAGCCATCTTACCTGAAAGGTAAGGATCTTCTGAGAAATATTCAAAATTACGACCACAAAGAGGACTTCTCTTAATGTTAAGACCTGGACCTAGAAGAACATTTACATCATAATATAGGGCTTCTTCTCCTAGGGCTTTTCCTACTTCTTCACCTAATTTCTCGTCCCAACTATTGGCCATAGTAGCTGCCGTCGGGAAACAGGTTGCAGGCGCTCCCATAACAAATCCCACATTATTCTC
>OCTW011585367.1_pt1 | contig 13908 bp, 13 predicted proteins | sample 1539671 | NCBI WGS metagenome assembly OCTW01 (sample SAMN02144230, study PRJEB22623) | gut metagenome | biome: sheep rumen | host: Ovis aries | place: New Zealand | reverse complement strand
GATGCCCAAAGGAATCACTTCAAGGGTGCATCATATCTCTATGATGCTTGTCTTACATTGTTCAATTTTCAAGATCCGATGCGCTTTTCTCAAAACGCTGTCGTCACCGCTCGGAGTGCTTTGTTTTGCTCCCCTCAACGGGCGACTTTGATATAATACCACATCCGCAAATAAAAGTCAAGCATTTTTTTCGATTTTCCGCCGATTTGTGAATCTTCAACAACCAGGATTCAAAAATCCCCCTCCCCTTTGATGCCCGCCCTCACTTCGTTTACTCTCATGTTATTGTTTGGTAATATTATGGGCGTGGCTTTTAGTAGACGTTCACGGAATGTTTATCAAAAAAAAAAAAACGCAATACTTTTTACAAAATGTATGATATTATAGTAGTTAGTAGTAAATAACAGCAACTCCTTAGTTATTAATCTTGATGTAGAAGGTTGTATTGTGGTAATCTAAAATGCAGCTTCCATTAACACAAACATTAGAGGTTTTTTATATGAAAAAAAGTTTTTTTAAATTATTTTCTTTCATAGCAGTTTCTACTATAGTCTTCACCGCTTGCGGTCAAAGCGCCGCACCGACCGAAGAGGCTGAAACGGTCTCTACTCCCGAAATAACTGTCACTTCCGAACCCGAGACAACAGTCACTGAAGATATAGCGATAACCACTTTCAATTCTTCTGAAATCACAGATGAGGAAATTTCTGTTACAACTGCTGTAGAGGAGACAAAATTTCTTACGTCGACCACAGAACAGACGTCCCCCGAAAAGCCCTATCTTGTTTTTCAAGAAGGCGATGACACTATAGAGTATGCTTTAGTAACTGATGATGACAACGCTGATTATATCGAATGCTGGAGATACGACAATAGCGATGAGTACTCTTCATGTACATACAGAAGGGAGTATAAAGATGATGTTGAGACGGTAGAAGACTGGTATGACGGTGAATATAAAGGTTACGTGAAGTGGTACTTATCAGACTATTCATATTCATATGATAACGAAATCCAGATCTGGTATGACAACAGCGATAAGTTCCAATCAAAAACGACCGGTCCTAATTTGGGACACCGGTATTATTCAGTTGATGAAGAAAGTGGAAATATATCTTTACAGACCTATGATGAAATTAATTACGAATATGGCGACGCCACTCCCGTAAGCGATACTGAAAAAGAAGAACTCCTCCGGGAAGCGGAAGAACACCTTAGGATCATTAACGAATACTGTCTTACAGAAGAAGAACTTACGTCTAAATATCAAGTAGTAGCATCAAAATATGACGAGTACGTAGACATATATAAACTAATAAATCAATAACTAAACCAACTGTCGAAATAACATCCACAGCACCCCTCACCCACGAGGGGTGCTTTTTTCATTAAAACCACATTTAAAATCGCTGATACTCTGATAAAAACCTTCCTCCCCTCTTGCAATCCCCTTCACAATAGTATATAATGACTTTATTGGGGGGATATTATGATAAACCTGTTTGAAGAGGTGCAGACCATCACCTACACCACGCCCTATGACAGAAGGACCGCAGTGATCGCAATTGTGAGCGCTGCGGCATTTGCGCTGCTGTCCTTCTGCTTTTTAAGAAAGGCATTTCAGATACAGGCGCTTAAAAGAAGATGCACACAGCGGGTGGAGGGGGTCGTGACTTTGCTTGACAGGAGCGCATATGCCCGCCGTGTCACCTACAACGCCACCTACAGATACGAATACAACGGCCGCACCTACGAGAGCAGCAACCTTATATACGGCTCACAGCCCAGCCTGCTTTTCCGCCTGCACGTCGGGGACACCGTGGGGATATGGATAGACCCGGACGACCCCTCCGCCGTCTTTGATGAGCTGGCAGCAAACGCTCTCAGGTCACACCTTGCCGCCGGCATTATGATGATAATTGTGGCGCTGATGCTGGTGTGGGCACGGTTCATGGGGCTTTGAGGAGAGAGCGCCCATCGCCCTTGGCAAAGTCCGTGAGCTTTGCAGTCTCAGATACGCCCCGCCGCATGGAGTGCAAGTTTAACTTGACTAACCCGCTGCCATGTGCTATAATCATGGTATTATCCCATAGGGAGTGCCACATGAAAAATAATACAGTTCTAATACGCATACATCTTGCTTTGCTCATTATCCTTGTCATAAGCAGCATCGGCAGCACCTTCCTGCTTATGAGCCGCCCTGCGGCAAGGGTCATCGAATCCAATCCCAGCATAAACAACTCCATGATCTTTTCCTACATCGCCATCAACTGTGTCAGCACCATATCACTGATATGCTCGGTGGTGTACTTTATAAACAGACACAACAAGCCCTTTGCGGATGTGTTTTTCAAGGTCATCATCCTGTGCAGGATAGCAAACAACTTGGTGGGCATCGCCGCAAATTCCACGGATCCCGGCTCCCTTGCAGGGGCAGGGCTGGGGGTGATACAGGTAGTGCTGATGATACTGCTTGCTCTCTCTCCCGAGACTGTCACACGAAAAACATGGACGCTGTTCTATATCCTGCTTGCCGTTGATCTTATCATCGGGTTTACCTACATCACCCCCGCCTCCGTCCCTGCGCCACGGATGATAGTGATGGTGCTGATGAAGCTGAACAGCACCCTGTCAAGGCTTTTGGTAACAGGCTCCATAGGCCTTGCCCTGAAAAACAGGGAATAAAGCACGCATTTGAAAATCACCCCACCCCAGTAAGGGGCGGGGTGATGTTATCTTCCGCAGCACTTCTTGTATTTCTTCCCGCTGCCGCAGGGGCAGGGGTCATTCCTGCCTACCTTTTTGCCCGCCGTGACAGGAGCGCCGTTCAGGAGCAATTGTCTCAGCATGGCAACGGCATCATTCATCCCGCGCCCGCTGCTCATAATACTCATGACCTTTTCTTCATCAAGCTCGATATGGTTCAAAAAGCCGGTTTCTGTCTCAAATCCGTATTCCTCACGCAGCTTTTCCGCTTCGCAGGGAGTGCAGCACCTGTTCAGCGATTTCCTGAAATGGTTGTTAAGGTCGATATAATAGGGAACGAACTGCTTTGCCTCATCAAAAGACAATGTGCGCCCCAGCCGCTGTATGTCTGACAGAGCATGATAAATACTGCCGTCGACCATATTAAGGCCTATCATGATATCATCAAGGATATCCTCGGCTCTGTCCGGGGAAACATTGATCTCCAGCCACCTTTTCGCCCTGTGGTAATATCTCGTATCGTCAAAGCAGCAAAGCCGTTTGGAGCTCTCATACTCCTTCACATCCGACAGGGGGTATACATACCAGGGCTTGCCCTCAAGATAGTCGTCAAGGGGAGCATATTCATCATAGTCAGTATAAAAGTCAATAATGAGCATTCTTTCCATGGGAGGTGTTTCGGACTCCGTCACATCATCACCATAGAGCTCATCCTCCGCCGCAATAGAGTACCAGTTGCCTTGCTCATGACGGAAATACTCACACAGGGCGATGAACGCATCCTGGGACAGCTCATAGCCATAGTGCCCGGTAAGCATTTCATACAGCTTTGACAGGGGGAGCACACCGTACTTGTCGCTAAGGCTCCTGAACAGTTCCCCATATCCCCCTATCTGCCCCATATCCATATGCTTCAGCACCTGTTCTCTGAGAGCATCAAGCCGCTCATTTCTGTATTTTTCGGGAAATTTTGCCATAATATCACCTCACTTTAGCTTTCATTCATTATACACTATCCCGGCGGAAAATGCAACAGTCTTTTTCCGCAAGGGTCAGGCAGGAGCCAACTTTTCCCATACAGTTGACAAATCTCCCCGCCTGTGGTAGAATAGTAAATGAACGATACACACAACATACTTTAAATATATGACTACACCAATTGCTGATTTTCTTGACCGTTATGCCAAAAGCGGCACTGTCCGCGGGCATATGCCGGGTCACAAGGGGCAGTATCCCCATGACATCACCGAGATCAAGGGGGCAGACAGCCTCTTTGAGGCACGGGGCATGATCCGTGAGTCCGAGGCAAATGCCGCCGGCATTTTCGGCAGCGCCCACACGGTCTACTCCTGCGGCGGCTCCACCCTGTGCATACAGACTATGGCAATGCTGCTAAAAAGGCGGGGGATGTCAAGGATCGCCGCCGTGCGCAACTGTCACCGCTCCCTTATAAATGCCTGCGCCCTGCTGGATATGGACATCGACTGGATATATCCGGAATACAAAAATTCCTATGTAGGGGGCATTGCTGATATTTCCCGCATTGAATCCGCTCTTTCACAGGGGGCGGGGGCTGTATGGATAACCTCCCCGGACTATCTCGGGAACATCACCCCCACAGATGACATTGCCGGACTATGCAGCAGATACGGTGCCATACTGGCAGTTGACAATGCCCACGGGGCATATCTGCGCTTCATATACGACCATGAGGGCAGACCCCTGCACCCCATGTATCACGGAGCTGACATCTGCTGTGACAGCGCCCACAAGACTTTGCCTGTGCTGACAGGCGGCGCATACCTGCACGCAGGGATAAGCGGCAGATTTCCCCTTGTGCGGGAGATCAAGGATGCTATGAGCACCTTCGGCTCCTCCAGCCCCTCCTATGAGATACTCCGCTCCCTTGACCTGTGCAACGGCTATCTTTCACGGCACAGCAGCTATTTCGCCCATATGGCGGAAACAGCCAGCAGATGCAGGGAAAGGCTCTCCGGGCGATTCACCCTGTGCGGGGACGAGCCGGGGAAGCTCACCGTATACGCTCCGGATTCGGGTTACACAGGGGACGAGCTTGCGGACATACTGCGGGAAAAACATATCGAGTGCGAGTATTCCGACAAATCACATCTGGTGCTGATGATAACAGGGCTTGAAGATGATGACATCAGCCATATCTGTGATGCCCTGCTTTCAGTTGAAGAGCGCTCCCCTGTAAATGTGCCCTTTGACGGCATCGCCCCCCATGAACAGGCAATGAACCTGCACGAAGCCCTTTTGTCCCCGGCGGTATATGTTCCCCTTGCAAAGGCTGCGGGGCACATAAGCGGTCAGACTGTGAGCCTGTGCCCTCCCGGAGTGGCGGCAGTCGTCCCCGGGGAACGGATAACAGGCGCTGACATCGCTCTCATGGAACAGATGGGGCTTACACATATCAGCGTAATAAAACCTTGACACAGCCGCTAACGGCAGTACACTATGAAACTATACAGTAAACCGGCTGTCACCCTTCCCATGGAAAGGATGTCGGCATCAGGACGGTTTGTCCATTCCTATCTGATAACAGGAGATGCGGTGGCGGGGAAAAAGACCTGCGCCGACTACATCGCCATGCAGCTTCTGTGCAGCGACAAGAAAGGCAGCGCCCCCTGCGGGTCATGCCGGGAATGCTCCCGTGTGCAAAAGCACATCCACCCCGACTACATCATCGTGGAGAAAAGCAAGAAGAGCTTTTCCATAGAGGATGTGCGGGCTGTGGTGGAGGATTCCTACACAGCACCCAACGACTGCGACAGGAAGGTATATCTTTTTGCCGACTGCGACGGCTGGTCCGATGCTGCACAGAACGCCACACTGAAAATAACCGAGGATCCTCCGGACAGCGCCTACTTCATCTTCACGGGGCAGTCGGAAAACACCTTCCTTCCCACACTGCGCTCCCGCTCCATGCTGATGGCTGTGGGGAACCCGTCGGCTGATGAGTGCGCAAAAGCCCTGTCCGAGCTTCTGCCCGACCACAGCACAGATGAGCTTTTGTCTGCGGCAAAGAGCACAGGGGGGAACATCGGGCGGGCGATGGCGCTCATACAGGGGGATGAGGAGCTCATAAACGAGACCTCCCTTGCCCGTGACATAGTGGATTCCCTTGCAAGGGGGGATGAATACCGCACCGCCGTGCTGCTTTCAAAGGCGGCAAAGACCCGTGAGGGGCTGAGGCGTGTGCTGTGCGCTGTTTCATACGAGGTGAGGGATTCAGCCGTGACCCGCACCGTAACCCCTGTTGAGGGGGAAAAGCTCTCACGGCTCGGCACGGGGAGGCTTCTGAAAATGTATGATGCCCTTTCTGCCGCCCAGTCACGCTGTCTGCTCAACTGCAATGCTGATGCTCTTTCATCGGCACTGTGCGCACAGCTTTACAGCTGACATACTTATGATCAGGAGAATAACATGACCGAAATAATAGGAGTGCGTTTTCGCACAGGGGGGAAGGTATACTACTTCTCTCCCGGAGAATACAGACCCGTTCTGGGGGATCTTGTAATAGTAGATACCGCCAGGGGCACTGAATGCGGGGAAGTGACCATTGCCCCGGAAATGGTGGAGGAAAGCCGCATCGTGCAGCCTCTGAAGCCAATACTTCGCATTGCCACGGAAAAGGACAAGGCTCAGTACGAGACCAACCGACGCCGTGAGATATACGCCGCACAGGTCTGCGAGCAGAAGATAGCCGAGCACGGCCTTGACATGAAGCTTGTGGATGTGGAGTGTACCTTTGACAACAGCAAGATACTCTTCTACTTCACCTCCGATGACCGTGTGGACTTCAGGGAGCTGGTGCGTGACCTTGCGGGCATACTCAGGACCCGCATAGAGCTGCGGCAGATAGGTGTCAGGGACGAAGCCCGTATGCTGGGCGGTCTTGGCATATGCGGGAGACCCTTCTGCTGCAAGACCTTCCTGACGGAGTTTGTGCCCGTATCCATACGGATGGCAAAGGAGCAGGGGCTGTCCCTCAATCCCACCAAGATATCAGGCACCTGCGGCCGCCTTATGTGCTGTCTCAAATACGAGCAGAACTACTACGAACAGGCATACCGCTCTACTCCCAAGGTAGGGGCATATGTACAGACACCCCAGTTCAAGGGCTACGTTGAGGAGGTAAACCTCATCACGGAAAAGCTCCGTGTAAAGCCCGAAAACTCCGATGAGGCATCCGTAGTATTCGACAAGAAGGACGTGACCCTCATCAAGGAGGCAAAGCAGCGCTTCCACAAGGAGGACAAGCCTCCCAGAAAGCCTGACCAGCCCGACAACCCCGATAAACAATAAGCATCTTTTACATCAAAAGGAGGATTCAAAATGCTTAGCAAAAACAGAGGTCTTCACATTGCAAGGAGCATACTGCTCCTCATCACATTCACAACCGTCGCCGCAAGCGTGGTCCTGCTCATTGTCCAGTTTGCACTGGGTGTCCGTGAAAAGAGCGGCTACACCCCCTTCAAGGGCGGTCCCGACGAGGAGATGCCCTTTTAGAGGTTAGAGGGTAGAGGGTAGAGGTTAGACAGTGACAATGAGTTGATAACTTTCGTACTCTTTTCTGACTTAAACCCTGAGAAGCAAGAGGCAAGACAGGCAGACAGAGAACAGGCGGCTTTATGTTCTCTTTGTCTGCCTTTCTTTTGCAAAAGCTGCGCTTTTGCACTGACAGAGGGTCTGAACTTGCGGCTTATCGCCGCACCACCAAGCCTTCGGCTTGCCGGCGCAGCAGCCTGCTTCATTCGTTTGAAGCCCCCACCTGACGGTGGGGGGTATCTATGCGATATGGTTTGGTATCGTCCGCTGTTCTTGTACATTGCTGCTGCCCTGGTGTTGGCTGGGATAAAAATCACGGGACACGAGCCCGTGATTTTTGTTATATTTGCGGGAAAAATTAGAAAAAAATCCTTTGACAAAGCCGCTTTGATGTGTTATAATTAACGCTCGTACAATAATTGATCGGGGTGTCTTTATGACTAAAAATATGACCGAAGGGAGCCCCCTTCGGCTGATACTCAGCTTTTCAGCGCCTATGCTGCTGGGAAACCTTCTGCAGCAGGTATACAACATGGCGGATGCCATGATAGTCGGACATTATCTGGGCGCAGATGCCCTTGCGGGGGTGGGTGCCTCAAGCAGCGTGCAGTTTCTGGTCATCGGATTCTGCATAGGGATATGCGCAGGCTTCGGCATTCCCTTTGCCCGCCATTTTGGTGCCAGACGACACGACCTTATGCGCCGTTCCATGTTCAACGCCTTCTTCCTTGCGGTGCTGTTCTCCGTGGTGCTGACCCTCATCACCACCCTGTGCTGCACAGGCATCCTGCACCTGCTCAAAACACCGGACAAGATATTCTCCGATGCCTACGACTACCTATTCATCATCTTCTTAGGCATACCCTTCACCATATTCTACAACCTTATGTCCGCTGTCCTCAGGGCTGTGGGGGACAGCCGCACCCCCTTCATCTTCCTTGTGGTCTCAACTATTCTCAACATCGCAATGGATCTGCTGTTTATCATAGTCCTTGACATGGGCTGTGCGGGGGCTGCCGTGGCGACTGTCACCGCACAGGGCATAAGCGCCTTCTCCTGCTTCTTCTACACCCTGATAAGGCAGCGGGACATCCTCCCCGGCAAGGCGGACATGAAGATAAACGGCCGTGACATAGGGGAGCACTTCCTCATGGGCATCCCAATGGGCTTGCAGTACAGCATAACCGCCATAGGCAGCATGGTGCTCCAGTCCGCCAACAACGGTCTCGGCGAAGTGTACATCTCCGCCTTTACTGCAGGCATGAAGATAAAGCAGCTTGTAATGTGCCCCTTTGATGCTGTGGCAACAGGCGTATCTGTATTCATCAGCCAGAACATCGGTGCGGGCAAGCCTGCCCGTGCAAAGCAGGGCATAATAAAGGGGCTTACCATCACTGTGTCCTACGGTCTGTTCCTTGGGGTACTCCTGTGGTTTGCAGGGCGCACCATGACGAAGATGTTCGTGGATTCCGCACAGGTGGAGATACTCGATGCCGCCGGGCGCTATCTGCGGTGCATAGGACTTTTCTACTGGGCCATAGGCTTTCTCAACGTATGCAGGATGTCCATACAGGGGCTGGGCTACTCCATGAGAGCCATAGTGTCCGGAGTGCTTGAAATGATAGCCCGCATACTGGTGAGCACCATCTTCGTGCCCCTGTACGGCTTCACCGCCATATGCTTTGCGGATCAGGCTGCGTGGGTAGCCGCCTGTGTATATGTCATCCCCATGTGCTTCCACTGCTTGAAAATAGAATCCCGGAAGGTAGCTCCCGAGGAGTCATAGCCATACGCAAAGCCGCCGCAGAGAGCATCTGCGGCGGCTTTTTTTACTCATCCAATACTACTTCATCCAGCACTTCCTCCGGGTCTTCATAAACATATCCGTTGGGATCGGCTTTCAGGGCATCCTCTTCGGTCTTGTAGTAGAAACCTGTGCGGGCATTGCACCATGTGTATTTCCGGTAATATCTCACATAGGTTTTGGAGTAGTCCAGTCCCCTGTGGTTCCATGCGTTGTAAACATTGGCACTGCCGTCTGCAAGCACTGCATAGGCGTGTTTCGTGTAATACCTCCGGGTATTGGGATTGTACCAGGGGTAGGCGGAGGTCAGCTTCTTCGAGGATGGTATGTTGCGGCTCCTGTATGCATTATATACATTGGCATCCGGATGTCTGCACGCAGTATATGCCTCCTCCGGGGAGCGGTAGTAGCGTCTCATGCAGCACCATCTGAACTCGGCGCTCACCGTGTCTGATGTGGGGATATCCATGTCGGTGCTGCCGTAATGTATATCACCCGTGAGCGAGAGCCAGTCAATGGGAGCAGCTACGGGCTTTTCCGTCTCCTTTTCCCCGGACTTTTCCCACTTGTTGGTAACGTCCCCCTTGATGTTGGCATTTGATGCCTCCCCTGCGGTCTTGTAGTACCTGTGGGTAAAGCTGTTGTACCAGGGGTAGAGGGAGCTCATCCTGTCGGATGATATATAGTATCCTGCGGTGAACCCTCCATCCACGGGAGGAAAGAACAGATTTGACACATCACCGTAGGGCTCATCGTAGTAGGCATCCTCATAGGAGCCGTAGTACATACCCGTGGCATAGTTGTAGAACTGGTAGGTGTAGGTACATTCCGGGGAACGCTCCTTCTCCTGTGCGGACACAGCCGCCCCCCACTCTGCCATGGCAGAAACAGCCATAAACAGGGCGAGTATTTTTCTAACAGCCTTCATAATCATCTCTCCTTGCATTAGAACTAAACAGCGGAATGATCTTTCTGATATGAATACAAATGAAAGGAAGAAATTTTCTCAAAAACCGTTTCGTTTACAAAAAATTTACAACTCAGCAGTTATTCCCCAGTATGCGCCGCAGATTTTCAATGAGCATATCAGTTTCCTCGTCTGTGCCTATGGTGATGCGCAGGCGGTCGTCAATGCGGGGCTTGTTGAAGTATCTCACATATATGCCCTTTGTTTTCAGGGCATTGTATATGTCCACTGCCGAATGCCCCGGAAAACGTGCAAATACAAAGTTGGTGCTGCTGTCGGGGAGCTCTGCCCCCATGTCACGCAGCGCCCCTGTCAGGCGGTCACGGGTAGCGGTTATTTTCCCCACAGTGTCCGCAAAATAGCTTTCGTCAGAGACAGAGGCTATTCCTGCGGCTATGGCAACACTGTCAAGGGGGTAGGAGTTGTAGCTGTCCTTAGCGGCACGAAGAGCGGCTATAAGCTCTTTGCTTCCAAAGGCGCAGCCTATGCGCATACCTGCCATGGAGCGGGACTTGGAGAAGGTCTGCACCACAAGCAGATTGTCGTATTCGGACAACAGAGGCAGTGACGAAACTCCGCCGAAATCCACATATGCCTCGTCCACGATGACAACGCTGTCACGGTTGGCATCAAGCACACTGCGGATAAAGTCAAGATCCCGGCCTATGGTGGTGGGGGCGTTGGGGTTGCATATGACCACTCCCCCGTTGGGGCGGGCATAGTCCTCTGCTTTGTAGTTGAACGCATCATCAAGGGGGATGCACTCATACCTTATGCCCATGTTCTCGCACCACACGGGATAGAAGGAATAGGTCACATCCGCAAACAGCACTGGCAGTTCTGAATTGAAGAACGCCCTGAATGCAAGTGCCAGCACTTCATCCGAGCCATTGCCCGCAAATACATTATCCGTATCCACTCCTGCCCGCTTTGCAAGTGCTTCACACAAGGGGGCAACATTGGCATCCGGGTATTTGTTGAGTCCTGCCGCCCTGAACCCTGCAATGGCTTTCTCCACCATCGGGGAGGGGGGATAGGGGTTCTCATTGGCGTTGAGCTTTATGAATTTGCCGCCCTTGGGCTGTTCTCCTGCCACATAGGGCTCTGTCTTAATAAGGTTATCTCTCCACGAGGACATATGGTCTCTCCTTTATCAGTATTTTACCTCATCAAGGGTGATGACGTTTTTATGGTTGTATACCTTTTCCCACATTTTCTTGTCGGTAAAGGCGGTGGAGATGCTGCTGCCCTTTACAGCAAACTCTCCGCCCCATACACAGAACCAGCTCCACATGATGCCCTGTTCCTTTGCCCTGTCTATGTCAAACAGGCAGCCGTTTTCCGAAAGGGTGACTATCTTTCTTGTGCCTGCGGCTGATGCGGCGGTGATGAACCTGCTCCCCTGGGGGCTGTACTGGTGGGCGCCGGGGTAGATATCCTCCCCGATGATGTCCACATAGCCGTCCCCGGGATACCATTCAGGGGACTGGGCATTCCACACCCATATGAGATTATGGATGCCGTGATAGTCGGTAAGGCGGATATATATCAGCTTCCACAGCTTTTTATAGGGCTCTGCGCCGTCTGCGCCCCACCAGAACCAGCCGCCGGATGCCTCATGCAGAGGGCGGAAGAGGACAGGCACATCCTTATCCTGAAGTCTTTTCAGCTGTTCGGCGATGCGGTCGATATCCTCCACCAGAAGGCGGTAATCCTCAGAAGAGGGGTCAGCCATTATCTTTGAGAGCTTCAGCCCCTCCACATTGTCCGTGTAGAAGGCTCCCCACCAGTTGGGGTTGCCCTTGGAGTCGTTCCCCTTCTTGATGAATTTGGAGGGTGCGCACCAGTGCCAGCACATGGTGACGATACCCCCGGCACGGTCAAATTCCAGTGCCTGTTCAATGCTCTTGCCCGAAGAGCCTCTTGCCACCCTTGAACCCGAATAGTTCATAAGGTCAAGCCCCATTATGGCAGGTGCCTTCCCCGTGGCAGCCTTGATGGCTCTGTATTCCGGGCTGTCCATGCCCTCGCACTGCTGCCCTGAGAGCACATTGGTGCCGTAGTTGTCGCAGAGGTACTTCATCAGTCGCTTTGTGCGCTCTGTGGCATTTTTGTCGGAAAGCTGGTTGCTTACTTTGTAGAGAGATGCATCCACACCGTCCGCCTCCTTAACCTCCAGCCTGTCAAGGCATATCCAGCCCCATGAAGGCGTTACTGCCACCTCATGGGTGCCCTTGCCCATATAGACACCGGAGACTGTGGAGGAGGTGAGCTTATTCCCGGAGGAGGTGAGATCCCCTGCTGTCTCCCCGTCCACGCTGACGGTGTTCACCTTGTCCCCGCCAAGGCCTGCTGATGTGAAGGTGAGGTCATAATACCCCTTTGCGGGCACGGTCACCTTGAAGGTGCAGCTGCCCTTCCCCTCTATGCGCACATACTTACCCCCAGAATAGGCGCTGTCTGTAACGGTCTCCAACCCGGAGAGGACAGCCTTCTCCGCCTCGTACACGGTGACACCCGATGCAGCAGTGACATTTGTCCCGAACAGGGAGCTTATTCCCGATAGTCCGATAAGCACGGGCAGAATAGTATTTCTCTTCATAAGTTCCACCTTACACTATCCCGTAGTTTCTCATTATGGCATATGCCATGTATGCGGCGTACAGTATCACCATAACACCGCCCTGCCAGCGTGAGATCTTCTTCCCTGTGACACAGAAGATATAGGTGATTATGGATATGCCCACAAGTATGATAACGTCCACAAGGTTGTTGAATGCGGCATCTCCCAGGGCTATCGGACTTATGGCACCGGATACACCCAGTATCATAAGGATGTTGAAGATATTGGAGCCTATTACATTGCCCACTGCCATATCATTCTGACCCTTGCGTGATGCGGTGACAGAGGTGACAAGCTCCGGCAGGGATGTGCCTATGGCGCATATGGTAAGACCTGTGAGCGCCTCGCTCATGCCGGCTGCAAGGGCTATCTCCTGGGCGTTGTCAACCACCAGGTCGCCCCCGAAGACTATGCCTGCAAGGCCGCCCAGGATAGACAGCACGCACACAAGGGGCTTGAAATCCTTGGGGGGCTCATCGTCGGTCTTGTTCTTCCGTGCGATGATTATGGTATAGGCAATGTAGCACACAAAAATGGTGAGCAGTATGATGCCCTCGATACGGGTTATCTGACCGTCCAGCACCAGTATCAGAAACAGCACGGTTGCTACGATGGACAGGGGGAAATCCCTTTTTATGGCTGCATCCGAAACGGCTATGGGCATAATAACGGAGCACACGCCCAGCACCATGAGCATATTGAATGTGTTGGAGCCTATGACATTGCTGACTGCAAGGGCATTTGCGCCTTTAAGTGCGGAGGTTATGGACACCGCCAGCTCCGGGGCGCTGGTGCCCATGGCAACTATGGTAAGGCCTATGATAAGGGCGGGCACCTTGAACTTTGCCGCAAGGGCTGCTGCCCCGTCCACGAAGAAATCCGCACCCTTGATAAGCAGCACGAATCCCACCACCAGCAGCAGGATATTAAGAAGAATACTCACAAAACCACCTGATCCGAAATAGTATTGACCCCAAGACATGGGGCATCACCATATAAGTATACCACATACTTCCCGGATTGTCACTACTTTTTTTGAATATTGTAATCAATTTGTGTTAAAAGTAAAGCTCCCCCGGCATTGCCGAAGGAGCGTGTTTGTCAGTCAACAGGATCTCGTACATTCATCTACTGCCGTATATTGGCAATACTTCTTTCCATTAGATATGCATTCTGAAGGAACATATTTCACATCAACCTGCACCTTCTGTCCGGGATACATTGCTCTTTCATAGG
>OCTW011583297.1_pt1 | contig 13917 bp, 6 predicted proteins | sample 1539671 | NCBI WGS metagenome assembly OCTW01 (sample SAMN02144230, study PRJEB22623) | gut metagenome | biome: sheep rumen | host: Ovis aries | place: New Zealand | reverse complement strand
AGCAGGATAAAAAGCTATTAAAAAAATACGATGAAGAAACTGGAGTATGAGTGATTTTGTTGCTTACTTTAAGGGTGAAAAATACAGCAACTTTGTTGATTAAATTTGTCACACTCGACATTTTGTATTAAAAGTGTTATAATGATACAGTATGTTGTCTGTGACTTTATTTTTGTATCCTTTTTTAGGGAAAAGTAAAGAGTTTTTATGGACTTTATATGTTAAATTTATAGGCGTATTTAATTCGGGTGATTATTTTAAATGAATGCATTAAATCCGTATTATGAAAGGAAGCTATGAAGATTATAGTAGTTGGCTGCGGTAAGATAGGCAGGACTATTGCAGAACAGTTAAATAATGAAAATCATGAGGTCATTATCATTGATAATGACAGGGATATTGTTGAGCAGGTCTCTAGTGAAATAGATTTAATGAGCATGGTAGGAAATGGAGCTACCTATAATGTTTTAAAGCAGGCAGGTGTCGCTAAGGCAGATCTTGTTATAGCGGTTACGCCAGAGGATGAAGTAAATATGCTCTGCTGCCTCATTGCAAAAAAGATAGGTGCTAAGCATACCATTGCTAGAATACGTAATCCTGAATATGCAGAAGAAATAGATTATATTAAGGATGAGCTTGGACTTTCAATGTATTTAAATCCTGAGAGGGCGACTGCAAATGAAATTGCAAAGCTCCTTAGATTCCCGTCTGCAATCGAAGTAGATACCTTTGCCAAGGGAAGAATTGAAATTCTTAATATCGAGCTAAAAGAGGGTTCTCACCTTACCAATAGTACCATTTCTGAGAGCTTTAAAAAGCTCAAGTCGCATGTATTAGTCTGTGCGGTAAGAAGAGGTGATGAGACCTTTATTCCGGATGGTTCCTTTGAATTAAAGCTAGGAGATAAGGTTTCAATTCTTGCATCCTCTTATAACATGGATGAATTCTTCCACAATGCCCATATACAGGACACAAGAATCAAGAATGCCATGATAGTAGGCGGAGGAATGATAGCCTTTTATTTAGCAGAAATGCTTGTTAAGGCTGGAATTACTACTAAGATCATAGAAAGAGATGAAGAACGCTGTGAGGAGCTATCTACCATGCTTGGAAATTCTGTAGAGGTAATCTGCGGAGATGGCACTGATAAGCTTGTACTTGAAGAGGAAGGCTTATCTAGTGAAGGTGCTTTTGTAGCACTTACAAATATTGATGAAGAAAATATCATGCTTTCGCTATATGCTAAAACTGTATCAAAGGCAAAGGCCATTACCAAGATCGACCATATGGCTTTTACCAATATAGTAGATAAGCTGGATATTGGAGTAAAAATCTATCCAAAAGAAATTGCTGCTGAATATATCATTAGTTATGTAAGAGCCAAGCAGAACAGTTATAATAAAATAGAGGCATTGTATCGTATTGCAGAGGGAGGTGCCGAGGCTTTTGAATTCCGTGTACCGGCTAATTCAAGAATGATAGGCCCGACTCTTGCAGAGCTAAAGCTTAAGAAAAATGTGCTTGTGTGCAGTATAAATAGATATGGTAATATTTATACTCCAAAGGGATCGGATACCATACAAGAGGGAGATATTATTATTATAGTAACCACGCTTTCTGGGCTTTCTGCTCTTGACGATTTCTTGGAGGATGAGTAATGAATTATAGAATGGTATTTTATATCATTGGCTATATTTTGAGAATAGAAGGGGGAGCGATGCTGCTTCCAGCACTTACAGGCTGGATTTATCTTGAAGAAGAGGGCATTGCCTATGTTATTGCAGCAGGAATATGCCTTTTTGCAGGAACCCTTCTTACCATAAAAAAGCCTAAGAATACCTCGATTTTTGCAAAGGAAGGTTTTGTAATTACATCGCTTAGCTGGATAGCGCTTTCAATTTTTGGCGCGTTGCCAATGCTTATGTGTGGTGACATTACAGATTATGCCTCGGCCTTTTTTGAAGTAGTTTCCGGTTTTACAACAACGGGAGCTTCAATAATTACAGATTATACTAATATATCTCACGCTACTAATCTATGGAGATGCCTGACTCATTGGCTAGGCGGTATGGGTCTTCTTGTATTTATGCTTGCCATTATTCCAATGTCGGGCGGACAGACCATGCATATTATGAAGGCGGAGAGCCCGGGCCCGGTTGTAGGTAAACTGGTGCCTAGAATGCGCCAGACTGCAGGTATATTATATAAGATTTATTTTGCACTTACCGTTGTAGAGTTAGCTCTCCTTGTTATAAGCGGAGTACCTTTCTTTGACTCGGTATGTTATACCTTTGCTACAGCAGGTACTGGTGGTTTTTCAATTTCTAATGCCGGCTTTAGCGAGTACAGCGTGGCTAGTAAGGTGATTATTACTGTGTTCATGATTTTATTTGGTGTGAATTTTAATACCTATTACTTTATTATAAAGAAGAAATTTAAAGAAGCCTTTACTACGGAAGAAGTAATATGGTATTTTGTGATTTATTTCATTTCAGTAGGAGCCATTACTGCAAATATTTATAATGCAGGGCTGTTTGACAGTGTTCCTATGGCACTTCACCATGCCTCCTTTAATGCGGCTTCTGTTATGACAACTACCGGCTTTGCTATTTCTGATTTCAATCTTTGGCCGGATTTTTCAAAGTTCATATTGCTGCTTCTTATGTTTATCGGAGCCTGTGCTGGAAGTACGGGCGGCGGAATGAAGGTGCCTCGTATTATTCTCCTTGTTAAAAATGTTAAAAAGGGACTTATGCAGGTCATTCATCCAAGAAGTGTAAAGGTTGTCAAGCTTAACGGCGAAAAGGTAGACCATGAGACAATGCGCATGGTAAATGTTTATTTTATGTCCTTTATTTTAGTATATGTGGTATCATTGCTTCTTATTTCCTTTGAGGGAATGGGAATTACGACTGAGTTTACTGCGATTGCCGCAACGATTAATAATATCGGACCAGGTTTTGATGCAGTGGGTCCTACGGGAAATTACAGCTCATTTGGCAGCTTTTCAAAAATAGTTCTTTCCTTTGACATGCTTGCAGGAAGACTTGAAATGTTCCCTATGCTTATTTTACTTGTGCCATCAACCTGGAAAAAATAAAAAAGTTTTAAATAAGTAGTTAAATTTTGATTATAATTGATTGGAATCAATAAGAATTATTATTTTTGTGATATAATACTAAGAATTGAAAAAACTTTGGGTTATATAGATAATAGCTTGGGATTAAAAAAAGAATGTGATAGTAGTTATTTGTGACTGCTATGGAGGTCAGTAAATGGCAGAAGAAACAAAGGTGTTAAATAATAATTATACATTGGGAGTTGATATTGGTTCAACTACGGTAAAAATCGCAATCCTTGATGAAAATCAGGAAGTAGTTTTCTCAGATTATAGAAGACATTTTGCCAATATTCAGTCAACTCTTGCAGCTTTAATCGAAGAGAGCTTTGGTGTAATTTCTAAAAATACTCCAGAGGGCATTGAGACCGTTACAGGAAATCTTTCTAAGGAATTAAAGGTAATGCCTGTTATAACTGGTTCGGGCGGTCTAGCTCTCGCTAATAATATTAATATTCCATTTGTTCAGGAGGTAGTTGCAGTTTCAACTGCCCTTGAGCATTATTCTCCAAAGACGGATGTTGCTATTGAGCTTGGTGGTGAAGATGCTAAGATCATTTATTTCTCAAATGGTATTGATCAGCGTATGAACGGTATCTGTGCCGGTGGTACAGGCTCCTTCATCGACCAGATGGCAGCTCTTCTTAGAACAGATGCAGCAGGTCTTAATGTTTATGCTAAAAACTATAAGGCCATTTATCCTATTGCTGCAAGATGCGGTGTATTTGCAAAGACAGATATTCAGCCGCTTATCAATGAGGGTGCAACTAAGGAAGACCTTTCTGCATCCATTTTCCAGGCAGTAGTTAATCAGACAATTTCAGGACTTGCATGCGGCAGACCTATTCGCGGAAATGTAGCCTTCCTTGGAGGACCACTTCATTTCCTTACTGAACTGCGCGCTGCTTTTATCCGTACCTTAAAGCTTACAGATGAGCATATTTTTGCTCCTGATAATTCACATCTTTTTGCTGCTATAGGTTCAGCTCTTAATGCAGAGTCTATTGCCGAGCAGGAAAAAGCAAAGAAGCGCGGAAATAGCGAAGCGAAATCCATTGATACCATGGTAAGCCTTGGCGAGCTTGCAGAGCGCCTTAATAACGGTGTTCATATGGAAATGGAAGTTCAGCGTATGGATGCTTTGTTTAAGAACGAGGCTGAATATGCAGAGTTTACGAAGAGACATGATGTCGATTCAGTTAAGAAGGGTGACATTTCAAAATACAAGGGAAATTGCTTCCTTGGTATTGACTGCGGTTCTACTACCACAAAGGCTGCTGTTGTAAGTGAGGATGGAACTCTTCTTTATTCCTTCTATTCAAGTAACAACGCAAGCCCTCTTAAGACAACAATCAGTGCAATTAAGGATATATATTCAAAGCTTCCAAAGGATGCGCATATCGTGCGTGCCTGCTCAACAGGCTATGGTGAAGCTCTTATTAAGGCTGCCCTCATGCTTGATGAGGGTGAGGTAGAAACTGTGGCTCACTACACTGCAGCTGCCTTCTTTAAACCGGATGTAGACTGTATCCTTGATATAGGCGGACAGGATATGAAATGTATCCGCATTAAGAATCAGACTGTTGAGTCAGTTGTTCTTAATGAGGCCTGCTCATCAGGCTGCGGCTCCTTCATTGAGACCTTTGCTAAGTCTCTTGACTATGAGGTTGCTGATTTTGCAAAGATTGCTCTTTATGCAAAGAGCCCTATCGACCTTGGTTCTAGATGTACTGTATTCATGAATTCAAAGGTCAAGCAGGCTCAGAAGGAAGGTGCAACGGTTGAAGATATTTCTTCAGGTCTTGCATATTCTGTAATTAAAAATGCGATGTATAAGGTTATAAAGGTTACTAATCCTGATGACATGGGAAAACACATTGTTGTTCAGGGCGGAACCTTCTATAATGATGCTGTACTTAGAAGCTTTGAAAAGCTTATTAATAGAGATGTAGTAAGACCTGACATAGCAGGTATAATGGGTGCCTTTGGTGCAGCTCTTCTTGCTAAAAATCATTACACAGGCCAGAAGTCTACAATGCTCTCAATTAAGGAAATTGAAGAGCTTAAGTTTACCTCTACCATGACACGCTGTCAGGGCTGTGAGAACCATTGTATGCTTACAATTAATAAGTTCTCAGATGGAAGACGCTTCATTTCTGGTAACAGATGTGAAAGAGGTCTTGGAAAGGTAAAGAATAAGGATAATATTCCTAACCTTTACGAATATAAGTTAAAGAGAATGTTCGGCTATGAGCCATTAGCTGAAAATCTTGCTCCTAGAGGAGTTGTAGGTATTCCTAGAGCTCTTAATATGTATGAGCTTTATCCTTTCTGGTATACCTTCTTTACAGAGCTTGGATATAGAGTTGTTCTCAGTCCTTTAAGCTCAAGAAAGATATATGAGATGGGTATTGAGACCATTCCATCAGAGAATGAGTGTTACCCGGCAAAACTTGTACATGGTCATGTTGAATGGCTTATTGATAAGGGAATTAAGTATATTTTCTATCCTTGTATCCCTTATGAAAGAATTGAGGATAGTACGGCAGGAAATCATTATAACTGTCCTATGGTTACCTCATATCCTGAGAACATTAAAAATAATGTCGAGGATTTAAAAATAAATAAGGTAAATTTCCAGCATCCATTCATGTCCTTTGAGAGCGAAAAGATATTGACAGACAGACTTGTAGGTTTCTTTGTAAGAAAGAATCATATTCCTGCAAAGGAAATTGAAATCGCAGCTCATAAGGCATGGGTAGAGCTTGCAAATAGTAAGAGCGATGTAAGAAAGAAGGGCGAGGAGACTCTTGACTATCTTAAGAAGACAGGAAAGACTGGTATTGTCCTTGCGGGCAGACCATATCATATTGATCCTGAAATCAATCATGGTATTCCAGAGCTTATTAATTCTTACGGAGTTGCTGTACTTTCAGAGGATTCGATCTGCCATCTTGGAAAGGTAGACAGACCGCTTCTCATTGTCGATCAGTGGATGTTCCATACAAGACTTTACGCAGCAGCTTCCTTTGTTCGCACGCAGGCAAATCTTGAAATGATACAGCTCTTCTCCTTCGGCTGCGGACTTGATGCAGTTACAACAGATGGAGTTAATGATATTCTTTCTGCCTCAGGTAAGATTTATACAATGCTGAAAATCGATGAGGTAAATAACCTTGGAGCAGCAAGGATCCGTATTAGATCTCTTCTTGCAGCAATTAAGGAAAGAAAGATAAAGAATATTCTTCCAGAGGTTCATACAGCTGAGTATCATAGAGTAGTATTTGAAAAGAGCATGAAGAAGGATTATACCATCCTTGTGCCAAATATGTCACCTATTCATTTTGACATGCTTGAGCCAGCCTTCCGTTCATGCGGCTATAATATAGTAGTTCTACCAAATTACAACCGTCAGGCTATTGATGTAGGTCTTCAGTATGTAAATAATGATGCCTGCTTCCCGTCCATTTTAGTTGTAGGACAGCTTATGGATGCGCTGCTTTCGGGTGAATATGATTTAAATAAGACTGCAGTAATGATGTCTCAGACAGGCGGCGGCTGCAGAGCCACAAATTATATAGGCTTTGTAAGAAGAGCTCTTGCAAAGGCTGGAATGCCTCAGGTTCCTGTTATTTCTCTTTCTACAAAGGGACTCGAAAAGAACCCTGGCTTTGTAATTACTCCAGATCTTGCAATAAGAGGACTTCAGGCTGTAGTTTACGGAGACCTTTTCATGAGAGTGCTTTACCACACAAGACCTTATGAGCTGGTTCCGGGAAGCGCAAATAAGCTTCATCAGAAGTGGTTAAAGGTTTGTAAGAAGTCAGTTACTAATGGAAACTGGAAGGAATATAAGAGAAATCTTGAAGGAATTGTCCATGATTTTGATAATCTTCCAATAGATGAAACCATAAAGAAGCCTAAGGTAGGTATCGTTGGTGAGATCCTTGTTAAGTTCCAGCCTACTGCGAATAACAGAGTTGTAGACCTTCTTGAGCAGGAGGGCGCTGAAGCTGTAGTTCCAGATCTCCTTGATTTCTTCCTGTACGGCTGCTATGATGCGAAGTATCAGGCTAAGTATCTTGGTAAGAGTGAGCTCAGTGCTGGTCTGAATCAGATCGGAATAAGCGGTCTTGAGTTCCTTAGAAAGGGAGCAAGAGAGGCACTTGAAAAGAGTGAAAGATTTAAGCCTATGTCTAGAGTTGAAGAGCTTGTTGAAAATGCCAGACCTTATGTGTCTATCGGTAATCAGACCGGTGAGGGATGGTTCCTTACTGCTGAAATGATCGAGCTCATTAATGAGGATGTAAGAAATATTATCTGTACTCAGCCATTTGCTTGTCTTCCTAACCATATTGTCGGTAAGGGTGTTATTAAGGCAATCAGAAATAAGCATCCAGAGGCAAATATAGTTGCCATCGATTACGATCCGGGGGCAAGTGAAGTTAATCAGCTAAACAGAATCAAGCTCATGCTTTCAAGAGCAGTAAAAGAGCTGTAATTTATAAAATAACATTTTATTTAATTGCATTTTCTTTATATTTTTGATATAATTATAGCTAATATTTTACAGGCTTATTACCTTTAAAAGTAATAAGCTTGTTTAATGGATGCCTGTAGCTCAATGGATAGAGCAGCAGCTTCCGAAGCTGAAGGTTGTGGGTTCGAGTCCCGTCGGGCATATGTATATATATATATATACATTTTTTTATCATATGTAAAGGAGGTGGAGAATTATGCTACTATCATTTTTTAATATGTTTTCAGAGGAGTTTTATAAGGCTTATTTTTATAACGGCTATGTTCCTCAGGTAGATGTTGCGTGTTCATTTCTCTGCCTTGCGGTATTTTTACTTTTAAGCCGCTCCTTTACAAGAAAAAATTTGGATTATAAGCTTTTAAGTTCAATGGTAATTGTTCTGTTTTTGGCTTGTAATTCAAATATTATTTATCATTTCTTTTTTAGTGTAAGGGGAAGTGTTCCTAGTGCTTACATATATATATCTAAGCTTGCTTTCCTTCTTTTTATAGGGGCTGAATGCATTTTTTATGCCAATAGGCTTTTTAGCATGGTAAAGCTTGATTTAAAATGGAAAAGAATATGGAATTCTATCTATGGAATTTTCTATATTATTTCTATTCTTGTATTCGTTATAACCACAATTAATAAAACAGGCTATTATATAGACGAAAATGGTGATGAACATACCGGATTAAATGTATTTATTATACTTTACAATATTATAGTTTTTTCAATGTTCGCTGTTTTGTTCCTAAATAGAAGTAAGATTGTATCTAATATTTATTCTGGCCTTTTATATGTTACTCTTATTGCAACTTTGATGATGTTTGCAAGCGGAGTTATGAAGCAATCATCATTTATAAATGTTTCATTTTTTATAAATATACTAGGACTTTTGTATTTCCTTCATAGAAATCCATACAATCCAGATACGGGTACAGCTTCCGAAGAAGCCTTTATGTTTGCCGTTGATGATGCGATTAAAAACGGCGAGAGAATGCTTTTTATCAGTGCGGTAATAGAAAATTTTTCAACTGCATATAACGAGAATGAGTACATAAAGCGTGAATTTAATGAGTTCATGAAAAATAATATAAAAAGAGGTGTTATTTATCAGCTTCACGATAATCGTTTCATTTTAGCTTATAAGATTATGGCAAGCACTTCTTTTGCTATGATGAAGAAGGATGTAGATGAAATAATAGACGAATTTAAAGTTTATTACGATAGGGTGAAGCTGAATTATAAGATTACTGTAAGCGGAACAACCGAGACGATAGGGAATGGTTCTGATTATCTTAAGATCCTTTATGAGAAGGAAAAGGTAATGCCCTATAATACAGTGCATTTTATCGATGGTGTTGATATTAATAACTATAAGAGAAATGAATATATTCTCAATGAGCTTCGTGACATAAATAATAAAAATGAGCTTGATGACGAGAGGGTATTGGTATATTGCCAGCCGGTATATAATGTCAGAACTAAAAAGTATGATACTGCCGAAGCACTTATGAGGCTAAATCTAGAAAATGAAGGCATTATTTATCCTGATAAATTCATTCCTATTGCAGAAGAAAATGATCTTATTCATACTCTTACCTTGATAATTCTAAATAAAGTATGTGCCGAGGTGAAGAATCTTATAAAGGAGAGATATGTTATTGAAAGGATTTCTGTCAATTTTTCAATCCTTGATGTTACCCGTGAAAGCTTTACTGATGATGTAGGAAGAGTAATAGCTAAAAACGGTATTCCTTTTGATAAAATAGCCATTGAAGTAACTGAATCTAAAACTGATAAGGAATTTAATGCAATCAGAAATAAGATAAATGAATTAAAAGGTACTGGTATTAAGTTCTATCTCGATGATTTCGGAACCGGTTATTCTAATTTCGAGAGAATCATGGAATTACCATTTGATATCATAAAATTTGATCGTTCGCTTGTAGTAGAGGCAGAGAAGAATAAGAATGCAGACTTTATGGTAAGGAACTTCTCAAATCTCTTTACTGATCTGAAATATTCAATCCTCTTTGAAGGTGTAGAAACTGATGATCAGGAAAAGCTCTGCGTTGAAATGGGGGCTAATTACATTCAGGGCTATAAGCATTCAAAGCCTATACCGATAGAAAGACTGTCAGGGTTCCTTGAAAAAATGTAGATTTAATTGAAGCAGAAGGTGGATATATAATAAACGTAATAGATGGTTAGTGTAAACGCCAAAGAAAAAATAAAGTGTGTATAATCTGTTTTTAGGTTATACACACTTTTTTATTTGGAAAATCTATATTTACATGAAATTGGTTACGAGGGCTAGTATTCGAAGCGCAAAGAGAACAAATATGATCCACATAACCGGCTTAATATCCTTTACCTTTCCTGTAAATACCTTAACAACAACCCAGGCAATAACTGCGAACATGATACCTGTTGCAATAGAGTAGGTCATAGGCATCATGATAAGTGCCATATAAGCTCCTACTGCATCAGCTGCATCACCGTCAAAGGAAATGTTCTTTGCACTAGAAACCATGAGCATACCAACATAGATAAGCGCTGGTGCTGTTGCAAAACCAGGAATTGCAAGGAAGATAGGACTAAGTACAAGTGATACAAGGAAAAGGAATCCAGTTGTGAAGGCTGTAAGACCGGTTTTTCCGCCTGCAGCAACACCTGCACTAGATTCAACGAAGCTGGTTACTGTAGAAGTACCAAGACAAGCACCTGAAACAGTACCAATTGCATCTGCCATAAATACTCTTCCTACTCTTGGAAGATTTCCTTCTTTATCAAGAAGTCCGGCCTTGTCAGCAACACCTACAACAGTTCCGACTGTATCAAATAAATCTACATAGAAGAAGCTGAAGGTAATTGCAATGAACTGGATGAAATGTTCTGCAGCCCATTTAAAATCAAACTGGAAGGCTGTATTCTTTATGCCATCAAGTTTAAGTCCTGCTGAGAAATTTGGGAATACGCTTGTACCGGTATACCAGCCAGCTTTTTCTGCAATCATGCCAAGAATCCAGGTTGCGATAATTCCGATGAGAACTGAACCCTTTACCTTGTAATGATTTAAAATAATTATAATGAGAAATCCAATGAGACACAGAGTAACTTCAGCATTTTTGAAATCGCCAAGAGCAACAGTAGTAGCATCATCCTTTACTATAACAGTTGCATTTACAAGGCCTATCATTGCGATGAAGAGACCAATACCAGCCGAGATACCATATTTAAGGTTCTGAGGCATCTGATTTACTATTTTCTCACGGAATTTAAAAATAGAAATAAGAATGAAGATGATACCTTCAAATAAAACTGCGGTAAGGCAGATTCTAAAAGGTTCTTTTTCAGCAGCGAGCTCGCCAAGACATACAGTATAAGCAAAGTATGCATTTAAGCCAAGACCAGCTGAAAGTGCGATAGGGTAGTTTGCCCAGATTCCCATAACAAATGTTGCAATAGCAGAAGCGATTGCTGTTGCGACAAAAACACCGCTAGCATCCATTACAGTACCTAGAATGCTTGGATTTACTGCAAGAATGTAGGCCATTGACAAAAAGGTTGTAATACCAGCAACGATTTCTGTCTTGACATTTGTTCCATGCTCCTTAAGATGGAAGGTCCTCTCAAGGAATCCATCATTTGAAGAAGCTTTTTTTGGTGATGACATAAATAATCCTCCTTTAAAATGATAATCGTAAAGAATTTTGTCTGACAAAAATCCTTTACTGAATTAGTATAATTTTAATACAATGAAAAAATAAAGTCAAGATACGAAAAATGTTAGAAAGATATGATGTATGTAAAAAAGTGTATGATTGACTTTTTTTTACGAATATGATAGAATAATAAACTGTAGTTTTATTTTTTTGAATATGTATTTATTCATAAAAATAAGTTATGCTAATAAGGCTAATTCCCCCGTACTTTTTTTAATTAGTATTATTAGCGATAGCCATTTGGGTAATATTTATGAAAAGAGGAGGCAATGAAAATGTTCTGTAACAAATGCGGAGCAAAGCTCGAAGAAGGAACAAAGTTCTGTGCAGCTTGTGGTGCAAAGATAGCTGTTTCTGTCGATGAAGTTGCAAAAGATGCTGCTGCTAAGGCAGAGGGTGCTGCAAAGGACGTTGCGGCTAAAGCAGAGGATGCAGCAAAGAAGGCAGATGATACTGCAAAGGATGCTGCTGAAAAGGCAAAGGAAACTGCTGAAAAGGCAGAGGGAGCTGTAAAGGATGCAGCAAAGAAAGCTGATGAAAAGGCAGCTACAGCTGTAGACGATGCTAAAGATGCAGTAAAGAATACCGAAGGTAAAATTTCGCCTAAGGTAGATGCTGCAAAGGATGCGGCAAAAGGAGCTACTAATGGCGCAGCAAACGGAGCTACTAATGGCGCAGCAAACGGAGCTACTAATGGCGCAGCAACCGGAGCTGCTAATAATAACGGTATTCCGGCAGGAAGTGTAATTCCTAATGCTGCAGGTAATGCAGGTGGAGGAGCTGCAAAGCAGGCTATTCCTATGAAGACAATAGGAATTATCGCTGCAGTTTTAGCTGTTGTTGTTTTAATTATTGTATTAGTTCTTACACATAAGGCTACTGTAAAGCCTGATAAGTTTATTAATCTTTCTTATAACGGTTATGATTCTTTAGGTACTGCAACTATTGATTTTGATACAGCTGCATTTGTTAAGGAATATGATGGCAAGGTAAAGGTTGATGTTGATAAGATTTCAATGTCTGAGCTTACAAGCAGCGGCCTTTACGATACACTTTTCTCAATGGCTTTAGGAGGAGAATTAGATCTTGATAATGCAACTTCTGACAAGAATATGAAGAAGTTAAAGAAGGCCATTAAGGAAAATGGTGCAGAGATTCTCGCTGAAAAGCTTGCTGATATTTATGAAGTTGATCCAAGAAAAGAACTTACAAATGGAACAAAGGTTACTGTAAGCTGTTCTTTATCAGATGAAAAGATCAAAGATCTTGAAAAGACTTATGGAGTAAAGCTTAAGATAAAGTCTAAGGAATTTACTGTAGAAGGTCTTAAGGAAATAAAGAAGTTTGATGCTTTTGATGGCATTGAAATTGAGTATTCAGGCTATGCTCCAAATGCAACAGCTAGACTTAAGAAGAAGGGAAATGATTCTGCTACAGATTATATCGATTACAAGATTTCTCCAGATTCAGGCCTTTCTGATGGTGATACAATTACTGTAACTATTACAGATTACAGTGGTCATACTGATTTTGTAAGCATGGCAGAGAGCTATGGTAAGGTTCCTTCTTCAACAGAAAAGAAGATTACTGTAGAAGGTGTTCCACAGGTTGTTGAATTTGATCCTTTTGATGGTGTAACTCTTGAATATAGCGGTTATGCACCAGATGGAAATGCCAGACTTTCATCAAGAGGAGATGATGATGCATGTGATTATCTTGAGTATAAGCTTTCTAAGTCTGAAGGTCTCTCGAATGGTGATGTAGTAACAGTTACCGTTGAAGATTATTACGGAGATTCAAATTTTGAAACAGTAATTGATAGAACTGGTAAGAAGCCATCTGTAACAACAAAGGATTTTGTAGTTGAAGGTCTTACATCTTATGTAGCATCACTTGATCAGATTTCAACAGAAGGCTTTGATATGATGAAGTCTCAGGCTGAAGATGTATTTAATGCTTATGTTGCAAATGATTGGAATGAAAATGTTTCTCTTGTTTCGTTTGATAATATTGGTAGCTATCTTCTTACATCTAAGTCAAACTCATGGACTAAGAATCAGTTATATCTTGTATACAAATACAAGGCAAAGATTGATTTAAAGGCTGAGGTTGATGGAAAGACAGAAAAGTACAAGAGGAGCCCTGTATTATATTGGGCAATTAAGTATAATAACCTTATGCTTGATTCAGATGGAAAGCTTGCTGTTGATGTAACAAGTTATGATGTTATTGCAGATAGATTTGAAGTTGATTCAAAAATAAGCAGTGGATGGTTCTCAACCTATTCATGGACTTTCAGGGGCTATGAAAAGCTTGATCTTCTTTACCAGAAGAACATCATGGCTCAGATTGCAGACTATAACCACGAGGATGCAGTTGAGGATGCAGCAAAGTCAACTCAGAAGGAAGAAAATCCAGATGATGCTGATAAGGAAGAAGCTGAGGATAAGTCTGATGACAGTGCTGAAGATAAGTCTGATGACAGTGCTGAAGATAAGGCTGATACAGAAGAAAAGTCAGATGATGCTGATAAGGAATAATCTGTAAAA
>OCTW011587609.1_pt1 | contig 13919 bp, 13 predicted proteins | sample 1539671 | NCBI WGS metagenome assembly OCTW01 (sample SAMN02144230, study PRJEB22623) | gut metagenome | biome: sheep rumen | host: Ovis aries | place: New Zealand | reverse complement strand
GAATATTAAACCTATTGTAAAAAATATAATTATTCCGATTAATCTTTTTTTCATATTAACACCTAATTAATTATAACATAAAAAAGACAGAATATAATAATTCTGTCTACCGTATATAAAATAAAGAGTATTATAAATAATTTGGGTTATATGTACAAATAATAATCTATCTTATGGGCATTCTCCTTTCTTTTTTTATTCATAAAAGTTTGAGTGAGTTTTTGTATTACAAATTTAATATTTATTTGAAATGGTTTTTCCATTATTTAATTGTTTTAGTTATGTTTGTTTTAATTATAACCTTATGGGCAACACATCCTTTCTTATGTTTTAATTGTATAATAAGTTTATGTAGGAATTATGAAAAAATTATGGTAAATTATGTGATTTCTTATATTTCTTTAGTTACCTCCTTTCGAATACATTTTAAGTATATATAATTAATGTGTAATTATTATGATTTAGTTATGGGAAATTATGGGAAATAAAAAAGGAAGATTATTTTCTTCCTTTAAATAATACTTTTATATCTCCTGTTGATGAAGTGGCTTTTAAATATGATTCTTCGGCTTTTGTTGCGACTTCTTCATCTGATTCTTTTTTTATTGTACCTAACATAGTAGATAGATTGGTTTTACAATTTAAGATTGAATCATTTGCTTCTACTTCTATATTACCTATTGTTGTTGAAATAAAAGAGTTTTTAGAGAATATATCTTTTAAGACTACATCTCCTACTGATGCATTTATTATTAGTCTTTTTAAGTCTAGACTATTTACTCTTACTACTCCTAAATCTGTTTTTAGTATTAATTCATATTCATCATCGGGATTTAATTCTACTTCTACTGTTTCTGTTCCTGATGTTTGATTCTTTACTACTTTTTTACCATTTTTTACTATTACTGTTTTAGTACTATACCAAGTATTAGGCATAGTAGGAGTATGTTTTACACCTTCTTCTTTCTCTTCTACTTCTTCTCTTATATAGATACAGCCATCATGAATAAATGCTTTATAATCTTCTGGTATATTGATAGTACCAGATCCAGTTTTTAGAGTTATATCTCCAGTATAGGTACTTATATTTAATTTTTTAATATTATCATTTACTTTATATTTTTTCATATTGCCTCCTTGGCTTAGTATTATAACACAAAAAAGAACTAATTGATATTAGTTCCTCCCCATTCTACTACTGTAAAGCCATGTCTTTGTGTCTCTTTAAGTTTTTGTTCTTTTACTTTTATTTTTTTGGTTAATGGTTTATATTCCATACGTATTCTAATTAATGTATCTGGTTTTGGATTAATAGATAGTTTCATATTAGAGTTTATTTCATCCATTGTTTGGAATCTTATGTAGTTATATTTATTCTTTTCTAGTATTGGTAACCAATAAATAATAAACTCTTGAGCTTCTTTTTCATTTAATCCTAGGATCATTAATTTTTCTTCTAGAAATTTAGTAGTATCTTCACCTTTAATGACAAATCCATCTTCTTTGATTGGATTCTTTTTATTTTGTTCACTTTCCCAATATAGAGAATAATAATTTCTTCCACTTTGATCTATTAATGTACCATCTGGTTTGGCAATTACTTTCCATTCTTTAGCATATTTTGGATATGTAACAGTAAAGTTTTCTGGATGGTTTACTTTTATTGTTACTTCTTGTTCTTTTTCTGGATAAAGATATATAATTGGCTTCCATTCCGAATTAATACTACATTGAATATCTGGCCATATTGCCCAAAAGTAAGCTATAACAATTAGAATACAGTTAATTACAATTCCCATTATTAAAGTTCTATTACTCATTGTAGTCACCTCCTCTATAATTATATATATCCGGATGATGATTACATGTATCATTAGTTTGTTTCAGAAAACCCCAACCTATTAGTCCTATAATTAATACTATTTGTAATATCCATATAGTTAGAAGAGCTTTACTTGTCTTCTTATATGTTACTCTTTTTATCATATTTCCTCCTATTTATAATCTCTTCCTCGTTTTATTATTTTATCTACTATACTTAAGAATAATACGATTATAAACTCAATTCCTATTGTTATGAAGTATTCTATCCAGAAGTGGGCTGTTGTGACAGATTCTAGATAAATTAATATATAAAACATATGAAATACAATGCATGAGAATAAATAATTTATAAATATTAAACTCCAAGGAAGAGTTGTATTATTTGATAAGTAATTATAAACTAAGATATTTAACATACTACTTATTAAATAAGCACATAATTCTCCTGTTATTGATTGAAGACTTAATGTTTGATTTAGTGAAAAAGACATGATTGCTAAAAAAAGAATTACTGCTACAGCTGCTAAACACATACTTGAGATGGCTTTTTTAGAACCATATTTTTTCAATATGTAATTTAATATCAAATAAATAACTGGAATAAGTATTATTGAATATGATAGGTTTACTAATACTTTTGGTATTTGGAAAGTATAGACTTTTACTGATTCTGCTAATATTAGTAGAGTTGATAATAAAAGAGTAAAAATCCAACTATCATTATATATAGCATCTTTTTTCATACTAGCCTCCTACTATGTAATTTTAGCATATTTTTTTATGATTTAATAGTGGATTCAAACTTTTTTGCCAATTCTTCTAGATATTCTTTTCGACATTAAAATCACCTACTATAAGTTAAGTACATTATAATAAAATTGTAAAAAAAAGAAAGAATCTATTTGTCTTCTTCCTTTTTATTAATATTGTCAATTATTTCATCAATATGATTACCATAATCTATTGATGTATCATAGATGAATTTTAATTCTGGAGTATGACGTACTTCTACTCTTTCAGCTAATTTTGTTCTTATGAATGATGCTGCTCCATCTAGAGCTTCTTTTGTACTTTCTCTTTTAGCATCATCTAAAACAGTATAATATACTTTAGCATATGATAAATCAGAAGTTGTATCTACACCTGTTATTGTTACAAATTTTATATCTTCATCTTTTATTTCTCTTTGTAAGATCATGCTTATTTCTTCTTGAAAAGCATGATTTAATCTTTCTATTTTAACATTTGGCATTATAACACCTCCTAGTTATTTTTTTATAAGTACTAAATAATCATTTACTTCATCTTTGAAATGTAAATTATAAGCACAGTCTAGAAAGTCTGAACACTCACAACTATGTTCCTCTAGACTATAGAAGTTTTCTAATACTTCTTCGTTAGCATCATTCTTTTTAAATACTGCTAGTGCTGTTTTATCTTCATTAAATCTAATTCTATTTCCTTCAAGATATTCATCCATAGATAATCTAGCAACATAATGTTCAACAATATTATTTTCTGTAATAAATCTTATTTTTACATATACTTTATCTTCTTCTGGTACATGTATATATAATAGTAAGTCATTATCAGTTATTAATTCTTCTTTTAATAGTATTCTTTTTTTTTCTTGTTTTATTGCTTCTTTCATATTCAAGTAACTATCTAGGTATTTCAACAAGCTCGTATACTTCGATAATGTCTCCTTCTTTATAATCTTGACAATTTTCTAAAGTAACTCCACAGTCCATATCCTTTTTAACTTCTTTTACTTGATCTTTTTCATGTTGTAATGTTTTAACTGATCCATTATATACTACTACATCATCTCTTATTATACGAGCTTTAGCATTGTTTTTAATAATACCACTTGTTACATGGCATCCGGCAATTAAACCTACTTTTGAGAATTTAAAGATTTGTCTTATTTCTAATGTACCTATTACTTTTTCTTCAAATTCTGGATCTAACATACCTTTCATAGCTCTTTCCATATCTTCAACTACTTTATAGATGATATCATATGTTTTTATTTCAATACCATATCGTTTAGCTGTTTCAATTGTTGCATTTGAACCACGTACATTGAAGCCAATTATTATGGCATCTGATGCTGAAGCTAGAACGACATCACTTTCAGTGATTGCTCCTACAGCTCCACGAATTACTGTTACTTTTACTCCTTCAACGTCTATTTTTTCTAGAGCATTTTTAACAGCTTCTAAGGAACCATTTACATCTGCTTTAAGTACTACTTTAATTTCTTTTTGTCCTTCTTTAATGCGACCAAATAAGTCTTCTAAAGTCATTCCACTAAAGTTAGTATCTTGCTCTTTACTTCTTAGTTGTCTTTCATTAGCAATTTCTTTTGCTTGTTTCTCTGATTCAAAAGCCATAAACTTATCTCCAGCTGATGGTACTTCAGAAATACCTGTTACTTCAACTGGAGTTGATGGTCCAGCTTCAACAATGTTTTGTCCTTTATCATTCTTTAGGGTTCTTACTTTTCCAGCATAGTTTCCAATTACTATTGGATCTCCTAAACGTAGAGTTCCATTTTGGATTAGTAATGTTGCGATTGATCCTACTTTAGAATCTTTTCTAGATTCTACTACTGCACCTGTTGCATATCTATTTGGATTTGCTTTATACTCTTGCATTTCAGCAACTAATAATATGTTTTCAAGTAGTGCATCTACTCCTTCTCCAGATTTAGCAGAGATTTTATTTACAATTACATCTCCACCCCATTCTTCTGGAGTTAAGCCATTTTCTACTAAACCACTCATTACTTTTTCTACGTTTGCTTCTGGTTTATCAATTTTATTAATTGCAACTATAATTGGAACATTGGCAGCTTTGGCATGATCGATTGCTTCTCTTGTTTGAGGCATAATTCCATCATCTGCTGCTACTATGATGATAACGATATCAGTCATTGAAGCTCCACGTGCTCTCATTTCAGTGAAAGCAGCATGTCCTGGGGTATCTATAAATGTTATTCTTTTACCATTACATTTTACTGAGTATGCTCCAATAGCTTGAGTAATTCCACCAGCTTCACCTGATACGACATCACTATTTCTAATATAGTCTAATAATGTAGTCTTTCCATGATCAACATGACCCATGATAGTTACTACTGGAGGTCTTTCTACTAAGTCTTCTGGTTTATCTTCAATTTCATAATTTTCAAAATTAGAAATATCAGCAGTTTCTTCTTTCTTTAATGTTTTATTATATTCAGAAGCAATTATTTCAGCACTATCATAATCAATGGATTGATTAATATTTGCCATAACACCTAATCCCATTAATTTTTTTACTAATTCTATTGGTGCTACTTCTAATAAGTTAGCTAATTCTGTTACAGTCATTCCTTCTGTATAAAGAATAGTATTTTCATCTTGTTCTACTTCATTACTTTGTAGTTTTTCACGATGTTTATAAATCTTTTTTCTTTCTTTGAAAAAATCTTTCTTATTAGTATTTTTATTTGTGTTTTCTTGCTTCTTAACACCTTTTTTAACTTTAGTAAATGATGTTTCATTATCTAAGTCAATTTTTGTGTTCATAGCAAGTTCTACAGCTTTATCTTCTACTTCTTCATTTTGTCTTTGTTCTTCTAAATCATCTGGATCTTCTCCAATATAATCTTCTTCATCTTGTATTTCATTATCTAATAAAATTATACTTTCTTCATCTAAAGTTGTAGTTTCGTCTACATAGTCGATGCCAATTTTATCACACAAAGCTTTTATTTCATCAATTGTTTTTCCAACGTCATTTGCGTAATCTTCTAATGTCATCATTTAACTCCACCTCACTTTTCTATCATTTTTTTTATTTCTTCATAGACACTATCCTCAATTGTTATTTCTAATCTCTTTTCAAGTATTTTACTTTTTCTTGCTTTTTCTAAAACTTCTAAATCTTTTTTTATGTAAGCTCCTCTTCCATTTACTTTTCCAGTATCATCTACTACTACATCATGTTCTGGAGTACGTACTATTCTTAATAATTCTTTCTTTGGAAGAGCTTCTTTAGTAACAACACATGTTCTTAAAGGTATTTTTTTTACTTTCATAAATACCTCCTATCTAAAGTTAATTCCTGCTTCTCTTGCTTGATCTGTTGTTTTAATATCTATTTTATAATGAGTTAATCTACTAGCAAGACGAGCGTTTTGTCCTTTTTTACCGATTGCTAGAGAGAAGTTATCTCCATCAGCAATAACCATAGCTTCTTGCTTCTTTGGATCAGTAATTGCTACTGTTAACTCTTTAGCTGGACTTAGAGCATTTTCAATAAATACAGCAGGATCTGTATCATATTTAACTACATCTAGTTTTTCGCCATGTAATTCTGAAATGATACGAGCAATACGAGATCCTTTTTCTCCAATACAAGCTCCAATTGGATCTACATTTGGATTTTCTGAGTAAACTGCTACTTTACTTCTTTGTCCTACATCTCTTGCTACACTATAAATCATTACTGTTCCATCATTAATTTCAGGAATTTCTAGTTCAAATAGTCTTTTTACAAAACCAAAGTGTGCTCTACTTAAAAGTATTAACATATTTTTTCCAGTATTATCTACTTTAGATACATATACTTTTATTTGAGAACCCATTTCTATTTTTTCACCTGGTATACAATCTTTTTTAGGTAATATACCATTAGTTCTTCCTAAATCAATGAAATAGTTATCTGTGTCTTCTAAGGCAACTGTACCAATTAATAATTCGTCTTGTTTGTCACCAAATTCTTCCATGATACTATTTCTTTCAGCTTCTCTTATTTTTTGTACTACTACTTGTTTAGCAGTTGATGCTGCTACTCTACCAAAGTCATGTGGAGTTACTTCTGTATCAATTGTATCTCCTACTTCTAACATCTTATCAATTTTTCTAGCATCACTTAATTTAATTTCAGTTTCTGGATTGAAGAATGATGGTTGTTCTTTTTCTTCTGCTTCTTCGTCATTTTCTACTTTTTCAGTATCTTTATCTTCATCTTCAGCATAACTTTCAAATAGTGCATCTTCATATTCTTCTTTAGTCATTTTATCATCATCTACTACTGTTAAATATGAATATACTTTAATATCTCCTGTTGCTCTATCAAATAATACTTTTACATTTGTTTTTGAATTGAAATTCTTTTTATAAGCACTTGTTAGAGCTAATTCCATAGCACTATATACTACTTCTGGATCAATATCTTTTTCTTTAACGATATTATCTAGAGCTTTTTTAAATTCTTTACCATTCATACCAACAAATTGTTCTTCTTTTTTTCTTGGCATTTTAATTATCTCCTTTCTCTTTTGAATAGATATCTAATTCATCAGCATCATCTAATACTTCTAAATTTTCATCTATTATTTTGTTTATTATTCTTGAGGCTTCTGTAATTTTATTTAAGTCAATGACTTCTTCACTATCAAGAACAATATTAAATACTTTCTTTCCTTCTACTTCTTCAGTAAATGCATCATCAACAAAAACATTTAATTCTTTGATACTTGAATTTACTAATTCAGCAATTCTTTCTTTCATAAGCACCTCCTAAATAATAAGGAGTGGAAAACGCTTTCCACTCCTTTCTTGTTTATATTATAACATATTTTTTAAAAATTACAATGTTTTATTTAGTTCTTGCTACTTTTTTTGCTTTTACAGCTTCTACATATTCTTCTGTTAAATCTTCAATATAATCTCTTTCTACTAATCCATCATAGAAGTCATCTGATATTTTGTTTAGACCATTACCAGAAGCTCCGGAAATAGAACATGAGATTGCTGCTATTGAGTCTGCTGCTCCACCTAAGTTTGTAGCTCCTACGACTACTTCTCTAAATGTATCACTATTTAATGTAACAAATAGAGCTGCTTCTAAAGCATCAACTGTATTATCTTCTGATTTTATATCAGTAGCATATAAGTCAGCAATATTTTCTGTTAATATTCTTTTATATTTTCCTAATGCATCTTTATTAACCATAGAATAATCATCATTTTTTAAATCATTATAAGCATCTTCGATACTTGCTCCATTAAATAATTTAATTAATAAATTTGTATAAATATAACAACCTAATTTAGATACATCATTATTATTAGTTAAAGAAGTTGTTTTATCTAACATCTTATATATACTTTGTTGATCTAATCCTTTTACATAACTAAATATAGCAAAAGGTAATGTTCTACTAATTGCAGTTGTATCATCTTCTTTAATACCACAATCTGTAGGTTTCTTCTTATCATTATAGTTTTTAACTACCTTTTCAATAGTATCACTTGGATCGTACATATAATCTCCAGCTAGATAATTTCCTTCTTCAGCATTCATAGCAATTCGATCCATTATGTCATAAGCACTAAATCTTTTATTATTAATATATGAATCCATTGTTGCTAAAGTATTAGCTGTTGCTTCTTTCCAACAACCAGCATCTCTTACACCAAAACTACTATTTTTAAATTTAAGAATTGGTTTTTTTAATAATACTTCTCTTTCTTCATCTTTTGCTTGGTATCCCATAGCATTTCCAACAGCGTGTCCTAACACACTTCCTAAAATTCTTTCCATTTAACTCTCCCCCTCCAATGTGTACACATTATATCATATTTTGTTGGTTTTGTAAAGAGAATGACGTTTAAATAAAGTTTTTCCATACTTTTAACATATCATTATCTTTCTCATATATTCCTAGTATTTTATGGTGATATTTAAATATTACTTTATCTTTTATATTAAAAGTATTTTTTATTTTTACTCCATTAGATATCTTTTTTAATAATTCTTCTTCTATTTCTATTACTTGATAATCTAATACTTCTTCTATACTATGTAGAGTATATTTATTATTTTTAATATCTTCAATAGTATTAGTATCTTCAATTGATACTTTACCTTGTTTTGTTCTTTTTAACATAGACATAGTACCGAATACATTCATAGAAGTACATATATCATTGATTAAGCTCCTTATATAGGTTCCTTTAGATACTAATGTTTTAAACATAAAGGTAGTTTTTTCACTACTTAGTAATTCTATTTCTTTTATAGTTACTTCTTTTTTTGGTAACTCTACTTCTATATTATTTCTTGCATATTCATAGAGTTTTTTACCATTTATTTTTATAGCTGAATAGATTGGTACTTGTTGAAGATATGTTTTTTTGAAACTATCAATTGTCTCTTCTAATGGTAATTTATCTGGAATTGGCATATTATCTATTACTTTACCATCTAAGTCAAATGTGTCTGTTTTTATACCAAGTAGTACTCCTGCTACATATTCTTTATCTTTAGCAGTTAATAATTCTACTATTTTAGTAGCTTTACCTAGACATACTATTAATACTCCTTCAGCTATAGGATCTAGTGTTCCAGTATGTCCTACTTTTTTAATACCAAATATTTTGCTTATTTCATTTACTATATCAAATGATGTTACTCCTATTGGTTTGTTTATATAAAGTACTCCACTAAAATCATTTAAATATTCTTCTAGAGTTAAATTATTATTAGAAATTATAGTTGCTGGCACTACTCCTACATATCTTATATGCCATGGTTCATAAGCATATCTAGTTATATCTTCTTTGTTTTTTGGATATCTTAGAATAAAACCATGTTTTGCTAAAAACTTATGTACTTCTTTATAAGTTTCTTCTTTTAAATCATCTTCTACATCTATTAATTCTAAATCAATTGCTAATCCTGTATGATGTTCTGAATATGATGGTTCTGCTACAAAGTTGTTTACATATTCTTCTCCATATGTTTCTAATAGTTTGTTTTTTAATTCTAGTTGATGTTCTATTGATCTATATGAATCATCTATAGCTATTTTTATATTATAGTTTAATAATTCTTTTCTTAATTCTTTAAAGTGTTCATATGTTTCTTTATCAATTAAAATATTGTTATCTTGATAATTTTTTACTTCTATTAGATCTAATCTTTTATTATATGATTCTTTAAATTTATTATTTTTATTTATTAGAATAGTCTTATACATCTAATCACCATGTTTATTATAACATAAAAAGGAGATTACTCTCCTTTTATTTCAAATCGATATTTTTGTTTTATATTAGGATATTTATTTCTATCTACTTCACTAAAGAAATCATTATATTCTCTTATCCATACTGGATTATTATCATATAGGCCTTGATATATTACTACTTCTTTTAAATTATCTGAGTCTTTTCCAATAGTTATTATTTTATAATCATTTCCTTTAAAGTGATGGAAAGTAGTAGCTTTATTCTTATCTTCTAATATAGTTATTATATCTATTTCTTTATTATCTCTTTGTATTTTCATATTACTCCTTAAAATAATGATAATTGATTTGAGTCAGGTAAATCTTTTAATATACCCATATCTTTCATTTTATCTATTAGTGTAGCAGATACTTTACCACGTTTTTGGACATCTTCAATACTTAAGAAGGCTCCTTTATCTCGTTCTTCAACTATTTTTTTAGCAACGGTATCTCCTAATCCATCAATACTTGAGAATGGTGGATATATTTCATTATCTGAATTTACTACCCAAACAGTTGCATCTGATTTATATAAGTCAATTGGTAAGAATTTTATTCCTCTAGCAGTAGCTTCTAGTGCTACTTTTAAAGATTCTAATTGACCATTTTCTTTATTTGTTGCTTCATAGCCTTTTACTTGAATATCTTCTATTCTTCTTTTAATAGCATCATAGCCTTCTATCATATTTATGACATCAACATCAGTTGCTTTTGATGAATACCATGAAGCATAGAAATATACTGGCATGTGTACTTTATACCAAGCTATTCTAAAGGCTGAGATAACGTAGGCTGCAGCATGAGCTTTTGGGAACATGTATTTAATCTTTTGACATGAATTAATAAACCATTCTGGGATATTGGCTTCTTGCATTGTCTTTACATGTTCTTTCCAAGCTTCTGGTTCTTTTGAAGCTTTTCCTTTACGAACAAATTCCATTATTTTGAAAGCTTTTATAGGTTTTACTCCATTATACATTAAATAAACCATGATATCGTCACGACAGCCTATTGTATCTTTAAATGGAACAATATTATTTTGAATTAATTCTTGGGCATTACCAAGCCATACATCAGTACCATGTGATAGACCAGATATTTTTATTAATTCTCCAAAAGTAGTTGGTTTTGTATCTTCTACTAATTTTATAGTAAATGGTGTACCAAATTCTGGGATTCCTAATGTTCCAGTATTACACATAATCTCATCTGTTGTGACACCTAAGGCTTTTGTAGATGTAAATATTGACATTGTATCTTTATCATCTAATGGTACTTTTAAGATATCAGTATGAGATTGATTTTGAATTAATCTAAGTTGAGTTGGATCTGAGTGACCTAAGATATCTAGTTTTAATAAACATTGATCAATTGAGTGATAATCAAAGTGAGTTGTACGCCATTCTGCAGTTGCATCTTCGGCTGGGAATTGATATGGTGTGAAGTCTGATACTTCCATATAATCTGGAACTACGACTATTCCACCAGGATGTTGTCCAGTTGTTCGTTTTACTCCAGTACATCCCATAGCAAGACGTTCTATTTCTGCAGTTCTCATCTCACCTAATTCTTTATCTTCAAGATAACCTTTGACAAAGCCAAAAGCTGTTTTTTCAGCTACTGTACCTATTGTTCCAGCACGATAGACATTATCTTCTCCAAATAGGACTTTTGTATAAGCATGAGCACTAGCTTGATTTAAATCTGAAAAGTTTAGATCGATATCAGGTACTTTATCAGCATTGAATCCTAAGAAAGTTGCGAATGGCATGTCTTGTCCATCTTTAATCATCTTAGTATGACAATTTGGGCATTCTTTATCTGGAAGGTCATATCCTGATGAGTAATCAGCACCGAAGGCTTTACCATTTTCATCTTCAAAAATAGATAATTTACAAGTCTCACAACGATAGTGAGCTGGAAGTGGATTTACTTCAGTTATGCCCATCATAGTTGCGACAAAGCTTGATCCAACTGATCCACGTGATCCTACTAGATATCCTTCATCATTTGAGTGCTTAACTAGTCTTTGAGCAATTAAGTAGATTGGATCAAATCCTCCTCCTATTACTCCACCTAGTGCTTTTTTAGTAGCTTTTTCTAGATCTTCTCCAGTTAATTTTTCTTCATTGTTTTTATTTAAATATTCTCCTACAAATTCAAAAACTTTATCTTTTCCTTGTAAGAGTAAATCATGTAGCATTTTATGTGTTTTTACTTCATCTGTTTCTTCTTCTGTTATTATTTTAAAGACTATATCTCCATATAGTTCTGTTGCGATACGTTCTTCTATCATATATGGAAGTGGGTCTCCATACCAAGCTGCGGCTTTAGTATAGACTAAGTCTGTTACTACACTTGGACAATCAAGATATTCTTTTCCATCATCTGATTTAACTCTTGGAGAGAATGGTATTCCTCCAGTATCAATAATAACTTCTACGATATCACACATATCAGCTATTTTATTAGTATTTGTTACTACTATTTCATAGGCTTTATCGGCTCCTAAGAAATCAAAGTCTTCTAACATTTCATTGGTTGTTCTAAAATGATTAGAAGGTATTTCTTTGATGTTTGAGCGTGCTAGAGGATGACGACCACCACCAGGTACTTTTTGATTGACAATAATTTCTCTATAGATTTTATCATCTCTTTTTATATGGTGAACATCTCCTGTTGCGACGATTATTTTTCCGGCTTCTTCTGTTACTCTTATTATTTTTTCTAAGTGAGCAGCTAATTCTACTTTAGTGCCAAAGTCTCCACTTTGGATTAAATGGTCATAACACTCCATTGGTTGTACTTCTACATAGTCATAGAATCTTATGATATTTGATAACTCATCATCTGTTTTTGATTTAGCTTCATTAAATACTTCACTCTCATAACAACCACTACCTATTAGAAGGCCTTCTCTTAGCTCATTTACGACACTTCTTAATATTCTAGGTGTCTTATATAAATAAGTTGTATTTGCTAGTGAGACCAGCTTAAATAGGTTTTTAAGGCCTTGTTTATTCTTTACTAAGAGATTTATATGATGACTTCTACCATATTTATGAATATCTTCTTTAGAGACTAACTTATCTAGATCAGACATTATTTCAATATTACGATTTGATAATTTCTTTAACATTTTATGAAATACTAAAGCTGTTCCTTCTGCATCATAATCTCCTCTATGATGAGCTGATTCATCCCAAGGTACTTCATATCTTTTAACTAGAGCTGATAAACTGTGTCTAGCATATGTATTATCTAGTGTTCTTGATAATTCTAAAGTATCAATAACTGGGTTTTTAAATTCTCCAAAATTATATTTTTTATATGCCATCTCTAAGAATGAAACATCAAACTTAGCATTATGAGCTACCATTGGACAGTCTCCAAACCAGTCAATGAATCTTTTAATGGCATTTTCTTCATTATCTTTATCTTTTAACATATCATCTGTAATATTAGTTATTTCAGTAATCTTAGTTGGTAAAGGTCTACCTGGATTAATTAATTCGTCATACTTTTCTAATATTACACCATCTTTTATTTTTACAGCTCCTACTTCAATTATAGAGTCTGCTCCACCAGCATTAAAGCCAGTTGTTTCAAAGTCAAAGACAACATAAGTTTGCTCTAACATGTTTTTATCATTAGGACGAGTTACTATATCTACTGAATCATCTATCATAGTAAGTTCTGCTCCATAAATAGCTTTGAAGGGCTTTTCTCCTTCTTTTAGATTCTTATTATGAGAAGTTACCATATTAAAGACATGAGGAAAGCCTTGTACACCATTATGATCAGTAATAGCAACACTATTCATACCAAATTTCATAGCAGTTTTAACTAAGTCTGTTTCATCTGCTACTCCATCCATTTGACTCATTTTACTATGAGCATGTAATTCTACTCTTTTTACTTCTGCAGTATCTACTACATCTTCTGTTTTCTTTTCTATTTTTAATATATCTCTTGCATTAAGTACTAATTCTCTAGCAAATTGATCATTCTTAGTATAACCTCT
>OCTW011577774.1_pt1 | contig 13921 bp, 13 predicted proteins | sample 1539671 | NCBI WGS metagenome assembly OCTW01 (sample SAMN02144230, study PRJEB22623) | gut metagenome | biome: sheep rumen | host: Ovis aries | place: New Zealand | reverse complement strand
CAATCACATCAATGCCAGCCTCATGAAGTCCTCTGACGCATTCATCAAATACCGCAAGCGGATATCCGCGGCGCATCCACTTCGCGCTTGTTTCATGAATGGACTGGAGGCCCAGCTCCACCATAAACATTTTTTTGGGATATTTCTGTTTCAGCTCTTTCAGAAGGCAAAGCACATCCTCATCCACGCAATCCGGTCTGGTTGCGATGGAAATGCCGGCGAAAAGCGTATCCTCCAATGCGGCTGTAAAGAGTTTCCGCAGTCTTTCAACCGGCGCATAGGTGTTTGTATAAGCCTGGAAATAGGCAATGTAATCCCCTTCTGAAGCATTCTGGTGATTGAAGATCATATCTTCGCGCTTCATCGGCGCTCCGTCATATTTCACGGCAAAATCACCGGATCCGCCCGCGCAGAAAATACATCCCCTTGTACCGATCTTTCCGTCACGGTTGGGACATGTCATGTTCGCGTCAAGAGCGGTGCGGTAAAGTCTTCTGCCGTATGTTTCCCTGCACCAGGCGGCAAATGAGAGGTAACGTTCCATATCTCAGTCCGCTTCCCTTTTCAGCCACTGTTCCATCTTTGCGTTGAGCTTGCGGTAAATATGTTCAATGAACCACGGTTCGGTGGATTTCACGTAAACCTCTTCCGGCGCAAACCAGCCGACCGCTTTGTTTTCATCCGGTTTGTTATGGATGGACTGTCCTGAGTCGGCAATCAGAAGATATGTGACGTTCAGGTGCAGATGACTGCTCACATATTCGCCCTTTTTCACATGTCCGTCGACGGTCAGAACCTCCACCGAGAAGATTTCATCGCAAAACGGACGCACATCATGGATGCCGCTTTCCTCACGGACTTCCCTGAGCGCAACCCCAAGCAGATCCTTTTGACCGTCGGCGTGTCCGCCCAGCCATGCCCAGGAGTCATAAAGATTGTGGTATGCCATCAGCACCTTTTGATGATCTTCCGATACCACCCATGCCGAGGCGGTCATGTGGGCCAGACGGTTGTCGCGCGTATAAATATCTTTCTGTGTTTCCAGAAGTTCAAGAATCAGCTCTTTGTCCTTTTCCTCCTGTTCATTGAAAGGTATGTAATTGATCAGTTCTTCTTTCAGATTCATGACAATATCTTAATACATTTCCAGAGAAAAACGGACCGCGGTCCGCTGTTTCCTTATATTTCCGAAAGGGCGTCGAGAATCCCCTCCACCTGGGCGATGAGATCCTGAACCTTTCCTCTGGCATTGTTGATTCTGGATTGTGAGAGCATGTCCGTCATGAAATTATCAAAAACATAATCCGCCACTCCCAGGAAATCATCGATTTCCGTATCCAGCTGATAAAACCCGTTGAGATCAAGCAGTTCCCGGTTGAGTATTTTCAGGGACTGATGAGCGCTGCGCATTTCATCGGATGCCTCACGCATTTTCTTACGCTTGACAGCGGTGATGATCATGCCTCCTCCCATGATATCCGCGATTCCCCAGTTTCTGGCCTTGGAGAGCATTTCGTCCGCATTGTAAAGATGATACAGGGCGTCATTGGCCGCGTTGACCGCTTCCGCCACTTCGGTTTCATAATCTTTTTCCATAATTCAAGTGTACACGATTTATATGGTCCTTCAAACATGCTTTCTCAATTTTAAACAAGAGAAAAGCAGCACTGTTTCCAGTACTGCCTGATGGGTGTCATTCGCTTTCTTCGATGGTTCTTTCTGCCAGCTCAATGATTGCATCCCCGTCGATCATGCCGAACATGTGCATATCCATGGCTGAGAATTTCGCATCCGGGAACCTTCTCTGCAATGAACCGATCTGGAATGAGATCTGTGGAGCGACAAGCACAACATCCGCTTCGGGAACATATTTATCCGCCTGCTCGATGGTTGTTGCCTCAAACTCATACTCGTTTTTTCCGCTTACGGCAACTGCCTCTTCCAGTTTGCTCAGCAGCATGGTTGTGGAAATGCCGGCACCGCAAAGAAGTAAGATCTTCTTCATGTTACTGTCCTCCGCTTTACACATTTATTGTAAAACCGAAATTTATCTGCTTGCAAGATCAATGCTTAAAGCTGATCCAGCGCGTTTCTGAGATCATCGATGATATCATCGACATTTTCGATGCCGACGGAAAGTCTGATCAGATCCGGTCCGACGCCCGCCGCGACGAGTTCCTCATCGCTCATCTGACGATGGGTGCTGTTTGCCGGGTGCAGAACGCATGTGTGGGCATCCGCGACATGGGTGGCGATGATCGCAACCTTGAGGTGCTTCATGAATTCCTCAGCCGCTTTTCTGCCGCCTTTGACACCGAAGGAGACAACGCCGCATGTGCCCTCGGGCATATACTTCTTCGCTCTTTCGTAATATTTGTTGGAAGGCAGTCCCGGATAGTTGACCCATGCGATTCTGTCATCGCTTTCCAGGAATTCAGCGACCTTCTGCGCGTTGGCGCAATGGCGCTCCATGCGCACAGCCAGCGACTCAAGGCCGAGGTTGAGCAGGAAGGCATGCATCGGCGCCTGGATGGAACCGAGGTCTCTCATCAGCTGGGCGGTTGCCTTGGTGATGAAGGCTCCCTCAAGACCGAACTTTTCGGCATAAGTGATGCCATGGTAGGACTCATCCGGTGTGGTCAGACCCGGGAACTTGTCCTTGTGGGCCATCCAGTCAAATTTGCCGGAATCAACGATACAGCCGCCGACCGCGGAATCATGGCCGTCCATGTATTTTGTGGTGGAATGGGTGACGATGTCAGCGCCCCATTCAATCGGACGGCAGAAGATCGGTGTGGCGAATGTGTTGTCAATGATCAGCGGTACGCCATGGGCATGAGCCGCGTTGGCAAAGCGCTCAATATCAAACACAGTCAGTGCCGGGTTGGCAATGGTCTCACCGAAGACACACTTGGTATTGGGCTTGAAAGCAGCTTCGAGCTCCTCATCGCTGCAGTCAGGATCAACAAATGTGAAGTCAATGCCCATACGGCGCATGGTGACATTGAACAGATTGTATGTGCCGCCATAGATGGCTGCCGAAGCGACGACATGGTCACCGCAGGAAGCCAGATTGAAGACAGCGAAGAATGAAGCAGCCTGGCCTGAGCTTGTCAGCATCGCCGCACTGCCTCCCTCAAGCGCTGCAATCTTTGCCGCAACGTGATCGTTGGTCGGGTTCTGCAGTCTGGTATAAAAGTATCCGGATGCCTCCAGATCGAACAGTTTTCCCATATCCTCACTGGTATCGTATTTGAAAGTCGTGCTCTGGATGATCGGCACCATTCTCGGCTCGCCGTTTTTCGGAACATAGCCGGCCTGGACGCACTTGGTTTCCTTTTTCATATGCAAGTCTCCTCAATATAAGAATTATTATAAGCTTTCTTTATGCATGTATCGCCCATGAATTTTTCATCGGTCTCTTTTTTTCATTATCTGCGGATTGATTGCGATGCAAAGACAGACGGATGTGAAGAACACATAGAGAAATCTTCCCGTCAATGCGAAGATGAGCAGAAATAAAGCGGCGATGGATCCGTACACAATTCTGTATGATCTGATCTGTTTCTCATCCATGGTTATTTTCCCTTTTTCACAAACACATATTCTGCTTCTTCCGAAAGTGTGCTGCTGTATTCATAGCCCAGATTGAAGTTTACGATCTGCCGCACATCCTCCACCTGATTTTCGGAAAGCCACCAGGTCATTTCACCGCGCGCCATCTTTGCCATGGTTGCCTTCTGTACGGGTTTCCTGTTTCTGATTTCCGCGAAAACGGGTGTGATCATCGTGTCATCCTCACCAAGATACTCCTGCACGCAACGGGAATATTCCTTTGAGGCAAGATTCACAATGATGCCGTCCTCATCCCGGACCTCTTTGTAAATGCTGTCCTTCCAGTAATCATAAAGACTTCCTGCGGCAGGAAGAACCGCCTGCATTTCAAGACGGTAAGGCGCGATGCCGTCAAAGGGTTTGAGCACACCGTAGAAACCGCTCAGAATCCGCAGATGCTTTTCAAGATATTCCAGCTGTTTTGCGGTCATGGCACCCGGTGCCAGATAACGGAACGCCAGGCCGCTGTATGAAAACACCGCCGGGGAAAGACCCTTTCTGAGATCCATATCTGCGAGTCTCTCCATGTTTTCTCTGATCAGTGCATCCGAGCAGTTCCAGATTTTTTTCAGCTGTGCCGCATCATAAGACTTCAGTTCTTTCAGAAGCTCTTCTGTCCGAGTCAGAAAAACAGGCAGATCATGATATGCGAAATCATCATCCGCCCTGACCATCTTCTTGGCCGGGGAAAGAATGATTTTCATGAAAGATCCGCCAGCACATCATCCGCGTGCGGCTGCGGCTTGACCTTCTGATAGGTTTTGATGATGATGCCGTTTTCATCGATGAGATAGGTGGAGCGCTCGGTTCCCATGACTTTCTTTCCGTACATGGTTTTCTCCTTCCACACATCATAGAGCTCCAGCACCTGATGTTCCGGGTCCGCCAGAAGCGTGAACGGAAGCTCCTGCTTTGTTTCGAAATTCTTATGGGATTTCACACTGTCTTTGGAGATGCCCAGAATCACCGCACCCTTTTCACGGATCTGCGGATAGCGGTCGCGGAATGAACATGCCTCTTTGATACAGCCCGCGGTCTGGTCCTTGGGATAAAAATAAAGAATCACTTTCTGTCCGAGATAATCGGACAGCTTATGCATTTCCCCGTTCTGGTCATACAGTTCGAAATCCGGGGCTTTTGTGCCAGTTTCAAGCATTGTTGTTTACCTTCTTTCCTGTCCATTGTAACAAAAAGCCTCCGCAAACGTGCGGAAGCTTGTGATGACTGAGTTTTCGCAGCTCTTATTCGGAGCGCAGCGCGATGACCGGATCCTTCTGGGCAGCCTGTCTGGAAGGAATCAGACCGCCGATCAGGGTGAGGATCACACTGATGATGACCAGCACCACCGCGTTATGGGCGGGCAGGAAGGCGTTGATCGCGTAGTTGTCGGTAAGATTGTGGATCACCGCGTTGATCGGCACAAGCAGCGCGTAAGTGATGCCGATGCCAAGCAGACCGGAAAGCAGACCGATGATGAATGTTTCGGCATTGAACACTTCCGAGATATTCCGCTTGGAGGCGCCGATGGCACGCAGGATACCGATTTCCTTGATTCTTTCAAGCACGGAGATATAGGTGATGATGCCGATCATGATCGATGAAACGATCAGGGATACCGCCACAAAGGCAATCAGAACATAGCTGACCGTATTGACGATGTTGGTGACGCCGCTCATCAGTGTTCCGACCACATCGGTATATTCGATCACCTTGTCCGGATCATTCTCACGCATGTCCGCGTTGTACTGATCCAGGATTTTCAGGATTTCCGCCTTGGATTCAAAATCCTTCGGATAGATGGAAATGGAATAAGGCTTGTTCAGATCGGCATATCCGAAGTTTCTCAGATTGCCATCATAGGAATACTGGTTGGATGACATCATGGAGCTCATCAGCGCCTTCATATCCTCTTCGCTCATGGTCACCTTGATTGCCTCCGAGAAGGCATTGGCGTCCACCTTGAAGGCGTTGGAGAGATTGGCAAGACCGGAGAGCTGCGATGAAATCGCCGAAGTCAGTCCGGCTGACATCTGCGACATCATCTGCTGCACACCGCTTTGAATGGAGCTTTGCAGGGAGTTCACAAAACCGCCGGTCTGCTGATTGATCAGTGTGCTGATCTGCGCGGAAAGATCATCCGCGTTGATCGCCTTTGCGATGCCGGAAGTCAGAGTGCTCTGTGTGCTTTCAAGGGCCAGATACTGATTCAGCGAATCCGTAAACAGCGACGGATCGGGGATATCGCCCTTTTCCTTTGCATAGGCCGTATAGCCTTCATTGAGGGCTGTGACAAAGCTCGACAGCTGTTCCTCAGTGAATTCGACTTTGCCCAGTTCCGTCTGCACATTGACCAGGGCTTCGCTCAGCAGCTTCTGCGCCTCTTCGGAATTCAGATATTCATTGAGATACTGCGTGTATACATCGGGATCGGTGGTGGGAATCTCATGATCGACAAGCCATTTCGGATAACCTTCCATGACATGCACAAGAGCCTGGCGGAAAACATCCGGATCAATGGAGGCCATGCCGCTTTCCTCGATCAGTTTTTTCAGTTCGTCATTGAGGCTTGTTCTGCCTTCCTCTGTCTGCATCCATTCGAAGAATGACCGGCCGAGTTTAGCCCAGTCGGTTGTTTCTTCCTTTGCGCTGTAATCGACATATCCTTTGACTGTATCGGAAGCCAGATTCAGAAGCGTTTCGGAATCAATGTCAAAGCGCAGCTGTGAAAGCAGAGAACCAAGATCCATGTTCACCTGGGGCACATCGAAGTTCAGGGCGGAGAAATCCACCGTTGAAGCCAGATCGATTCCCGAGAAGTTCATGTTCATGGTGCTCATGTCAAAGTTGAAGGCATTCTGAAGGGCCTGCTGATCCACACTGAACATCTTTGACATATCCAGTCCGTCCGGTCTTTCATCAAAGCGTTTGCCGGTGATGATGTTGATATCCGGATCTGAGCGCTGCTGCTTTACGATGGTGCTGTCCGCGGCGTCGCGCACAACATGCTCTATCAGGCTGGACGGGTAGCCGATGCCCGAAAGAAGCATGGCGGCGGAATCGGTGTCCTTGGGTTTGACAACACCGACAATCCGGATCTCCGTGCCGTTTTCAACCAGCGACTTCATGAATTTCTCGTCTTCGCTCTTATCCTTGTAGACTTTGAATTCCTCATCATAAACATAATGGTCAGCGCTGGAAATCAGGCGGAATGTGACATTCAGGAAATCCTCATAGGAGAATTCCATGAGGCTGGTGTCATCAACGGTGACTCTGTCCGTCTCGGAGAACTGTTTGAGCATGTCTGTCAGTTCCTCGGGATCGCGCAGTCCCATTGTATACAGGGTATAGTCAGTGACTCTTCCGGTCGGGGAAAGCACCAGAACGCATTCATTGAACTGCTCGGGCCAGTGTCCCGCCTTGACCTCATACTGATTGATATACAGATCCTCATTTTCGGGGATGGGATGGAAAGTATCCGTGCTCATGAAAGCTGAAAGGGTTGATGAGCCTCCGGAATATCCAAGACCCATCGCGCTGAATGTCCTGTCCGGATTAACCTGTCTGGCCTTCCCGTTTGTGATCTGCCAGATTTCCGGGGTGATTGACCAGCTGTATTCAATCGCTTTGGTATATTCATCAATGCCGCTCTGATCGCTTTCCAGGAATTTCCTCAGGGAAATCAGATCATTGGTATTGAGTCCCGAGAACATTCTGGTGATGGTTCTTCTTTCCAGAACCGAATCCTCGGAATTGACTTCGGTGGTATCGGTGCGCTCGGCAATCTGTGCCAGGGAGACCGCGTTTGTCTGGATCGCGATCGGATATTCCGAAAGCGTATCCTCCTCAATCGAGCGGATGTAATCATTGACGCCGTTGGAAAGCGAGAGAATCAGGGCGATGCCGATGATGCCGATGGAGCCGGCAAAGGCAACCAGGAAGGTTCTCGCCTTCTTCGTGCGCAGGTTGTTGAATGAAAGGGCCAGCGAGGTCAGCAGCGACATCGACGATTTGCCGAGATTGTCAAACCGTGTGGGCTCCTCATTGCTCTCATAGGGATCACTGTCCGAAATGATGCGTCCGTCCTTGAGTCTGACAATGCGTGTCGCATACTGTTCGGCCAGTTCCGGGTTATGGGTGACCATGACAACCAGACGGTCCTTGGCGACTTCCTTGAGCAGATCCATGACCTGCACGGATGTTTCCGTATCCAGGGCTCCGGTCGGCTCATCCGCCAGAAGGATATCCGGATCATTGACCAGCGCACGGGCAATCGCGACTCTTTGCATCTGACCGCCGGAAAGCTGGTTGGGCTTCTTGTGCACCTGTTCGCCAAGTCCCACTCTGTCCAGGGCCTCTTTCGCCCTTCTGGAGCGCTCACTGCCGGAAATACCGGAAATGGTCAGGGCCAGCTCCACGTTGGAGAGGATGGTCTGATGGGGAATCAGGTTATAGCTCTGAAATACGAAACCGACTGTGTGATTGCGGTATGAATCCCAGTCTCTGTCTTTGTATTTTTTTGTGGAAATATCATTGATGATCAGATCGCCGCTGTCATATCTGTCCAGGCCGCCGATGATATTGAGCATCGTCGTTTTGCCTGAACCGGACGGTCCCAGCACCGCCACGAACTCATTGTCTCTGAGGCTTAACGAGACATGGTCCAGGGCGGTCTGTTCAAGATCACCGGTCACATATTTCTTGCATATATCTTTTAACTGCAGCATAAAAATTCTTTTCCTCCGCATCAGCGGACGGAAATATTATAATCGTTTGAAATGATTTATAAATGTGTTATGCCCCCACTCTTAACAATTCATCTGTTTTCTGATGTCCCGCAATAGTATGATGGAACCAACAAGGAGAAATCTATGCCCTTTCAGCTGATCCGCAATGACATTTCAAAAGTGAAGGCCGATGCCATCGTCAATTCCGCCAATCCCGAACCAATGGTTGGCAGAGGTTCCGACATGGCAGTCTATCAGGCGGCCGGTTATGAAAAACTGCTCAAAGAAAGAAAAAAGATCGGTTCCATCAAGCCGGGCGAAGCGGCGGTGACGGAAGCTTTTGATCTGAATGCGAAATATATCATCCACACGGTCGGTCCCGTCTGGCATGGCGGCACTCACCGTGAAATGGAAACCCTGGCTTCGTGCTATCGGAAGTCACTGATGCTGGCAAAACAGCTCAAGTGCAAAAGCATCGCATTCCCGATGATTTCCACGGGTGTCTACGGCTTTCCGAAAGATCTTGCCCTGAGCACCGCCTTAAAAGAAATTGAAACCTTCCTGATGGAAGATGAAATGAATGTGACCCTGGTCGTCTATGACCGCTCCTCTTACCAGCTTTCAGCCTCCCTGAACACATCCGTGCGGGAATATATCAATGACCGCCAGGCTGAAGAAGGTGCCATGCATGTTTACGGCGCCTCACTTCCGGAAATATCGGAAACCTCATCCGTCTTTTCCACTTATGATGCCGCAAAGAATCAGCTGCCGCCCAATGAAGTGCGCAGACCCGGAAGAAGAAAAGAATCTGCCTTACGGCCTTCAGCCGCTCCCTCCTTTTCCCTCAAAGACCTGCTGCGCAGCCATGAGAGGACTTTCCAGGAACAATTGCTTCATCTGATTGATGAAAGAGGATTGAGTGATGTGGAAGTGTACAAGAAGGCCAATCTTGACCGCAAGCTTTTCTCAAAGATCCGCTCCAATAAAAACTACACACCGAAAAAGAAAACCGCGCTTGCCCTGGCGATCGCGCTGAAGCTGGACATTGATGAGACGAAGGATCTTCTTGCCAGAGCCTCTTTGGCATTGTCCCCGTCCAGTCCCTTTGATCTGATCATTGAATACTGCATCCGCCATGAGAAATACAGCATCATCGAGATCAATTCCATTCTCTTTGAATACGATCAGCAGCTGCTTGGTGATGCCTGAAAATGTCGCTTTTGAAGCGACCTTTTCTTTCTGTTTCCGGATTATTCTCAAAGTGTAAAAACAAGGAGGAAACAGAAAATGAAAAAAGGATTGACAGAACTTGTGATGATTCTCGACAAGAGCGGCTCGATGCACGGGCTTGAGGCGGATACGATCGGCGGATTCAATTCGATGATCGAAAAGCAGAAGAAGGAAAACGGCGAGGTCCTTGTTTCGGTGGTTCTCTTCAATGAGAAGGCCGATGTCATCTATGACAGAAAGGATATCCGCGCCATTGAGCCGATGAACGACAGACAGTATTGCGTCAGCGGATGCACCGCTTTGCTTGATGCGGTGGGACGCGCCATCAGACATATCAAAAGGGTCCACAAATACAGCCCTGCGGATACCGTGCCTGAAAAGACACTGTTCATCATCACCACCGACGGCATGGAGAATGCCAGCCGGGAATACACCTATGCAGAAGTCAAGAAGATGATTGAAAAGCAGAAGGCAAAGCACAACTGGGAATTCATCTTCATGGGTGCCAACATCGACGCCATCGAAACCGCAGAGCGTTTCGGCATCCGTAAGGAACGGGCGGTCAACTACCGCAGCGATGCCGAGGGCACAGCCCTGAACTATGCGGTCATGTCGGAGATCGTCCACAGAGTCAGATCTTCCGCAACACATCAGGAAATGGATGCGGCTTTGGATGATGAGGCGCTCATGGCTCCCATCCGCGAACATTTCAGCAGAAAATAAGAGACGAAAAGGAGGAGGGATGATATGAATCAGTACATGAAAAGCGCTGTATACGGGGTTGCCGTCGGTGATGCGCTGGGCTGTCCGGTGCAGTTTGAAAGCAGAGCGGAAGTCAAAAGACACCCGGTGACGGATATGAGAGGCTACGGCACATTCAATCTGCCTGAAGGATCATGGACGGATGACACCAGCCTGACCCTGGCCGCCCTTGCCTCCATCAAAGAGAAAAACGGAATTGACGCGGATGATATCATGGAGCGCTTCTGCGACTGGATGTATGACGGTGCATATACGCCATACGGTTTCTCCTATGACATCGGCAACGGCACCCGCAACGCAATCAATGCGTACCATAACGGTGCGGACGTGTATCATTGCGGCAGCACGGCGGAATACAACAACGGCAACGGTTCCCTGATGAGGATCATTCCCGTCTGCGTCTGGTGTGCTTTGAATGTTCCGGATGAAAAGGAAGCGGTAAAACTCATCGATCTGGTTTCCGGTCTGACCCACAATACGGAAAGAGCGAAAACCGCATGCGGTCTTTACGGTTTCATGGTAAATGCCCTGATCCATGAGGAAGGAAGTCTGAAAGAGAAGCTTCAGAAAGGAATGGACAGAGGTATCGCATATTACAAAGCTGCGGATACCGCGGAGCTCAGAACCTATCACCGCCTCTTTGATCTGGACGCATTTGCAAAAACACAGGCGGACCGGATTGAAAGCAGCGGTTATGTCGTCGATGCCTTTGAAGCGGCAGTATGGAGTCTCATCACAACCAACAGCTTCAAAGAGGCGCTTCTCAAAGCGGTCAATCTCGGTGATGACACGGATACCGTGGCCGCCATCGCCGGCGGACTCGGCGGTCTTTATTACGGACTGGATGCGATCCCGCAGAACTGGCTTGAATCGCTGAAAAACAAAGAGCTGTTTGAAAACCTGCTCGATTAAAAAACCGGAACGCCATGTCCCGGTACACACCTCCGTAAAACGGGGGTTTTCTTATGCCTTTTTCAGAATGGTCTGGTAATAGAGAACCGTGATCAGCCAGACGGCAATCAGCGGAATGATCACAGAAGCGCCAAGCAGACTGACCTCCCCGATTGTGGCGCCGCCGGTAAATGCGGCGGATACCAGTGCCATTCCCACATAGATGACGACAAGCAGCAGCACAAACAGATAATACCTGCGCAGCTCTGTATGCATGATCTTATGACGCATGCCGGTTTCCGTGCCGATCTGGGAAAGGATCGCAAATTCCTTTCCTCTTGAGGAAAGATCGGTTTCCAGACGGAACATGATGGTCAGTGACTGAAGGATCGCTATGGCGATATAAGAGAAGATGATCAGCAGTTTTTCAACCGGTGAATTCTCTCTGGCAAACAGCATGGACATCATGACCATCAGATCCGCAATCAGAAGATACACGGTGATTTTGGAGAACTGCACATCCCTGCGCACAAAGCCGTTGGCAGCCGCTTTGACCGTATCGGCGGTACCTCTTTTCCGGTTGTATGCGGTCAGTGCCGGAAGCAGCACGTAATTGATCGTGCGGTCCAGACCGACACAGCCGATCAAAGCCATGATGGCAAGGCCGCCTGAGCCTTTGAAGAAACCGTAAAGCGGGAAAAGCGCGGCGATGATGCCGGCCAGATTGAGAAGCAGCTGGAAGATCTTTGTATTGGTGACGCCGTATCCGCCCTGCTTTTTCATGGCGGCGATGTTTCCGCCGGAAAGCAATACCGCTCCGCTCTTGTAGGCAAAGGAGCAGTTGAGCAGCGTGATCACGCTGATGACAAACAGCATGACCATCCAGAATTCCACCATCGCAAATGATGAAATACCCACGACGATATCCGCACCGCTCTTAGCCAGAATGGCATTGAGTCCGCCAAGCATGAGATATCCTGTTCCGATTCCGAGCGGAACCGACACCAGCATCAACAGAACCGTCTGGATCAGAAGATACATGGCCATCTGGATATAGGTGGCGCCGCAGATCAGTCTGACCGCGAGCTCCTTCGCCTTGTTTTTAACGAAGAAGTCATTGCAGAAGAACAGGTCAATCGCGCACATGACAACCACAAACACCATCATCAGATTGGAGATGTTTCCCTTCGAAAGCAGCTCGATGATATCGGCCAGATTGTTGTTGGTCACATATACCTCCGGTCCGGTTGAAGCCGCTTCCGCCATATTGAAATAGACAAACAGCAATGCCGTGGTGATATAGAAGGTCAACGCAAAGAAGACCGCCTTGGACATGCTGTTGCGCAATGAGCGCAGCGCTTCTTTGAAAATCATGCGGTTTTTCTCCTTGTGCGGTTTGAGGAGCTGATTTCAACGATCTTGCGGAAATAGGTATCCTGATCCATTCCCTCTCTGCTGATTTCCTGACTGATTGCTCCGTCTCTGATGAAGATCAGACGGGAAGTGAATGAGGCAACAAAGGAGTCATGGGTAACCATGACAATGGTTGATCCGCTTTCGCGGTTCATCTTTTCAAACAGTTCCATGAGTTCCTCGGAATTCTCCGAGTCCAGGGCTCCGGTCGGCTCATCGGCGACGATCAGGCCGGGATTGTTGATCAGCGCACGGCAGATCGCGGCTCTTTGTTTCTGACCGCCCGAGCATTCCGGCGGTATCTTGTTGAGCAATGAGGAAATGCCCAGCTTTGCGGCAATATCCTCAACCAAGCCTTCGATCTTTTTCGGATCCTGCTTTGCCAGAGTCATCGGCATGGCAATATTTTCAAACATGGTATGGGTATCCAGAAGATTGAAATCCTGGAAAATAAAGCCGAGGTTTTCATAGCGGAAACGCCCGATCTCATTGGCGGACATGTTCATGACATTCTTTCCGTTGATAAAGACCTTTCCGTCGGTCGGATAATCCATCGTGGAAATCATATTGATAAAGGTGGACTTGCCGCTGCCGGAAGGACCCATGACACCGAGGAATTCCCCCTTGCGCACTTCAACGTTGATATCGTGAAGCGCGGTGACCGCATTCATGGATTCGGGATTGTACACTTTCTTCAGATTGACTGTTTTCAGGATGACTTCATCATTCATAACCGCATTCTCCGTTCTGTTTAAGCCATGCATATTATACATAACCGTTTTTGATAAATCTAATACTGCATATGCATACTGTCCCATAACGAAAAAGAATGCCTGCAGGCATTCAGATAATTCTCTCTATTGGTCTTCTGACAGAAACTGAGCAATCGCGAAATCATCCGCCACAAACATGATCTGACACTCTGCCTCTTCTTTGAAAAGGTGCTGAAACCAGCCGGCCGAATGGGTGCCCCGGCATACCGAGTGGGTGCTGTTGGCGACATAGCCGAATTTCGCGCCGGTGTTTCCGTATACAGCGATGGCCTCGTCATCATACGGATTGTCATGGTCCTTTTTCAGACGCAGGATCAGTCCCGGTCTGAACATGCCGCTGCCCGCAAATGAGTTGATATGCACGATACTCATGTAATATTTCTCTTCCATAAAAAACCTCCATGACTCCCCCGAATCATTGAATGGCATTCATCCCTGTCTGTTTTACATCCGCATTATCACTTCGCACTCATGACAAAAAACACGCCATTGGTGATATGATGAAAAAAACAA
>OCTW011604148.1_pt1 | contig 13923 bp, 13 predicted proteins | sample 1539671 | NCBI WGS metagenome assembly OCTW01 (sample SAMN02144230, study PRJEB22623) | gut metagenome | biome: sheep rumen | host: Ovis aries | place: New Zealand | reverse complement strand
ACACAAAAACCAAGTGGAGTAGTAGATGATCAGATATGGTCAAATTCACATTTTAAAGTATGTTTAAAAGTTCAAACAACAGAAGATAGTATGGAAATGTTAAAACGACCAGAAGCATCAGAAATCAAAGAAGCAGGACGATTCTATTTACAAGTAGGTAACGATGAATTGTTTGAATTAGGACAATCAGCTTGGGCTGGCGCAAAATATATACCTGCAGATAGAGTTGTTAAAAAAGTAAATGACTCAATTGATTTTATTAGTAATGATGGTTCTATAATAAAGAATATAAATAATCAAATTCAATTGACTGACTCTAATAGTTACGGTGAACAATTACCTAATATAGTAAAATATTTATATGATTTATCAGTAAAAGAAAACATTAATTTTAAATCTTTATGGCTTCCTAGTATACCAGCAGACATATATTTAAATGATTTAGTCAAGAAATATAATTATGGTGTAACTCCATATGAAATAAACCCTATTATAGGTGAATATGATAAACCTGCTAATCAATTTCAGGGTTTATACACTTTAAATTTAAATTCTCAGAATACAATAGTATTTGGTGTACCAGGTTCAGGAAAAGAAAATTTATTATCAAATATAATTTATTCGTCATGTGTATTTCATAGTCCTAGTGAAGTTAATTTCTATATACTGGATTTTGGATCTGAAGTATTACATGTGTTTAATAAAATGCCACATGTTGGAGATTTTATCTCATCTCTTGAAAAGCCAAAAGTTATGGCCCAATTTGAGTTTTTAGAAAACGAAATAAGGCGAAGAAAAGATTTGTTTTCAGATTATTCTGGTAGTTATAGTCAATATTGTAAAGAAAGTGGAAATAAAGTTCCTTTAATTGTAACAATAGTAAATGCTTATGAAGGATTTATGGAAAATTGTAGTGAATATGATGATTATTTTGTCCACTTATTACGTGAAGGTAGTAAATATGGTATTGTTTTTGTAGTTAGTGCTGTATCAACAAATAGTGTAAGAAGTAATGTCTTAGAGTATTTTAATAATAAAATAATATTACAAACAGCTGATCCTTTTGATTATCAATATATTTTAGGAGCCGAACAAGGAACAACTCCATTAAAAACAACTGGTCGTGGATTAACTATCATTGATGAAGAAGCAACAGAATTCCAAACTGCTAATATAACGTTGATAGAAAAAGTAAACGAAACAATTAGTAATAATTCTAAAGTTTTAATGGAAAAATATAATTATAAAGCACCTGAAATAAGAGTAATGCCTTCTGTTGTGAAGTTAGACAGATTGTTTAGATACACTAGAGGTATTGATAAGATTCCATTAGGATATTCTAGAGATAGGGTAGAACTTACTTATTATGATTTTATGAATAATAGAAATAGTTTAATAGTAGGTCCTAAGGTAATTGATAATATGACTTTTATGGGTGGAATAATTGATTTAATTGATTCAATAAAAGGAATTAAGTTAAATGTGATTGACATTATTACATGTATAGAAACAGATGGAAAAATGTCTTATTATAATGTTGATTTTATGACTCCATTTTTAGAAATCTTAGATGATAGCCAATCAGAACCTGTTATAAATGTATTTTTAGGTATTGGTGAATATAAAAATAATTTAAATGAAGATGAAATTGAAGCTTTTAATAGTATAATGAATAATTTAGATACATTTAAGAATCAAACATTTATCTTTATTGATAATTATAATAGTCTTACTAAGATAATAGATGAATCTTGGTTTAAGAATATAAACACTACATCAGGTATTTGGGTAGGTAATGATATTGATATGCAAACAGTATTTAAATTAGAAAACTTAAATACTTATGATGCAGAGGAATCATTTAAAGATATAATTTATAAGATTATTGATAATAAGTATGAAGTTATAAAAGGAATTGGTGTTGAAGAGGAGGATTTATTCTAATGAAAAATAAGGTTATAGTAAAAATACTTGTACCAGAGATAGATGAATCTTATGATGTTTATCTACCAATTAATAAAAAAATAGGTAACATTATTGAACTGTTGAATAAGTCAATTAATGAATTATCAAATGGAAATTTTCCTCTTTCTTCTAACAATGTACTATATAATGCTGATAAAAAGAATATTTATCAATCAGATGTATTATTGGCTAATACAGATATAAGAAATGGTACTAGACTAATAATATTATCAAGGTAGAAGTGTTAATAAGTGTAAAAAAATAAAAGTCTTTGTTGACAAAAAAAGTTTTATATAATATTCTAAGATTAGGATATGATATGTGGAGGTGAGTTAATTAATGGCAAATTTAAGTATTTCACGTGCAACATACGGACGTGATAGCGCAGGAGCAGCTAAATTAAGAACAAACTTATTAGGTGATATACAAGCAGCAAGAAAGGCTTTAAAAGGAGCTGATTATCAAAGAGTTATTACAACTGTTCGTCAAAACTGGGCAGGAGCAGATGCTGATAAGTTTGTAAAAGAATTTAAAGCTACAGTTAATAAAATTTATACAGATTTTGAAACATATGGTAGATTTATTGACACTGCATTAGCTGATGACAAAAGACAATTTACTAAAATGCAAGCAACAAATGCAAGTAGAATAACTCGTCATTAGTAAATACATATTATAGAAGGGATATATATATGGCAACAAAAAAAGCAACAAAAAAAGTAAAAAAAAGTACTAAGGCAGCAGCAAGTACTGGTTCATCTACTGTTGTAGGAATCAAACTTTCTGGTATTGATAAAATAGTTAGTTCTATTGATAATTATAAAAAAGCTGTATCAGCAAAAACTCATGTTGCTGCAAATAATGCAAATATACAAAAAGCTATTAAAGGAACAACAAGTGAAGCTAATATTAAACAAATGTTACAATTGATTAATAGTGATATGAAAGGATTATTAGTAAGACTAGATCAATATAAAGGTGCTTTACAAGAATTGAAAACTAGTTATAAAACAAATGATACTAATAATGCTACTTTTGTTAATACATACAAAAGAGGACATTAGTTTTTAAAAGAAGTTTTAATGCTTCTTTTTTTTCTTGTTTAAATATATATTTTTAGTTATAATATTTACAAGAGGTGGAAAGAATGGAATATTCTCCTACAAAAATGCAAAATTTATTAGAAAAAAATAATTTTAGTTTTAAAAAAAGTTTTGGGCAAAATTTTATAATCGATGAGAATGTAATTAACAGTATAGTTACAAAAGCAGATATAGATGATGATACTTTAGTATTAGAAATTGGTCCTGGGGCAGGTTCACTTACATATAAGCTTGCTCAAGTTTCAAAGCAATTAGTTTGCTTTGAAATAGATGAAAGATTAAAAGACACATTAGAATCAAATTTATCTTCTTTTGATAATATAGATATTATATTTAACGACTTTTTAAGTGCTGATATAAAATCTGTTTTAGAGAAATATGAATATAAAAAATTATATGTTGTTGCTAATTTACCTTACTATGTCACAACACCGATTATTATAAAACTCATAGAAGATAATATTCTACCAAATAAAATAGTTGTTATGGTACAAAAAGAAGTTGGTAATAGATTCAAAGCGTTGCCTAAAACTAAGGAATATAATTCTTTGAGTGTGTTTTTAAATTATTATTATGATATAAAAAAAATAATCGATGTTAGTAGGAATGTCTTTATTCCAAAGCCAAATGTTGATAGTATTGTTGTAGAGTTTAATTTAAAAAGTTCTAGATATAAATTAATTGATGAAAAATTATTCTTTAAAATAGTAAAAGATAGTTTTAAACAAAAAAGAAAAACAATTAGAAACAATTTAAAAGGATATGATTTAGAAGTAATCAAATCAGTTTTAGAAAAACATAATGTTGACTTGTCAGTTAGAGCTGAGGCTTTACCTTTAGAAGTTTTTGTGGACATTTCTAATGAATTATCAAATAAGCATAATTAAATTGTGCTTTTTTATATACTTTTCTAAAAAAACACAAAAAATATGTTACAATATAAAGTGAGGTATGTTTATGATAAACAAAAAATGGGATGTAATTTTAAGTGACGAACTAAAAAAAGATTATTTTAAAAAATTAGCTTTTTTTGTAAAAAATGAATATGCAAATAAAACTATATATCCAGAGTATAAAAACATATTTAATGCATTAAGGTATACTGATTATGATGACGTAAAGGTTGTTATTCTTGGTCAGGATCCATATCATGAATATCATCAAGCTCATGGTTTATCGTTTTCAGTTTTAGTTGAAAAGAGGCCTTCGTCATTAAATAATATTTTTAAAGAGTTAAACAATGATTTAGGAATTATTAGAACAAATAATAATTTGAGTGATTGGGCGAAGCAAGGAGTTCTTTTGTTAAATTCAATATTAACAGTAGAAGAAGGTAAACCATTATCACATAAGAATATTGGTTGGGAGTATTTTACTGATAATATAATAAAATGTTTAAATGAACGTCAAGATCCAGTAATTTTTATATTATGGGGTAATTATGCACGCAGTAAAAAAAGTTTAATAACTAATTCTAGACATAAGATAATTGAGTCAGTTCATCCGTCAGGTTTATCAGCTAATCGTGGCTTTTTTGGAAGCAAACCATTTTCAAAGACTAATAATTATTTGAAAGAAATGGGTAAAAAAGAAATAATTTGGTAGAGGGGAATAATATGAAAGAAGCTTATAATTATTTACTAAATGAGATAGGATTAAAATATGGAGATAGTGTTGTTGTTGGTGTCTCTGGGGGACCTGATTCGATGGCACTTTTACATTTGGCATGTCGTTTAAAAAAAGCTATGGATATAAATGTCATTTGTGCTCACGTTAATCACAATGTAAGAAAAGAAAGTGATAGTGAAAAAGAATTTGTTGAAAAATTTTGTGCTAATAATAATGTAATATTTGAATATATTAAGATTGATAATTGGGGTGACGATAATTTCCATAACGAAGCACGAAGTAAAAGATACAATTATTTTAATAAAATTATTAAGAAGTATAATGCTAAGTTTTTATTTACTGCTCATCATGGTGATGATTTAGTTGAAACAATATTGATGAGAATTGTAAGAGGTTCTACTTTGAGAGGATATAGTGGTTTTTCTAGAACAATAGACATGGGTGATTATTTTATAATTAGACCTTTAATAAATGTTACTAAAGGTGATATTGTTGCTTATGACAAGAAACATAAAATATCTTATGTTCTTGACAAATCAAATGAAAAAGATGTTTATACAAGAAATCGTTTTAGAAAGTATATTTTACCAGCATTAAAGAATGAAGATAAGAATGTTCATCAAAAATTTTATAAATTTAGTAAAACATTACTTATGTATAATGATTATATAGATAGACAGGTAGAAAAAGTTATAAATTATATTTGTCCTCAAAACATTATAAATATCGATAAGTTTAAGGAACAAGAATATGTAATTGGAATGAAAATAATATATTATATATTAGAACAAATATATCAAGATGATCTTATGTTAATAACTGATCATCATGCAGAGCTTATATATAATTTATTAACATCTAAAAAAGCTAATTTAAGAATACATTTACCTAATAATATTCAAGCAGTTAAAGCATATAATACACTTACTTTCGTTCGTGAAAAAACAAGTATAAATGATTATGAAATAGAGTTAATTAATTATGCTAATCTTCCAAATGGTAAGAATATAGAAGTGATTGAAAAAACAACATCTGATAGTAATAATATTTGTAGACTTAGCAAAAAAGATGTTGCCTTCCCACTTCATATAAGGACACGACATGATGGTGATAAGATGAGTGTAAAAGGAATGCTTGGACGAAAAAAAATAAATGATATTTTTATAGATGATAAGATACCAATGGCAGAACGTGATTTGTGGCCTATAGTAGTAGATTCAAATGAAAATATCGTTTGGTTACCAGGATTAAAAAAATCTAAATTATGTAAAACAAAAGACGAAAAGTATGATATAATACTTAAATATTATTAAGGAGGAATATTATGGCAAATAAACAAATGAAAAGGAGTATAGTTCCGTATATATTTTTGTCTCTATTTATGATAGGTATAATTTTTATGTTTGATAACTTAAATCATAAAGTTAATCAATTAACATATGATGAATTTACAACATTAGTAGAAACAAAGAAAGTAAAAAAAATATCAATAGAACCTAATAGTTCGGCAGGAATATATGTTATTAGTGGTACTGCTAAAGGGTATCAACAAGGTGAAAAATTTGTAGTTAGAGTACCTCTTTCTGATGATGTGGTAAGTACACTTTTAGATTATCAAAGTACTTATAGTTTTAAAATGGATACAAAATCTGATCCATCATCAAATATGCTTTTACTTATATTAGTTAATGTCCTACCAATTGTAATAATCGGAGGATTAGTAGTATTTGTAATAACTAGACAGGTTGGTACAAATAATAAATCAATGGACTTTGGAAAGAGTCGAGCAAGACTTAATTCTGATAAAAACAAAGTGACTTTTGATGATGTTGCAGGACTTGATGAAGAAAAAGAAGAAGTACAAGAATTAATTGATTTCTTGAAAGAACCTAAAAAATTCCAACAATTAGGTGCAAGAATTCCAAAGGGTGTATTATTAGTAGGTCCTCCAGGTACTGGTAAAACATTACTTGCCAGAGCTGTAGCAGGAGAAGCTAACGTTCCATTTTATTTTATAAGTGGTTCAGACTTTGTTGAATTATTTGTTGGTGTAGGAGCAAGTCGTGTACGTGATATGTTCAGACAAGCAAAACATAATGCACCATGTTTAATTTTTATCGATGAAATAGATGCAGTAGGTCGTCAAAGAGGAACTGGATTAGGTGGAGGACATGATGAACGTGAACAAACACTTAATCAATTATTAACTGAGATGGATGGTTTTGGAGCAAATGAAGGTATTATTATCATTGCTGCTACAAATAGACCAGACGTATTAGATCCAGCTCTTCTTCGTCCAGGAAGATTTGATAGACAAGTAACAGTTAATTTACCAGATATCAAAGGTAGAGAAGAAATCTTAAAAGTACATGCTAAGAATAAAACATTTGCTAAGAATATCAAATTATCTAGTATAGCTAAACGTACAGTTGGATTTAGTGGTGCTGATTTAGAAAATTTATTAAATGAAGCAGCACTGTTAGCAGTACGTAAAAATAAAAAAGCAATTACTATGATTGATATTGATGAAGCACATGATAGAGTTTTAATGGGACCAGCTAAAAAGTCTCATAAATATACTGAAAAAGAGAAAAAAACTGTTGCATACCATGAAGCAGGTCATGCTGTAATTGGTTTATGTTTAGAAGGAGCAAATGAAGTTCAAAAAATCACTATTGTTCCAAGAGGTAATGCTGGTGGTTATAACTTGATGTTACCAAAAGAAGAAACATATTTATCTACTAAGGGAGAATTATTAGATACAATTAGTGGTTTACTTGGTGGTAGAGTAGCTGAAGAAATAGTATTTAAAGAGATAACAACAGGAGCACATAACGATTTTGAAAAAGCAACTAAAATAGCTCGTTCCATGGTTACAGAATACGGTATGAGTGATTTAGGACCAATACAATTAGAACACCAAGAATCAAGTGTATTCTTAGGACGCGATTATAACAAGAGCCGTAATTTCTCTAGCCAAGTAGCATTTGAAATTGATCAGGAACAACGTAAGATAATAAATGAATGTTATGAAAAAGCTAAAAAGATTATTTCTAAAAATATGGATTTATTAGAATTAATAGCTAATAGCTTGCTAGAACGTGAAACTTTAACTAAGGAAGAAATTGATTATTTGTATAAAAACAAAAAATTACCAACAGAAGATGAACTTCAAGATATGAAATATGAAAATATGAATGTTGAAGAATTGCGTGATTTAGCTAGACAAAAACAAATTAAAAATTATTCAAAAATGACAAAAGACGAATTAATAAAAGAATTAGAGGACTAATATAGCCCTCTAATTTTTTAAAAGTCATAGATTTATGTATAGAATTGTGATAAAATATTTTATAGACGTAGGAAAGAAATGGTGAGATTATGGGTAAGATTATATCATTAGTAAATCAAAAAGGTGGAGTAGGAAAAACAACTTCCAGTATAAATCTCGCAGCATCTTTAGGAGTACTTAGACAAAAAGTTTTATTAATAGATTTAGACCCTCAAGGAAATGCTAGTACAGGTTTAGGAATAAATAAAGCAGATTTTGAAAAAAGTGTTTATGATATGCTTATTGATGAAGCTACAATTTCAGAAGTTACAATTAAAACAAAATTTAAAAATTTATCAATTATTCCAGCAACAATTAATCTAGCTGGTGCAGATATTGAACTTATGGAAAAAAGTAAATTGGAACCAGGATTTATAAAAGGAAATCAATTAAAAAAATATTTAGATACAGTAAAAGATGATTATGATTATATTATAATTGATTGTCCACCATCACTTGGTATATTGACAACAAATGCTCTTACTGCATCAGATTCTGTTATTATTCCAGTTCAATGTGAATTTTTCGCACTAGAAGGAATTATGCAACTTTTAAACACTATAATGCTAGCTCAAAAGAAATTGAATCCAGATCTTACTATTGAGGGAGTATTATTAACAATGTTAGATTCTAGAACAAATTTAGGTTTAGAAGTAGTAGAAGATGTAAAAAGTTATTTTAAAGAACGTGTATATGATACTATAATTCCTCGACTTGTAAGACTTTCAGAAGCACCAAGTCATGGAAAACCAATACTTGCATATGATCCACAAAGTCGTGGAACAGAAGCTTATTTGAATTTAGCTAAGGAAGTGATTGAACGTAATGGAGAATAAGAAACGAGCATTAGGTCGTGGCCTAGAACAATTATTTAATTCAGATAATTTAAATATTGAAACAATTGAAAAACAAATATATGATGATGCGACAAATGAAGAAATATTAGAAATCTCATTAGATGAATTACGACCAAATCCATACCAACCAAGAAAAGTATTTAATGAAGAATCATTAAAAGAACTTTCAGATTCAATAAAAGAACACGGTGTATTTCAACCAATTATAGTAAAAAAGAGTATTCATGGTTATGAAATAATTGCTGGAGAACGACGTTATCGTGCATCTAAAATGGCAGGTATAAAGAAGATACCAGCAATAATTCGAACTTTTACAGATGAACAAATGATGGAAATTGCATTGTTAGAAAATTTACAACGTGAAAATTTAAGTGCTATTGAAGAAGCTCAGGCATATAAATCTATGTTAGAAAAATTAAATTTAACACAAGAACAATTATCTAAAAAGGTAGGAAAAAGCCGTAGTCATATAACTAATTTATTAGGTTTATTAAGATTACCATCAGAAATACAAGCAATGGTAAATAATGGAGTACTTACAATGGGGCATGCAAGAGCTCTTAGTAAATTAGAATCTGACGAGCAAATTGTAACAATGGCTAATGAAATAGCTAAAAACAAATTACCTGTTCGTGATATTGAACAAATGGTAAAAGAAGAAGATGTAGAGAAGAAAAATAAAATAAAAAGACATTCTTATACTACAGATTCAAACTATAGATATGTTGAAGATATAATGGCTGAAAAATTGGATACAAAAGTCAAAATTAAAGATAAAAAAATAGAAATAAAATTTACAAATGTAGCTGATTTGAATAGAATTTTAGAAATACTAAAAATTAAAGGATAGATTGATTATGGTTATTAAATATGAATATTTGTTAAAAAGAGATGTACTTGCTCCTTTTATAATTTCTTTAGGAGGATTAATAGTATATCTTATTGGTGATAAGTTAATAAGAAGGGTTTTCCATATTCGTATAGGAAAGATGGATGAAAGAAAACGTAAAACCATTAAAAGTATTACACTTAACTTATGGAAATATTTTGTTATTGTAGTTTGTGCTTTAATGATTTTGGGTGAATTTGGATTAGATACAAAAACAATAATAGCATCATTTGGATTAGCAGGAGCAGTATTAGGGTTTGCTGTTCAGGACACATTAAAAGATATTATGTCAGGATTATTTATAATAATTGAAGATCAATATCGTGTTGGTGATACTATAACTGTTGATTCTTTTAAAGGTGAAGTAGTTGCACTAGGATTAAAAACCACTAAAATTAAAGCTTATACTGGTGAAATTAAGATTGTATCTAATAGATTAATATCAACGGTAATAAACCATAGTCTTACTGCATCAATGGCAATAGTTGATGTTGAAGTATCATATGAAGATGATATTCAAAAAGTAGAAAATGTATTACAAAATTTATGTGATAGATTAAATAAGGAATTAACTTTAACAAAAGATAATGTTAATTTATTAGGTGTAGAGGAAATAGGATCAAATGGTGTAGTGTTTAGATTAGCTGCATTAACAAAAGCTATGAAACATTATGAAGTACAACGAAAGATTAGACGTGAGATTATACTTGAATTAGAAAAGAATAATATAACTATTCCTTATACACAGGTGGTGATTCATAATGAAAGATAATTACAAATTAGGATCTATTGTAATTATGAAAAAACCTCATCCATGTGGAACTAACGAATGGGAAGTAATTCGTTTGGGTGCAGATATAAAAATAAAGTGTTGTAATTGTGGTAGAACTATTATGATGCCACGTATTGAATTTAACAAAAAATTAAAAAAGATTATTTCTGAATAAGGAGGTAACAATGAGACGTATTCGAAAAAAAGCAAAAAAAACGCTTGATCCAATTATAGTTATGCTATTGTTGATAGTTTTTATTGCTTTGATAAGTGTAGTATTTTCGTTAGTGGGAATAAATGGTTCAGTAACATATATAAGTAATAATACATTGGAATCATCTTTAATAACAGTTAGAAACATTTTTTCGCCAAATGGAATCAAATCATTTTTTTCAAAAATAATGTTAAGTTATTCATCATTTATGATGTTCATAAACTTAATAGTAATTTTATTTGGTTTTGGAGTTTGTGAAAATAGTGGATTATTTGAAGCGATGTTTAGCAAATTTAAAAAAGTAAAGTTTCCTATCATAACATTCTTTGTCCTAATTCTAAGTGTTTTTGCAGGACTATTAGGTGAAGTAAGTTATGTAGTAATGATTCCTTTTACAGCAATTATGTATAAGTATTTAAATCGTAATCCAATGGTAGGTGTACTTACAGCATTTATTGGTTTATCAGCAGGATATGGAGTCAATTTTGCTTATAATTATGATGATATATCATTAGGTTTATTAACACAAACTGCTGCTCAATTAGATGTTGATAAAAACTATACATTTAAATTATTATCAAACATATACATAATGATTATAAGTGGGTTATTAATAAGTTTTATAGGTACATTTATAATAGAAAAATTCTTAGTTCCAAAATTCAAAAGACGCTTTAAGATAGAAGAAACTGTAGAATCTAAAATATATTCTAAAAAAGCGTTAATACTTACTAGAATAGTATTTATTTTAATGATTTTAATAGTTACATATACAATAATTCCTGGATTGCCTGGATCAGGAATATTACTATCATATTCTGGTGATACATATGTAGAAAAATTGTGGTCAAATTCATCACCATTTAGTAATGGGTTAGTATTTATAATATCTTTAATTATGGTTATTTGTGGATCTATTTATGGATTTGTATCAGGAAATTTTAAAAGTTCTGAAGATTTATCAAATTCTTTCAATCACCAATATAAAGATTTAGGAAAAATGTTTGTTCTATTCTTTATAACCGCACAATTATTAGAAATTATAAATTACACAAGAATTGATAGTGTAGTTGCTGGTAGATTAACTGATTTTGTAAGTTCATTACAATTTTCTGGTATATTACTTATTCTTACAGTATTTATTGTAATTTTAATAGTAGGTATATTAATTCCTAATACAATGATGAAATGGAAATTACTTTCTCCAGTAATGGTACCTCTATTTATGAGATCTAATATAACTCCAGAATTTACACAGTTTTTGTTCAGAGTTACTGACGGTATTTCAAAATTAATATCACCTGTTTTTGGTGGATTTATAGTTATGTTAGTATTTGCTGAAAAATATAATCAAGAAAATGAAAAATTTGGTCTTACTGGATTACTAAAAAAGATGAATTCTACAATTGTTTTATTCATAATACTATGGTTGTTAATTATAACTGGTTGGTATATAGTAGGATTACCTCTTGGTTACGGAATTAATTCAACATTATAATTGGCTTAGGCCAATTTTTTTCTTTCATAATAAGGGATTATGGTATAATATATTTGATTGGAGTGATATTATGAGTTTAACAGCTGGAATAGTAGGATTACCAAATGTAGGTAAATCAACATTATTTAATGCGATAACAAATCAAAAAATATTGGCAGCTAATTATCCATTTGCTACAATAGAACCAAATGTTGGTGTTGTAGTTGTACCAGATGATAGATTAGACTTTTTAAATAAATTGTATGAGCCAAAATCTTTAGTACCAACAGCATTTGAATTTACTGATATAGCAGGTCTTGTAAAAGGAGCTGCTAATGGTGAAGGTTTAGGTAATAAGTTTTTATCTCATATACGTGAAGTTGATGCAATAGTAGAAGTAGTAAGATGCTTTGAAGATGGAAATATAACTCATGTTGAAGGTCAAATAGACCCAATAAGGGATATTGATATAATAGGAATAGAACTTATATTATCTGATTTAGAAATCATCGAAAATAGATTATCTAAAATAGGAAAAAAAGCAAGTATGAGTAAAGATAAAGAAGTTGCAAGCGAAGTAGCTATACTAAACAAACTTAGAAAAACATTATTGGAAAACAAACCTCTACGTAGTCTAGATTTAACTGAAGAAGAATATAGTATTATAAAACATTATAATTTATTAACATTAAAGCCTATAATTTATATGGCTAACATTAGTGAAGATGAAATAAATGATTCTGATAATAAGTATGTTAAACAAGTAAAAGAGTATGCCCTAAAAGAAGGATCAGAAGTAATAGTTGTATGTGCAAAAATAGAAGAAGAGTTAAGTGAATTATCAAGTGAGGATAAAGCTTTATTTTTACAAGATCTTGGTATTGAAGAAAGTGGTCTTGATAAATTAGTTAAAGCTACATACAATCTTCTAGGACTAGCAACATATTTTACAAGTGGTAAAGATGAAGTTAGAGCATGGACATTTAAAAGAGGTATGAAGGCACCACAATGTGCTGGTATAATTCATACTGATTTTGAACGTGGTTTCATTAAAGCAGAAGTAATAAGTTTTGAAGACTTAAAAAAATATGGTAATGAACTAAAAGTAAAAGAAGCAGGAAAACTTCGACTTGAAGGAAAAGATTATGAAATGCAAGATGGAGATATTTGCTTATTTAGATTTAATGTTTAATTTGGGAGATATTTTATGAAAAATAAAACATTGTTAATTATGGCAGCTGGAATGGGAAGTAGATTTGGTGGCTTAAAACAATTTGAACCTGTTGGACCTAATGGAGAGTTTTTGATTGATTATGCAGTTTATGATGCAAAAAAAGCTGGTTTTAACAAAGTGGTATTTGTAATAAAAAAAGAAAATGAAAAAATATTTAAAGAAACTATAGGGAATAGAATAGAGTCTAAGATATCTGTTAACTATGTTTTTCAAGATATTAATAACTTACCACAAGGTTTTCAAGCACCAATTAATCGTGTAAAGCCTTGGGGTACTGGACACGCAATCCTATGTGCTAAAGATGTAATTAGTGAACCTTTCGTGATTATTAATGCAGATGATTTTTATGGACAAGATGCATATAAAGCTATTTCTGACTACATCGATAAAAATAATGAAGACAATTATTGTCTTGTTGGATATCGTGCAAAAAACACATTATCAGAAAACGG
>OCTW011598325.1_pt1 | contig 13924 bp, 9 predicted proteins | sample 1539671 | NCBI WGS metagenome assembly OCTW01 (sample SAMN02144230, study PRJEB22623) | gut metagenome | biome: sheep rumen | host: Ovis aries | place: New Zealand | reverse complement strand
TGTCTCTATTGTATAACTTGTTTTGTTTGATGTAGATACTTTTCCTCCATTTAAATTATATGTTATTGTATAACTTACTGGACTCCATATCGCATATAATGTTTTATTTGGACTATTTGCATTAATCCATGAATCAGCAACTCCACTATATACATTATAATGCTTAGTAGTCGCACTACTATCTTCATTCCAACCTAATAAAGTATAGCCTTTTTTTGACCATTCGCCAAATTGCCCAGTTTGTTTCCATTTTGGGACTAATAAACCATCTTCATTATATTCATATCCAAACTTTTGGCCATCTAATCTTAAGTAAAATGTTTGACTATATGTATTATTAGTACCATCGTTCTTATTAAATACTACGTTTACTTTTTTGACATATTTATTAGTTGCTTTAGATATATATTTTTCTAATACAGGATACCATTTATTTCTAAAATTGTTAATTTCATTTTCTGTAGGAATTGAATAAAACGAATCCAATTTGTACTTTGTATGTGAATAAGCAAATATTTCAGGATGTTTTTTGAAAAAATAATCAGTTATTGACTCAGCAAAGAACTCACTATTATTTTTACAACTATATGGTATTTCTCCATAATTATTTATAGTATATTCATTTTTATATTTATTAAAAATATTCATATACTCATTATAAAATTCTATTTCCTTATCATCGATTTCAACACCGCCATTCATGGCTTCCCTTCCAGAAAAAATATGACCTAGTTCATGTATAAAAGTTGGAATTAAATAATCTATATCTATATCGTTAAACTTTATATCTATAAAGCCATAAACATTATCACTTGCTCCAGGCATATTGGATTCCATAATTACGGCAACACCGGCAACATTAACACCAGCATCATTTTGAATAGATTTAAAGGTTTCACGTTTTAAAACAAAAATTTTTACTGGAGATGAAAAAAGAAATGGCTCAATATAATATAAATATTTTAACCTTTTAATAATATTACTAATTTGCTGTTCTTCTATACCACTTTCAAATTCAATAAATGTATAACCCATTAAAAAGGTCTGACTTATAGATATATTTCTATAATTATAAGCATTACTATTAGTAGCTAGATATGGAGAATTAAAATTTGGATAAAATGTAATATCGCTAGTTAATTTATATTTAGATGTTACAGCATTAAAATATTCGGAATCACCATATCTGAATATGAAATTAGTTTCATTATCCATATTGATTTTTGGAATTTTTTTTGTACTCCAAAATCCATTAAAAGAACCTTTTCTATTAAACAATGGTAATGTAATTTCACAACCACTTCCGTAATCTTTACATGTTAATTTCGTTGTTTCTAAATAATCTGTACCTGTAGAAACAAATGTTGCAGTTCTAGTTACATAAGTTGCACCTTTTAAATTATTAACATTACCAATTATATCTAATTTGATAAATAATAAATAAAATGAACATAAAATAAAAACTACTAATACTATTATAGTTAATTTCTTTTTCATAATACTCAACTCACTTCTAACATCCTATTATTAAAATAATTTTACTATATTATTAATAAAAAGTAAATAAAAAGAACTTTAATAAGTTCTTTTATTCAACATCATAACTCCATACTATTTTTGTTACTTTTCCGTTTTTATATGAAATATTAAGTCTTGCTATATTTACTATATCTCCATCAACTACAGAATCTCTATATACATATACTACTTCATTATTACTTCTAATTCCAAAATAAATATTTTCTTTATTTTCTGTATTACTTAATTCTTCTACTGAATAATTTCCATATATATATGTTCCTAATCTATGTTCTACTTTGAATTTTTTCATTACTCTTAGTATTCTTTTGCCAACTTTTATATTTCTATTTATTTTATATTTTCTACTTGTTATTTCAACTTTTACTAATATATAATCATTATAATTTTCTTTTAATGTTACTACTAATCCATCATAATATAATTCCTTATAATCATATATATTCTTTTGTACAGATTTTGTTTTTGTTGGTTTCCCTAGTTCATTTATTACTTTTTGTTCTTTGTCTCCAAATTTTAAATTTCCTATTGTTAAATCTGTTTGTGAAAATATGTTTTTATTATTTTGTCTTAATTTTACATTATTAAAATCTCCAAAATTTCTAGATATCATCAGTAGTAGTGATAAAATCACTACTACTATTAATGATATATAAAAAACTTTTTTTGGTATATTTATTTTTGACTTAATTTCATTTTTCATATTTATCACCCTTTTTATTTTGTTTTCTTAACAAGTATCATTAATCCTGTAATTGCTGCGACTAATAATGCAATTATTAATCCATACTTAATTACTACTTGTCCAGTTCTTGGTGCTATTATTAATTCTGCACTTGAACTTCCTTTTATCTCTTGTTTTTCAGTTTTTGCTTTATTTACTATTATTGAATTTCCATATACATTTCCGCTATCATCTACAAAGAATGTTGCTATATTTGCATTCTTGCTTAATTCTTTTCCAGGTGCTGCTTTTGTTTCAAGTATTCTATATTGTCCTGCTGGTAAATAATAAACTGTAGCTTTCCCGTCTTTTGTAGTAATTGTTTTATTAGTACTATTTTCGTCTGCCTTATAGAAGAATTCTCCATTTACTTCTTCTTTTGTTACTGTTACATCTTGATATTTTTTATTATCATCTAATACTTGTAATTTGAATTCGGCTCCATCAAGTGGATTTCCATATTCATCATATTTATAGAATGTAAATGGTGTTGGTTTATTTATTAATTGTTTATATGTATCTCCAGCATATTGTTCATTCTCTTCTATTGTAACCATTGTAAATCTATCTTCATCTTTTTTAGGAAGTGAATATCCTTTTGGTGCTTTTACTTCTTCTATTATATAACAATGATTATATTCTAAGTATTGAACTAATATTTCACCTTGTTGAAGTTCAACACTTTCTTTTTCAGTATTTAATAACTCACTAAAATCAGACCATGTTCCTATAAAATCTGTATACGTTAATTTTGTTGTTTCATTTACTGGTATATTCTTACATGTTCCATTTTTGTCTGAACATGTTTGAATTATATCTGTATCTGCGACTGGTCTATTTTCATAAACACCATCTCTTATTGTTTTTAATTTTAGTAGTGTCTTAGGTTGATTCATAGCACTTAAATTTGCATCACAAGTTGTACCTTCATATATTTTAAATTCTGCTCCTTCAAGTAAGCTACCATCATCACCATATTTTCTTATTAACAATGCTGTTGGTACATTTGGCATATCTATTTCTTTAGTTTCTACTGTTTCACTGCTTACAGTAAAGTCAAATTCAGCATCTCTTCCAATTGGAAGTAAATAATTTACTGGAGCTACTGTTTCAAGTAATACATAATTATAACCTGCTGGTAAATATCTAAGTACTAGTATTCCATGATATGGATGAAGTTCTGTTATTCCTGAAGCATTTAATTTTTTATATTTATATACTTCTACACCACTTACTCCTGCAGCATCAGTAATATCTTCTTCATCTCCACTAATAACTGTTCTTGCTTCAAAGTTAATTAATGTTATTCCTGCTGCTTTTCTTTCTTCATCAGTTGCATAATCAGATGGATGACATTCTGTATTTGCTTTGCATTGATATACTTTAAATGTTGCTGTTTCATCTGGTATTAAATATCCATATTTTGAATCTCTTTTTTCAAATCTAATTCTTGTTGGCTTATTTGATATTTCTCTTGTTATTGAACTCTTATCAGCTGGCTCTGTTTCTGGTAATGTATATTTAACTACTTGATGTCCTTTATTATCAAATGGTAATGCATAATCATAAGTTATGTTTTCATTTAATAATACTAAATTTGCTGGATCAGTTGTTTCAATTTCTTCAATATAATATTCTGAAGATCTTATTAAATTAATAACTTTTAATTTCCCTTTATAAGTATTTATTTTAGTAACATTACCTTTACCTTTTTCATACTTATAAACATTACCTTCTTCATCATTTGTTCCTACCTTAGTTAATTTTAGTATATTACCATCACTATCTCTTAGATAGAACTTAGCTGTATCAAATAATTTTACATCACTTTCTAGAGTTGCTTTATCAGCTTCTGAATAATATTTATAGAAATCTTTTTTGATAAATATAATTTCTGTTGGAGTATTAACTACATTATCAGTTAATATTTCATAATCTTGATTTTCTGAAACAGTTGTATTTAATACAGTAAATTCTGTTTCTTCTTCTGTAGCTTTTGGATTATAATATCCATCTGGTGCATTTGTTTCAACAAGTACATATTTATAATCTGCTGGTAAATATCTAATTATTAACTCTCCATTATATGGATGAAGTTGTGATACACTACCAGAATTTAATTTTGCATATTTATAAACTTCTTTACCTGAATCTTCGTTATCATCAGTAATAACACCTCTAGCACTAAAGAATACTTTAGTTCCATTTGTTTTTGTACAAGTTGTTACTGTTTTTGCACATTGATATATTTCAAATGTTGTTTTTTCATCTAAAATTAATTCTCCAGTTCTCTTATCAGTTTTATGGAATACTACTCTTGTTGGTTGGTTTGCAATTAATTCTGTTACTGACTCATTACTAGGTAAATTATCTGGAACATTATATATTACATATGGATGTCCTTTCCAACTCCATCCACTTGGTATTCCACTTGGCTTTTTAACATTAGTAGGTAAAATAAAGTGTTCTGGATCAGTAGTTTCTACTTCTTCAATATAATATTTTTTACCTCTTTCTAAATGTGTTATTTTAAGTGAACCATTATATGTTGATATTTTTTCTATAGTATTAGCTGATGTTACTGGAATATATCTATATTCACCATCTGCTATTTTTCTTAACTTCATTATTGCACCATTTTCATCTCTTAGTACAAATTTAGCAGAATCTAATAATTTATCATTGCTATCAATTTTTGCTTTATCAGCTTTTGTATAATATCCATATATATCTGTTTTATTCAAGAATATTCTAGTATAATCGTTTGATACATTTGTAATTGGTACATTTACTGTATTAGTTTTAACTGTAAATTCAGTAGAATTATTTGCATTTGTTGGGTTGTAGTAACCTTTAGGAGCAACTGTTTCAACTGCAACATATTTATAACCTGCTGGTAAATATCTAATTATTACTTCTCCTTTATATGGATGAAGTGCTGTTACACCACCAGTATTATTTTTTGCAAATTTATATACTTCTTTATTTTCATCTTCTTGATCACCAGTTATCTTAGCTCTTGATGTGAAATGTACTAGTGTACCGTTTGATGAAGTACATTTACTTACAGTTGATTTACATTGATATACTTTAAATGTTGTTGTTTCATCATCTACTTTATCATTAGTTCTTGAATCTAATTTATATATTACTACTCTTGTTGGTTTATCATTTATAACAGCTTTTGTTGTTGTAGTTGAAGTAGTTGTATCACCACAACATGGAATATTATATTCTACAGTTCTTGCTGCTTCTGTTTCTGGTAATGTGAATACTGTATTAGCTGGAACTTCAACTTCTTCAATATAATATTTTTGTCCTCTACATAAGTTAGTAATCTTTATATTACCATTACATGTATATAAATCAGTTGTTGTAGTTAAACCAGATGTTAAATCACTTGGCAAATCACTTGGCACATATCTATATATTGAAGTGCTTGTTCCTGATTCACATGTACCACTTGTTTTTACTAAACTTAAATAATTTTTTGTACCATTTGAATTTTTTGTATAAATTTTAAATTTTATTTTATCAAATGCTTTTACTTCTTCATCATTTTCAAATTTAACTGTATCAGTTGGATCTTCATATGAATAGAAGTCACTCTTAGTAAATTTAATTTCAGTTGGAATATTAGTTAATTCTTGAGTTGCTGATGCGTGAGATGTACATTTTTGTGCATTTGCATTTGCATTTGAACAATTACTAATTGTAAATTTATATGTACTTGCTTGTGAATTATTAGGACTATAGAAGCCTGTACAAGTATTTCCATCACAAGTACATGTATTACCATTTGTTGGGCTTCCTTTTTCAATTATTCCATAATCACCATATGCTAAGTGATAGATTGTTATATTTCTTGAATCATTTAAGTATAATTCTGTTGTTGATGTACCACTTGGTAAATCCATACTATTAGCTGCATTTTCATAGACACCATCCGCTGTTTTTATAAATGATAATGGAGAACCTGTTATTTTTCCATTTGAATCTAATTTATATACTTCAAATGGTATTTTTTTAAGTTGTGCTGTTGTAATATTTTTAAGTGTAGTTGTTTCGTCTCCACTTGATACTTTTTTAGTAAAAGTAAATACTGTTTTATAGTTTACAAATTTATTTGAATCATTTTTAGATGCATATACATTTGAACTTGTCACTTCTTTTGATATTGCTGAACCAAAAGTATGATATTCAAGTGGCTTTGTTTCTATAGCTGTATATTTTGTACTTTTTTCAACACCAACAATACAAAATTCACCATTACTAGTACTTCCATTTGTATTTGTATTCATTGATTTTAATGTTGTAGCATCATTTTGGCTATTAACTAAGCTATCAAATACATAACATGTTTTAGTTACACCATTTTCATCTTTTCTACTTGCTGTTCCATTTGTTTTTACATATTTAGTTGAATTATTTACAGATGTAGATACTACAAATTCTGCACCATTACCCATTGTTCCATCATCAGTTTCTTTATACCAATTAACTACATTTTTAGAATTTGGAAAAGTTGGTATAGCATCTACATCAGTTTTAATTATATCTCCATTAATTGTATCTGTTGTAGAATTTTGTGGTGTATATCTGCATGTACTTTTATCCGAAGTTTTATCATACGTACACTTAATTTTTTGACATTCAGTCTGAGCTTCACTTGATGATAATTCTTTTGGCAATTCAAATGTTATAGCTTTTCGAGTATTTTCATATTTTGAATAACCTTTAGGAGCAACTGTTTCAGTTAAAGTAAAATTGTCATTTTGAGTTCCTGTAAAGAAAGTTGTATAACCATCATTACTTCCATCCCAATTATCTGCATGTTCAACATCTTTTTCATTTATAGTTGTCTTAAATGATGCGCCTGGTAGTGGGTCTTTTGTTACTGCATCTACTTTTATCACTTTTATACAATAGTATTTTTTATGGTCTTTTTTAGTATATGTTTTTACTGTAGATTCAGGGCAAACATATTTGCCATTTTCATATGTCATTTCAGTAAGTTCATTTTTAAATACTGAAATAGTTTCTGGGTTGTCATTAAAATATCCTTCTTTAGCTTCTTTTTCTTGTAATGTATAGTCTTTATATTCAAGGTAATTAAAATATGCAATACCATTATTATATGGTTCTCCTGTAAGTTGATATGTACCATCTAATTCAAATGTAACTCCGTTTAATACTGTATTTTCATCTTCCGCATCTACTTTCTTAACAGCTACGCAATAATATTTTCTTCTATTTTTAATTGTCCCATCTATTCCATTTTCCTTTTGTGAATCAGCCATTATTGGGAAAGTAATACTACTTTCAATTGGAACCCATTTATAACTCATATCGCCACTAAGAACTTCTGTAACTCTATATTCATCACCAATATTTAATTTTTCAGCACCACTACATGTTTCAGGTTCAGTATAACCATAACATAAATATCCATTCTCATCATTAGGACTTAAATCAGTTGCAACTGTCTCCCAATTGTTAGAACTATTTTTCTTTTCTATTTTAAATTTAAATTTTGAAAATTCTTCCGAACCAGAAATAAATTCTTTTTTTATTTTAATAGCGCCCTTATTTTCAGTATTTACATAAGGAACTTCTATTGTTTGATTACCTGCAATTGTTATAGTTGTATTACCTGATACATATTCCCAATTACTTCCATTACTATTAGTTATTATTTCTTTTATTGTATATTTTGCACCTTCTGTTAATGTATAATCACCTGAACAACTAGAATTATTAGTAAAACCATAACAAACTTCACCGCTATTTTCGTTTAATGTTAATGTTGCTTTGGGAGTTCCACTCACGCTAGTCCCTTCATATATTTCAAATTTAAATTTCTTATATGCATTCTTTTTTTCATCAGAAGTAAGTGTGTTTGTACTTGTTAATGATTTTATTATTTTAAATCCACCCTTAGGTGTAACTACAGGTGTATCATTAATACTCCATGAAATAAAATCTTGTTCTTCATCACTATTAGTTGAAAAATATTGAATTGATACAGTGTTGCCTTCAGGTATTCGTACATTACTTGCTGTATATTTTGCTATAATTTCACGTATATTTTTAGCGTTTATACGTTGTCCACCACTCCAGCTTGCACCTACAGTTAAATTAGTACCCCATTCTGGGTTAACTACATTATTATATGTACTATAGATTTCACCATAAGTATCCATAAAATATGCTCTAAATATATTTGAAACATACCTAGTATATCTATATTGTTCATCTGATACATTAGCAGGGTTGCTAGGAAGTTTGAAACTATAACCTAAACCGCAAAATTTTACATTTTCTGTACAATTTTGTTCACAGAAAGTTCCATCATTTAGAAGACAACCATCTGTTGAAATCCAAAAAGCAAGTTTTTTTAAATCATCATTTATCAAATAGTTTTTTACAGTAGTATTTGCTGGTGTAGTTCCTCCTATAGCTGGCCAGCTTCTTTCTGCTAATACGCAAATTGCAGGTCTAGCTTCACAATTACTATTTACTGATTTCCATACGTAATAGGAATGTCCAATACCATATCCTCCATTACCATTATCATAATCATAATCATCCAAGCCAGGATCTTCATTTCCTGCATATGTCTGAATATACTCATCGCATGTATCAGCCGCATTTACTATTTTTATATCATAAGCAAATATCAAAATTGATACAAGTATAAGTATTAATATATTTTTTATTTTTTTATTCATTTTTAATCACCTACTTCAATTCTAATTTCATTTCTATTTGTTTTATAGGTTTATCATCTTCATTAGTTATTTCATTATAGTTGTCTTTCCAATCTGACCACTTATTATTAATTTTTACTCTATACATTACTTGATATTTTCTATAAAGTGTCATAGAAAGCATAGCTCTTATATTGTTTATATTATTTTTTTCATTACCAGCAGTTTTAGCAGAATAACTATTATTATCTTCCCAAGTATCATTATATTTTACTTTATAAAATACATCACCTGTACTGCTTGATTTAACTTTTATTTGAATTGCCTTTATGGAATAATCATTTCCACATGTTTTTCCATTTTTCTTCCAACTACTCCATCCTTTTTCTTTAGTATAAGTCCTATAATATATATTTGTATAAGTTCTATTTTTAATTATTAATATTAGCCCTAAAATAATAATTAATAATACTAGTGCGACTATTGCTAGTATTCTTTTACTTTTTAATAGTTTCATAATAAATCCCTCTCTATTATCATAGTTATATTAATTTTACTATTTTTTTTATAAAATGTAAATATAAATAAATAAAAAAAAAGCAATAATATTGCTTTTAATAATTTTCACTTTTTAGTTCAAAATATGATTTTGGATGTTTGCAAACTGGGCATACTTCTGGAGCATATTTTCCTATTACTACATGTCCACAATTTCTACATATCCATATACATTCTTCATCTTTAGAAAATACTACTTTATCTTCTATATTTTTAAGTAATTTTCTATATCTTTCTTCATGATGTTTTTCAATTGCCGCAACTGCTCTAAACTTAAATGCTAGTTCTTTAAATCCTTCTTCTTCTGCAGTTTTTGCAAATTCTTCATACATATCTGTCCATTCATAATTTTCTCCATTAGCTGCTGCTAATAAATTTTCTTCTGTTGAAGGAATTTGTCCACCATTTAATTCTTTAAACCACATCTTAGCATGTTCTTTTTCATTATTAGCAGTCTCTTCAAATATAGCTGCTATTTGTTCATAACCATCTTTTTTTGCTTTACTAGCAAAATAAGTATATTTATTTCTTGCTTCACTTTCACCAGCAAATGCTTTTTTTAAATTTTCTTCTGTTTTACTTCCTTTTAATTCCATAACTACCTCCATAATAATTATACTTTATATAAAAATAATAGTAAAGAAAAATATCTAATTTATATTGTCAATTAGATATTCTTTTTTATAACTATCATCTAAATTTTCTAATTTTTCTTTTATTATTCTATTTGTTTTATTATCAAGTTCTTTTGGAAGTGGACATTCTTCTAAATGATCTAATACATAACCATTCCTAAATTTATTTAAAAAAGCTAATGTAAATAAATTAAAGCAATATGAATCAAGATATTCTCTATGATTACAATTTCTTAAAAATTCAGTAACAAATCTATGCTTTATATCAAAATCAATATCACCTATTTTTAAATTATCTAAATCACACATTGCAATTTTATTATTACTTCTATTAACTAAAAAGTTAGTTGGATTAAAATCACCGATATAAACATCATTAGCATTAAATAATTCTATTTTTTCTTTTATTAATTTTAAATATTTTATTTTTGTTTTAGTATTTGCAAATGCATTAATCATATTGTAAGGGCACTTTTCCATAGTAAATCCTCTAAATTCGCCAAACTCATATCCTGCATCTAATATTTTTATTTCATTTTCAAAACACTTCATTTGTGTGATTAATTCAATTTTTTTTCTTTTATTTTCCATCATATCTAATGATATATTAATATCATATTCAACGAAATGTTTAAGTGGTCTTATATATTTTAATAATACATCTTTATTATAATATTTTGAATCTCTATATAAATATATTATTCCTTCAAGTCCACAACTAAATTCATCTAATTGACCATCTGGATTTATACTAGAAACTATATTCTTTTTACTAATTTTTATCTCTTGCATATAAAGTACCCCCGTTTTCAAGTATTACATTATATCAACAAATAAAAAATAGTGCAAATTTTCACACTATTCTTTTATAATTCAATATTCTTTATAATTTAAATAAAATATCATTTTTGTAAATCTATTTTTATTTCTTCCATTATATGACCAATGTTACCTTCTCCAGCATATTTAGTCATATCAAAGAAATTATCATTAATATCCACCCATTCAAGCTTATTTACTTCTTCTACTAATTCAACTTCTTTATTTAATATTCCATAATAAATTTCTAATAATTTATTAAATGAAATATATTCAATATTCATAAAATGCTTCAAAGAAACATCATTTCTACTAATATTAGTTTCTTCTTTTAACTCTCTATATGCCTCGTTTAATCCATCATTTTCTTTTTCAATTTTTCCACCAACTAAATTATACATTCCCATATATGGTTCTTTAGTTCTTTTACACATTAAAGTTTTACTCTTATCATTATTAAAAATTACAATCACATTATATTTTTTCATTTATCTTCACCTTCTTTATTTAAACTGAATACGCTTTTATTATATCAAACTTTAGTATAATTCAACAATAATAATAGTTTATTATTGTATCTTTTAACCGAAAATAAAAAAGATGATTAATCATCTTTATCTTCCAATCATTTTATTTTTTTATTCTTCTTTGAATTTTTTTCACAAGTGCAACTGGTTTGCTATAAAGAATATCATCTAAATCAGTTTCTATTCTTTGTTTTTCTTCTTCACGTGTTAAACCAGCTTCAACAATATTACCATATCTTGTCATGACTAAATCGCCTTTATTTACTCTTTCAAATGTTGCCATTTCTCCATAACCTACCATTACATCCAATTTTTCTTTTTTTTGTTTCACATTACCACTCCATAATTATTATACCACACATTTTTCATTTTAATTTAATCACAAGATTTACTATTTTACAAAAAAAAAGATATTTTTAAACTTCTTTCTTTTCTAAAACCATAACTGTCTCAACATGCCTTGTATACGGTGAACGAACATATCATTTAACCATGTATTTGCTCAACGAACATATCAATTTATCTCCATTGTTACAGATATGTCTGTGGATCAATAACATATCGCAATATCTTAATCTTCCGATTATTTTAACAAAGCATAATTTTTAAATATCACGATGTCGAAATAAAACCTAATAATCTATTTTTTTCTTCCGCATTAGTTAAAAAGTATATAGAATTGCTCTCTAATATATCTTTTATAAACTTTTTATCATTCTTTTCTAATAGTTTATCTACAACATATTTTTGATCTAATTGATTATTTAGTGTACTAAAATCATTACAATAATCTAAGAACCCAAATAACAACTCAATATCTCCTTTATCAATAAAATAATCTATTATTTTATTTCTGTTATAATCCAAGTAAATAGAAACTAAACTTGTCAAAGTATATGAATTGTCATCATTAACTAATTTTAAAACCAAATCATCAAATTCATCATTAGATAATTTTGTAATTAGTGTATGAAAAGGTCCATCATTACATTGTTTTATAATTTCTTTCTCTTTATCAGTATAATTACTCATCTTTTAATCTCCTTTGTTTTTACAGTATCTAATTCCATTATTTTATTTATAAATCAAGTTAGATTTTACAATTATTTATTATAGGATTCATTACTTCTTTTCTTCATGTATCATTTTCATTATTAATGCTTTGCCATTTGGTGACTTGAGATAAATTCCATTACCTTTATTATCCATATATTCTTCTACCGGTTCTCCTAAAAGGATATGAGCAGTGTCGTAATAATTCTTCGGAACATAAACAGAAGTTGCTTCGTCGGATGGCCAAACTTCAATATGTTTATCATCTTCTCTGGTACAATATATATCTTTTTGATATCTATTATCTAAAATTGATAATAATCTTTTTGCAGATTCTAATTTTTTATTTTTTGTTTCAACACCATAAGACCATGATCTTTCCATTATTTCTTCTAATGTTGGGTCTAAAACATTTTCATCATATAGTTGAAACAAATTGCTACCTTTATGAAGTAAAATAATACCATCATCAGTTTTTGCAAAAATACCACAATAAGTTTTTAATACACTTTGATGTAGCTCTGTTCGTTGATAATAACTTGGATAATTTTTAATACAATCTTCATTTATCAAACTCATTATCGCCTTTCTTGCATTATTCGAATATTTAGAATTCATTCTTTTCTCTAAATACTGCTTTAATTCATCTATTTTATCTTCGCTTAATAAACTCATTATTGTTTTATATTCTGTTTTATCCATAAACAAACCCTCCATATAAAATATTATATAAAATTACCTTTAGTAAAGATTTTTCTACCTTTTTTCTAAAACTAAAACTGTTTCAACATGATATGTACTTGGAAACATATCATAAGCATTTATTTCTTTTATTTTATATTTTTCTTTTAAAATATTATAATCTCTTACAAGAGTTACTGGATTACAAGAAATATATATTATTTTATTAGGTTCTATTTCAAGTATATTTTTAAGTGTTTTTTTATCACTACCACTTCTAGGTGGATCCATTACAATACTATCTATTTTTATTTTCTTTAAATTATCTATTTGGTTTTCTACTTTATCACAAATAAATTCTACATTTTTTATATTGTTTATTTTTAAATTTTCATTAGCATCTTTTACAGCGTCTTTAACTACTTCAATTCCAATTACTTTTTTACTTTTTTTAGATAATAAAGATGTTATTGTACCTGTACCAGAATAAAGATCTAATGTAATATCAGAATTATCTATATAGCTTATTGCTTTTTCATACATCATGTTAGATATTTTTTTATTAACTTGAAAAAATGATTTTGGTGATATATTAAATTTAAAATTATTTATACTTTCAGTAAGTACTTTATCACCATAAACTAATTTATCATCAATATAAATACTACTAATATAATC
>OCTW011526735.1_pt1 | contig 13925 bp, 29 predicted proteins | sample 1539671 | NCBI WGS metagenome assembly OCTW01 (sample SAMN02144230, study PRJEB22623) | gut metagenome | biome: sheep rumen | host: Ovis aries | place: New Zealand | reverse complement strand
TAAAAGAAGAATATCACGAAACGTGATAAAAAACAATTAATAAATGTCACGAAATGTGTTGACACAAAAAACAGCCAGCGTTATATTAATAATGTCACGAAAGGTGACAAGCAAAAAGCACGAAAGGAGAATAGAAAAGTTGGAAGGATACGGAAAAAAGCTCATGGAATTAAGAGGAGACAGAAGCAGAAGAGAAGTATCAGATGCCGTAAATATAAGCATTTCTGCGCTGACAATGTATGAATCCGAGGAAAGAGTTCCTCGAGACAGCATTAAGATTGCGCTGGCAAATTATTTCGGTGTGTCAGTAGAGTGGCTTTTTTTTACAAAATAATGTCACATATAGTGACAGAAAGAGGGAAACATGAAATCTGAAGACATTAAGATCGTCCATGTTATGGCAGACGGGACTGTTAGAAAAAGCGTTGCCGGGATGGTGATTCCTGCAGGTAGCGGTATTTACAAGATCCTAAGGGAATACAAGAAAAGTTGAGTCATTTTACGTACGGCATACCGTTGACCTACTGGGTCAATCTCCTGACGGTACAAAGATAGCCGCTGACGTATTAATAGCATATAAACATTGGTTAAAAATAGAAACATAAGAATCTCCTTTGATATATACGGGATTGATACAGCGGGCCAACGGTATGGATAAATGAAAGGATTAAAGCGGAAGAAAATCAAGGATGCAGCAGGAGAAAAGGGTATGAATGAAGAGAACATAAGCAGAGAAGAGTTTGAGGCGTTGGAGAAGAGAGTATCTGGCCTTGAACAGACTATTCAAAGCCAGATGAAACTAAATGAAGAAAATTTTGACCAGGTTCTAAAACTAATTAGTAGTGATCAGGACTATATGGATTTGAGACTCAAATGGGTTATTACGTTTGCTGTTTCAATTACAGCATTAGGTATTGCCGTATGTGTGCTGCTATAGCAAGGATTAGAGCAATGATGGATATGACGGTAGTGATCCAGTAGTGAATAGTATTAGCTCTTTCTCTTTTTCTTATTTTGCGGTCTTCTTCTAAAGCACACTTACCTTTGTAAAGAACGGTATACATATCATCGCTATACATTCCATCAGGCATTTTGCCATCGCGAAGTTGAGGTAAGTGATGACCTATGTATTTTGAATCAAGCAAAGCACGAAGGACTTCACGAAGATCATTTTGGTCTATCCGTAGATAGGCACTTAATTCCGGAAGAGTATAACCATCATTTTCGAGTAGTGCAATAAGCACCTTTTTATCTAAATCACTCAATAGTAAGGACTCCTTTCATTGTTACTCGGCACTGGCGGGCGCCGGCACATCAATTATAGGAGTAGTCAGTTTTATAAATCAAGGATGCAGCAAGCCAACGGTATGGATAAATGAAAGGATTAAACATGACATTTGACATCACAGATCGAGAGATCAGGACCATCAAGAGGATGGCCAGAAGAAACATATGCAGGAACCTGGAACAACTTGATCGCAAGCTCGACAGGGTTATCAAGGGAACAGGAGACTACATCGGCGGAGCACTTGCGCTGGCCGGCATGGTGACAGTAATCATCGGAGCAGGATGTGCGGATAGCATTCCGACAGAAAGCCTGAATACATGGGGGTTTGTCATGATATGCGGAGTGGTTGCGACAGGAATCGGCGTAAAAATACTCAACTGGATGAGGGAGTAAAGATGTATCTACTGACAGAACCATGGACATATTATGGCCACAACTTAAATATCAAGAAAACACATATTGCTGTTATTGGCAATCAGACAGATTGCAGCAGTCACCGAAGCGTTCCATTTGCTCCACTGATCCTTGGAGCTTTTTCCGCAAAAGCAGTACAGAGAGCTTGTTATGCTCGTAGATGTATTGAGTCATTAAAAAGCGAGTACACATATAAAGGAGTAAAGCATGAACTACGAAGAATTCAAGAAAAATGTATTAAGGGATACCAAGAATATCGCAAGAGAGCTTATCGGCGATGATGCCGAAGTGAAAATCAAATCCGAGAATGTCAATGGCGAAGAGCTGGAATTGCTGAAAGTAGCATATTCATCCGGTCACGGAATAGCAATAAATTTACGGCCTTTGTTTGAAAGTTATCAAAAGACACCTGTATGGTCTGCAATGATCAAGGCAATCAAAAGCCATCTCCATGATTGCTTGAGCATATCTTTAAAAGGAATAAAAAACATGGCGGACTACCAGAAAGCCAAGGAAAGGCTCGTCATCATCCCCAAGTCAACAAAAGAGATAGACATGTTGGAATATACATTGGGATTTACGATGGATGACATTCCCATGCTTGTGGGACTTGATGCAGGATCAAATGACAATGCGGAACGTGCAGCACAGATATCAGCGATAGTGAGTAAAAAAGCCCTCGATATTTGGGGCGTAAGTGAAGAGCAGGTGCTTGTTGATGCCATGGTGAATCAGGCAGAAAAGGACAGACCTGAGATGATGCTTATAGGCGAGATGCTTGCAAAGTTACATCCTGCACTTTCATGTCTTCACGAATATGATGCTCCGTTCTACGTAGTAACTACTGAAAGCCATATGAACGGTGCGAAGGTTATCAGTTATCCGGGATTCCTGGATAGTGTATGTGAAAAGCTTGGAGGGGATATCTACATAATTCCGTCAAGTAAGCAGGAGGTTATTTGTTTCAGGGATGATCTTGTCAGGGAAGATAACAATATAAGCGAGTTTATCTCAGAAACGAACAGAAGAGAGCTCATGGAGAGTGAGGTGCTTTCGGATCATCTTTACCACTATGAAAAGGACACGGCAACATTTGAAAAGGTGGAAGCCTACAGAAATCGGAAGTTTTCATAAAAGTCACTTAACAAATTGCTCTGCTCATGCATCCTCTCGGCTTGGTACGTACACATTTCCTTCTGATGCCATGAATGTTTGCGATTATTTTTTCATTTTATCCCCTCAAAAATAGACACGCTGAGCCGAGGGGATACATGAGCAGAGCAGGACATATATAAGGAGAAAACATGGAAAAAAACAAAAGAATCAGTAGATTCACGTCTACAGAGATCAATAGAAGGATAGCAATAGGCGATGTCATTTTTGATATAAGGCTTTCAGCAAACAGAAAAGTTTCCAATGACGAGTTTGAGGAACTTGAAAAGATCCTCAGCTCATCAATGGATAACCTTATGAAAGTTTTTGACTCAAATCGGGAATCCTGACTTTCGGCAAGTTCCCTGAACAGCTCTGCCGTAAGTTTTGCAAGACGCTTTACGTCAGCGATTGTCGCAGGGGCATGCTCATTGGTACTAGACAGATTGAGCTGATACTCAAAACGGGCAATAGCTTCATTGATATCGTAATCGCTCATTTAGATATACCTCCTTCCATTATTTGTCCGGTGCTGGCACACCGGCAATATCAATTATAGGAGTAAGCAAAGGAAATATGAATAAAAAGCAGAACATAGAAAAGGCAGTAAGGATAAGGTCTGAGCTTGTGATGTTCTGTGGAGAGGTTCCGGAAGAGATAAGCACTGAAATCGAGGATCTCCTCCCGAAGATGGACCAGCTTATAGATCATATCAACAATCTGCCGGGTAAAGGTTGATACGCGTGAAGCGATCACATAAATAAAACGGAATCCCATCCGGAAAACGGGAAGCTTGCGACTCAGCTACTGATACGGTCGCACATCTATTTGTTCATCGGCTCTCCGGACCGGTCATCCGAGAGAGCCACAATCTAAGTATTCGAGGTAAAACCTATGGAATTAGTAAAAACGAAAGAGGATGAGGTCATTCCGACCGACGAAAAGCGAACCGTCGCAGGAATGATCACAAAGTACGTAGAGTGTAGATTCTGCGGGCAGGTGCACATGCTCCAGTACAACGAGCTACCTGAGACAGATGCACAGATCAACGAAGATGCTGTGATGGCTTGCGATTGCCCTTCTGCTAGAGATTATCAATGGATGCAGAGAGCGGCAGAGGAATCAAAGCATAATCTTGAAGTTCTGAACGAGCAAATGAACATGAATTTTCCGGATAAAGTACTGGAGTTTTGCAACAAGGCTATCGACCTGATTGCAGCAGGAGAGATAGAGAGTCAGGTAATCACATCCGGAACAAGGCGGATAAGCATCAAAAAGAAGAACGAGACTAACATCGTTATACATGTAAAGAAAACAGCAGAAGCAAGTCTTTTGGCCTGAGATTTCTATGAGGGGATGGAGAAATGAAAAAAATAATGATCATCTGCGACAGATGCGGAAAAGAAATAAAAGGATATCCCATGAAGCTCATCGCAGAGTACACGCAGAGGGTGGATGAAAAGATTCCAGACAGAAAAGAGATGCCGGATTTAATCAGAAAGTCCATTCAGGGAGACTGCGAACGTGACTACTGCGAGGGTTGCATGCAGGAAATCCTTGATTTTGCGCATCGCAACATGGACATAGAGACATATATGTCCGAGAAGAGAGATGAGCTCACGGAGGAGGCTGAGATCGATGCGAAAGCAATGGTCATGACAATGGATAAGGTCAAAAAGATCCTGAAGCCAAGCCAGAGGGACGTGCTGGAGCAGATGTGCGCAAGAGGAATGAGCGAGAAAGATATTGCCAGGGACATGGGCATCGAAAGATACATTGTCCGATATTACATCGGCGAAATAAAGAAAGCTGGGTGAGTATGAGATTAAACGAATATCAGGTAGAAACGTCGAAGACGATAGAACGGTATTTTTTTAATAGTGCTATGGAAGAACATGCACTCCATGGCATGGCTACAGAGCTGGGAAAGCTCAATGCTTTATATCTTCGTGAGCAGCAGGGCTCGAAGGAAGATCAGGAACAGCTCAAAAGGAACAGAATGGGAGATATGCTCCGGTATTTTGCTGAGTATTGCACCGCTCACAACTGGAGCATGGATGATATAGCACAGGAAAGTCTGCACAGGATGCAGATAGCGGATTAAGGAGTAACGAAAAATGGAAGGAAAGCCAAAGCACTCACTGACAGATCTCAACGAGTATCTGTTTGACGAATTAAATGCACTCACAAATAGCGACCTGAAGGGAGAGGCTCTGACCGAAGAGATAGAAAGGTCAAAAGCCATCGTTCAGGTCGCAGGAAGAATCGCAGGCAATGCGGCCATACAGGTACAGGCTGCAAAGCTTGCTTTAGATAGAGGCGGAGCATCCGCGCAAATGACAGATGAAGCCATTTCCGGGCTCCTGTCCAGCGAAGGATGAGAAGCAAATATCCCGAAGGCATGGAGGAATTTGTAAAAGCGAACGCTTGGGGTCGGAGGGATGACGAGCTTACAGTTCTGGTGAATGAGAAATTCGGACTGAATCTGAAAGTCAGCCAGGTAAAGAATTATCGCTCTAACAGAAAGATCAGGAATGGGTTAAAGCCTGGAGTGAACTGGTGCCATCCGAGGAAGTATACAGACGAGATGCTCAAGTTCTTCGCGGATAACATCAAGGGGCGCGGCAGGGCTGAGATGGCTGCGCTGATGACGGAGAGATTCGGAGTTGAATTCACAACCATAAATGTCAAGAGCATACAGGGTAATCATAAATTATGGTCTGGGCTGACCGGACGATTCGAAAAAGGGCACGTGCCTGCGAACAAAGGGAAGCATCCTCCTACAGTTGGAAGGATGGCCGAAACGCAGTTTAAAAAAGGGCAGAGAGCAATGAACGCACGGCCTATCGGAAGTCTCAGGCTCGGATCAGACGGATACATATATATCAAGTGGCAGGAATTCCATGGGAATAAGAACTGGAGCCAGCTGCATAAGTACATTTATGAGCTGGCTCACGGAGAGGTCCCGAAAGGATACTTAGTGACTTTTAGAGATGGAAACAAGGAGCACATAGCTCTGGATAATCTCGAGCTGATCAGTATGCGGGAAAACGTGAGAATGAATCAGAAGGGATTAAGACAGCTCCAAGTAGAAGGGATTTTTGAAACGGCCAAGGCCGTGGCTGATCTCACTATAGCCATAGCTGAGGCAGAGAAAAAGAAAAGAGGATCTCATGTACGAAAAAATGCAAGGAAGCAGGCGGCTGGTAAGAGCGCTTGAGAATACAGAGAATCTTAAAAGACTCGCGGAATTCTTAAGGTATGAGCCGCAGCAGTTAGAGGAAGATATCAGAGCGCTGGGGGACGTACTGAAAGAGTCCGTGAGCGAAACCGAATGAAGTGAAAGAAGCAGGCAAAAGATGGAGATGATCGCCCTTATGCCGATAGTGGTATGGATCTTAGTCATATTAATCATGTGGAGGATGAAATGAGACAGTATTGCAGATATTGCGTTTATATGATCTGCGGAGACACCTGTTACTGTCAGCAAAAAGCGAAAGAAATGACAGAGAAGCAGGTCGTTGCATCGAATAACTGCAAGCTCTTCGAATTCAATCCGGAGGATGCTCTGGGAACCGGACATAAGTACACGCCCAGAGTATACAGAGAAAAGCAAGTATCGGGGCAGATTTCCATATTTGACTATATGGGGAGGGGATGAAATGACACGCATACAGTACTTTCCAAAATACATACAGACATTTCGACACGGAAGATGGCATATCGAGGCGTGTGTGCCTACTGAGGCGCAGAAAAAAATAGCAGAGATCGGAGCGCGTCCGGCATACGCATACACGAGCCTATGCGCAAAGAAAACCTGTACCAGATAAGAGAGGAGTAAAAAGTGAAGCCAAAATGCACCAATGAAAATGTAATGCTCAGCGTGGATGTCCTGCACCGGCACCCACAGAATCCTCGAAAAGGAGTCGGGGATGTGACAGAGCTTGCAGACTCTATCAAGAAAAACGGAGTCATGCAGAACCTGACAGTTATACCGGGATACTGGGACGGATCCGGAAACCACCACGATGAAGAGTATACCCTCCTCATAGGACACAGGAGATTCACGGCGGCAAAGTTGGCCGGAATAACAGAGCTCCCCTGCAGGATCATCGAGGGGATGAGCGAAAAAGAGCAGATCGCCACGATGCTGGAAGAAAACATGCAGCGCACCGACCTCACCATATGGGAACAGGCGAGCAGCTTCCAGCTCATGCTTGACCTAGGGGAAACAGAGGACTCGATAGCGAATAAAACAGGATTTTCCAAGCAGACCATAAAGCACCGTCTGAATCTTGCAAAGCTCGACGGAAAAGAGCTGAAGAAAAAGGAAAAAGACGGAACATTCCAGCTGACACTGAAGGATCTTTATGAGCTTGAAAAGATAAAGGATATAGAGACAAGAAACAAGATCCTGAAGGAGTCGAACGACTCACGCGATCTTGTTTGGAAAGCCCACCAGGCAGCAGATCAGGAGCTAATAAACGAGAGATATGTAAAGCTCGAAAAAATGTTCAAGTCTGAAGGTATCAAGAAAGCTCCTAAGAAGGTAGTGGATCAGGGCAGATGGAGTCAGGACTGGAAACACCTGCATGAGTGGGACCTTAAAGACAAAGATCTTGATATGAGCATTCCGGAGGATGTCCTCAAAAAAGTTACCAAGGAGTGCTATTACGTCAAATGGACCTTCTCCAGCGAAGTGTGCATCATAGCACCGAACAAAAGAGTACAGAATAAAAAAACCAAGGAGCAGGAAGAGGCGTCTCGTAAGGAGCGAAATCAGAAAGACTATAAGAGTAGATATAAGGATCTTATGGGGAGAAAAGACACCTTCATCCACGAGATCATAGACGGAAAGATTGATGATATCAAGGAAAGCGTAGAGTTATGTAAGGAGCTCTTTGATGCCATCAACGATATGAATGTATATATCGGTAACTACCTTATATCATTCATAGCCGGAAAGGAAGCATACGGACTCAATGAGGAAGAAAAGAAGGCTGCTGCAGAAAAGGCTTCGAAGCTCAGTGTTACCCACAAGATGCTTATATATCTCGGCTACGGGATGAACAGCCAAATCCCTATCAACTGGAAGGGAGAATTCTACAAAGAAAAAGCTGAACCCGTACTCGAAGCATTCGGGATCCTCGGCAAATGGGGATGGACATTCGAAGAATCAGAAAAAGCGCTCCTGGATGGAACGTGTGAGTTATTCGAAAAGGCGGTAAAAAATGATTGATTGCAGAACTGAAGACTGGAAGAAATCCATAAAGGTGGAGGGCCACAAGAAAAAGAAAATAATCTGCATGGAAGAGATGTCTGAGCTCATTAAGGAGATATCAAAAGACCTAAGAGGGGGACTTCGCAGAGCGTGCCTGATCGAAGAGGTGAGCGATGTGTATATATGTCTCACGATGCTCCGGATCATGCTTGGTATCAATGATGATGAGATACAGAAGTTTATAGATTATAAAGTCGAGCGCCAGAAGGAAAGAGATGCGTTAAAAATCTCAAAGTCTCACGAAATACAGAAAGAGAGCGATGAGAAACTGGATAAATATATCGAATACCTCGATAGCACCATCAAGATGCACGATGATCTGTGTGACGAGATAGCATCAGACAGTGTGAAAAAGGGATTGATGCAGCAGGCCAACGACAATATCCGGCTCAGAGAGTGGCTATTGGACTACAAGAAACTCAAAGAGCAGGAACCAAGGATGGTAGATGGCGATGATTTAATGATATCACTTACGGACTGGTGGTTCTCATCATTCAGAGGGGAAGAAACAGACGAATCAAAAGCAATTCATAAAGTCGTGGATAAGGTAGAGGAAACCCTGAATCAATTCAGGCGGGAGCAGATAGAGCTATGAAACGAGGTTTAGCGATGACAAACAAAGAAATCATAAAAGTACTGGATGGTATGAAGGTGAAAATAAGAATTCCAGAAGCAGCAGTCACACAGCTAAAGAGGAATGCTGCTTTAGACGAAGCCATAAAACGATTTAAACAGCCGAATATCAAGATTCTGTCAAAAAGTGAAGCTGTCAATATACTCGCATCAGCCACACCCTACAGTGTTTATCAATGGATTCATACTCTTGAAGAAATTGAAGCACTAGGTTTGCGAATTTGCGAGGTAAAAGTATGACAAAAGAGACGATGATAAAAGTCCTTGAATATAAGGCTGATCATATTAAGACAAAAATAAAACCTCAGTTTTTTCGCGATGTGGCGATGGCTTTAAAGGAGCGGGAACTCACGGCCCACTGGGAACCAAAACCAAGGGTTGGCCATTGGATATATGACAAAAGGATAGAAAACTGGAAATGCTCTGAATGTGGATGCAGTCCGAAAACTATCGGCTATGTTGGCCACGTGGAATTTATGAGAGAACATTTTAAATTTTGTAATCACTGCGGCGCAAAAATGACTGACGCGATTATGGGGGAAAAATGAAAAGAGATTTAGATGGAATAACAGTAAACATCGGCGTAACGATACCACAGCAGACCGTGAATCGATGTTTGGACATACTCGGCATGTACCTAACTGACAATCCGGATGTTGAGTTGGAAGTGTCCAAGCAAAACATCGAAGGGAATGAGTACAGATATGTACAAGCTTTTCACAGGGTATATCAACAGCCGGAAAGTGAGAAAAAATGAATGAACGTATTGATTACGAAAAACAATGTATGTTCTGCAGATGGGCAGATAACACACAGGCGCAGTGCTTCGATGGACATATACAAAACATAGCAGGATGCAAAAGTTTCGAGCCGGATAATGCAAAGATAACAACCAAGGATCTGGAAATCGCTGCCTTGAAACTATATACGGTAATGGCGAGAGTCGGAACGACTCATTTACGTTTAAGGTTTACAACCGGGATAACCTTTGATGCATGTTTTGGCCAGATGAAAAGGAGAAAACATGTTGATGTCAATTATTAAAAAGAAAGGCCAACCCGTACGAACCGAAATTTCTTTCGCGAAAAAGGAATGGGGAATGATTCCTGAGATATATCAAAAGAATCTGATGATACTTGATCACAAAATCACTGCAAGAAAGGTCTGCTTTTATATCGATGGTGACTTACTAAACGGAGATAAGAAATGAAACGAAGTGGTGCAGGAAGAAATCGCTAGGAGAAAAAAATTATGAGGAAGCAAACATGAAAGATATACCGGGGCAGATAAGTTTGTTTGATTATCTCGAAACCCTGAAAGAAAAAGACGAACCGGTGGATATTAAAGGAGCTGTAAATCTCAAATCAAAGCCCATATCTCACTATGAGGTAACGGCATCATACGGGGACATCGTCCTGCTTATATCCATGTGCCGTGATTATGTAAAAACGTTGGACGAGATTCGAGGAGATAGCATAGACTGGCAAGCTTACTACAGAAACAAATTTCTCGGAATTGCTGACAGGTTCCAGGAACAGATCGGATATGACTATGATGCAGCAGTCGAGAAATGCAGGAAGAGGGCAGGCAAACGAGAATTCAATAGTGACGTAGGAGAAGATGCTTTACTCCTGGCTCTGAAGCGTAGCAATGCCGGCAAGGTCCCAGAGGCGTTGAAAGAGGAAAGCAATCAGGAAAGGGAATCAAACCATGAATAAAATAATAGAGAAATGCGAAGCATACAAAAGAAAAACGGTCGCCGCAGCATTAGAAAAGGCGAAGGCAGAATATGCAGACGCCGAAGGGAGTTTCAACGACACGGGCTTCGATCGCTACTATAACAAAATGACAAAGAAGGAAGCCGAAATCGCCGAACTCGAAGAATACATGAACAGGGATAACGCGATCAGTGCGGCGATCGAGGAAAAAAAGAAGGTTCGTGCTGAGCTGGAAGAAATCAAAAAGAATCTAAAGAACAAACTTTTTTATTTGTTGGCGGCTATCCCTGAATGTAGCGAAGGAAGGAGTATTCGGGAATATGTCGAACGTCTGTAAAGGAAAGGAAGTCTGTCAGATATCAGATCAGGCAAAAGAATAGCCGGGGCAGCAGGAGCGAAACAATTATGAAAATGACAATAGCAGAAGCCTTCAGGAAGTATAAAGAAATATCTATCGACTATGTTTTCGATAACAAGTGTCCGCAGTGTGGCAAGCTATTTGACACAGTGGACGACGAATATAGTTTTGGGGGCGACCTAGAGTATTTTAACGAGTGGCTAGAAGAATACACAGTATTAGACCTAGACGACGAAATAGAGCAGATAGAGGGCAATAGGTTTAAGTATGAGACCTATGCCCCGGACGGTGATTTATGCCCCTGCTGTGAAAAAGAAAACGGCAGCAGCTCTATAGTTTATATCCCTAAAAAAACAAGGAAAAGGGAGCAGGGCACCAAGAGGATATTAAGCGCCCTCAAATACACGGACGATATAGACGCCCCGGCTAAAGAGGTGTTCGGTTTAATTGAAGATGTTCTGGACACATTGATCGAGGTCGGAAATGGAACGACAGACGAAATGCTCCACGAAGCGGCGGACAAACTATTTAGGGTAAGAGATCTTCTAAAGGCAAATTACCGGCCACATATTAAGAAAGTGCAGCATGTCAATAAATAAGATGTTTCTTGTTAATGGCAAATAAGTAGAAAGTAGTTTCTTCTATATATAAGTAAAAAATCAGACGAGTGTGGTGAGAAGGGCGCAGAACCCTATAAACAGTTCTTCAAGGGTATAACTTTAGAGCTATTTTATAAAATATAAGATTCTGATGGTGAGGGATGTCAGATGGCATACAGACAGAGTAAGTGGATATACGGGAATACGATCGAGTTTAAAAAAGCACATACATGGATGTGGAACAGAAAAGGAGAGAGAAGAAACAGATCCGAATCATTTAGTAATCTGACACCTGAGCAGATCGAAGCCAAGAAGAAAAAAATGCAGACGCATAATGAGCTTGAGGCAATCAAAGAACTGGACAGGATCCTTCAGGCTAATTTTACTGAGGATGATCAGCATGTGGTACTGACATATCGTGATGACTGTATACCGACTGTCGATGAAAGTAGAAAAGTCTTAAATAATTTCTTGAGCAGGACAAGAAGATTTTTCAAAAAGCATGATTGTGAATTTAAGTATGTCATAACAACCGAGTGGAATGCTAAAAGAATTCACCACCATATCGTATGCAATTCTATACCCGGTGTGAACATGGCCAAAGAGATAATGAGACTCTGGGGCAATGGCGGAGCTCATCTCACTCCGCTATACGAGGATAAGAATTATAAGGGACTTGCGAAATATCTCGTAAAAGAGACAAAAAAGACATTCCGTGATGAGGATAATCCTTACAAGCAGAGATATTCATGCAGCAGGAATCTTGTAAGACCGGAACCGGAAGTAAAGATCGTACATGCGAATACCTGGTCAAAAGACATCAAGGTTCCGAAGAGCCTGAGAGAGCAGGGATACTACCTGGATAGAGATTCCGTAAGATACTGGATCGATTGGGAGGGGTATCTAAACGCAGAGTATAAATTTGTCAGACCGTCTGACAAGGAGCTGAAGCGAGAATTGAGATGCGAGAAGCAAAATGAGGAGTATATCAAGAAATATATTAATTCGTTCAGACTGGGGGATCCGGAAGATGAGGATTGAACTTAAGGACCTGCCTCCCAGGATGCAGAGACAGGCATTGAAGATGATGGCCGAAGAGGATGAAAGAAAATCTGCTCGTGCGTCACCAAAAAAACCTGCAGATAAATCACGATTCGATAGTAAAGGGGAAGCTGAGTTTTATCTAGGAGTAATCACTCCGGGGCTTCGAAGCGGTGAGATCGTATCGTGCGAAGAGCATCCGGAATTCAAACTGTTCGATGCAGCAGAATTCTGCGGGCTCAAATTAGGAGCTATACGATACACAGCAGACTTTAAGCTGACCTATAAAGATGGGTCAGTTGAGGTTGTGGAGATAAAAAGTAAATTCGTCCGGAGGATGCAGAGAGATTATCCCGTAAGGCGGAGAGCTTTTATCGAGCAGTATGCAAGGCCGAATGGATGGTTATTCAAAGAAATAATCACAGACAAAGATTAAAAGGGGGATGTGGAAATGAAAAAGACAGACGAAAAGATCATTAACGCGAATCATTTAAAGAAACGCATACAGACGAAATTCACCGGTGACTGGTATAGCATTTACACCATGATGGCCCTGGTGGATTCGGAACCACCGGTAAATCATTCCATACATTTCGTCGCATCAACAAATAGACAGAAAGTGGGGGATGAAAAGGTGGCAGCAGCTATCGGCTTTTTTGCCGGAACGGTAGTGACCGTGGCAATCATCTGGATATGCCTGTGGATAGGCTTTTGATTTACGACTAGATTAGACTCACAGAATCAGGGAGGGATTATGACAGCAAAGGAATATCTGCAGCAGATACACAGATTGAGCGAGGAGATCAGGTGCAACAGAAGAAGGATCTCCGAGATCGAGAGCGATATCTCAGGGCTCAAAGCTATAGACTATTCAGGGGATAAGGTCGGAGGATCCGGAGACCCGGATCAGATGGCATCAAAGATTGCGAGACTTGTAGACCTTGAGCAGAGGATAGCCGATGAGACTGTTGAGCTTCAGGAGACTAAGGATACCATCATCGGAGAGATAAGGAGCATGAGCAACACCAAGTATGTCACGCTCCTTACCATGAGGTACGTGGAGTGTGAACGATGGGAGCGCATAGCTGTGAATATGAACCTCACCATGAGATGGGTGTACCAGATGCATGGAAATGCGCTCAAAGCGTTTGAGGAAATAAAAAAATCTAAAACAGCATTATAATTCACTATCGACCTGTGATATATATTAAGCTGACGAAGGAAGGATGAAGGTGTCGATCATCAGCCTTCGTACCATGGCGAACGAGAGCCATGTCAAACAATTCTGGATACCTCGAAAGAGGTAAGGGTGCATAGGTTTTACTCCTTTCATTTAGGGGACAGTCATATACGGCTGTCTCCTTTTTGATGCAAAAAAAGAGAAGACCTGGCACATGCAGCAGGCTATCCCCGGGGTGGCGTAGGTACTTCCTGACCCATA
>OCTW011365232.1_pt1 | contig 13927 bp, 12 predicted proteins | sample 1539671 | NCBI WGS metagenome assembly OCTW01 (sample SAMN02144230, study PRJEB22623) | gut metagenome | biome: sheep rumen | host: Ovis aries | place: New Zealand | reverse complement strand
TATGCCGAACGGCACGTACGGTGGTGTGAGAGGTCGGTAAACGAAAGTAGGAGATAAACTCCATTACTTTCGTTTACCTCCTACTCGATTTTTTTTAGGATGTCATTCTCTACATAGATGGCGATACAGGCCAGGGCGTAATAGGCAATGGTTTGCAGGGTCATGGCCCAGAGTTCCGGGGATATGGCGCTCAGGGAACCGGTGTTGCAGAGCGTCATATACGCGCGGCAGCCGAAGGTGGTAGGGAAAACATAGGAAACCGCTTTCCAGAAAGGAGAGAAGTTGGAGGCAGGCCAGGTGAATCCGGTCAGGAACACGGCGATGGGGGTAATGTATAGCAGCAGTACCAGCACGGTTTCCCGTTTGGTAATGGCCGATGACCAGGTGAAACTGAACAGGATGATATCGGCCACAAAGAAGGACAGCAGGATTATCAGGTCGCCGAAGGAGGCCTGGACCGGCATGTGGAATAGCCAGGGGATCAGGATGGCGCCGTAGACTCCCAGGAACAGGAAGATGAGGAAGTAAGCGGCTCCTCGGCCCAGGACGATGCGTCCCACACCCCGCCCGCCGATGACACGCGCAAAACTGCGTCCCTCTTCCCGGAGCGTTCCGGCCAGCGTGCTGGAACCATAGAACATCACTTGCTGCAGAATCATGAACAGGCACATGTAAACGAAGAACATCGTAAAAGAGATGTTGGGGTTGTACAGGCGGGCGTCATCATACTGAATGGGCTCTACCAACTGAAGGGCATCCTGGCCTGTGAATCCGGCGGCGGCATAACGTTCGGTCTGGATTTGGTGTACTTCGTCCAGCATCACCAGGTTGGTGCCGATGGTGAGGGCTTTGTAATAAAGGAAGGTGGACATATCGGCATAGGTGCTAACCGTAGCCTGCATGCCCTGGACGATGCGGGTGTCGAAGTCGCTTGGAATGAGCACGATACCGTGCACTTCCTGCCGGGCCATCAACTCCTGTGCTTCTTGCAGCGACATGCAGTCGAAGGCGAGTTCGCATTCCCGCGTGGCATCCAGTTTCTGCAGATACCGGCGGCTGTAACTGCCCTGGGACAGGTTGACTGCCGCAACAGGCATCTCATCCACCGAGCCAATGGAGTAGATCCAGTTGTACAGGACGGGATACACCAGACCGGCAAAACAGAAGATAATCATCACGCCGTTGTCATGAAAGACTTCCCTGAGTTCGTTTATGAAGATTTTCCAGGTTTCGGAAAACCAGTTTCCAATGTAACTCATATCAATTCCTGGGATAATTCTGATACAGATAGGCATTGTGGAGCCGTTTGCTGAAAAGGACAGGCAGCAGCAGGAAAACCAGCAGGGCTACCAGATAGGGCCACCATCCTTCGAAACCGGTTCCGAAATAAACCTCCCGTGTGTAAATCTGATAATAGAAGCGAAGCGGGAACAGCATGCTCAGGCCCTGCAGCCCGGCCGGAAGTGCGGAGATAGGCAGGGTAAATCCCGCAAATGAGAAACCCAGCACACTGTACAGGGCCGATACGCACACGCCCAGCCGCAAGGTGGGAAGCAGGGACACGATGAGCACCGCGACGGCCTCGCAAGCCAGGACAAAAGCCAGCGTGGCCAGGATAATCCAGCCGACGGACCCCGCCATGGGATAGTGCAGGGGGCCGAACAGCAGCAGTTGCAGGCAGATGCCGATGATGGAGAAAAGAATCGTGTAGGGAGTCAGTTTTCCCACGACGGCGGTCCATATCTCGTTTCCGGAACACTCCAGCAAATGCTTGGAGGTCCCATACTTGAGTTCGGAGCCGATGGAGTAGGACACCACCAGGGTGATGCACATCCCCAGGATGCCCATCAGGATCATGTTGACCAGATAGTAGAAATAATTGGTGGAGGCATTGCCTATATAGTGGGCGTCCAGTACCACCGGCTGCAGGCGTCCCATGATTTCGCTCTCCGGAATTCCTTTGGCACGCAGGACCTGACGCTGCACGGCTCCGTTGGTGAGGTTCACCATGAAAAGGATATCCTTGTAGGCCAGGGCACCGCCGATGACCGGATACATTAGGTTCACCTGAACCTGTATCCTGGGGCAGTGGAAAGCCTGGACTTCCCGGTCGAAGTGTTCCGGGACTACGACATACCCGTTGATGCGTCCGGTCTCCAATTCTCGCTGGGCCTCCGGCAGGCTGCCGAATTCCACCACTTTTCCCATCTGGGTGGCATCCAACTGCTGGCGGAAGTTGCGGGACGTGGACGAGTTGTCCAGGTCCACTACACCGATAAGCAGTTTTTCCGGCAGGCCTTCCTTCAGGAAGGTGGTGAAGAACAGCGTGGCGGCCAGCATGACACCCACGGACCCCAGCAGGTAGATGGGCCGGTTGTGCATGATGCGGATTTCCCGCTGAATAACCTTATATAGTTTCTGTAGCATTATTTTTCCTTTGCAATCATAATGGCACTCATTCCCGGACGAAGGCCGTCGACGGGGGCCACGGGACGGCAGCGCACTTCGAAGGTGCGGGTGTCGAATTCCCCGATTTCCTTGGTGGCGCGCCAGGTGGCGTAAGATTCCCGGACCGCGAGGTAATAGACGACGGCTTCCACTTGCCGGTTGTCCAGGGCCGGGATGGTGAGGGTGACATGGTTGCCGGTCTTGAGGCTGTGAAGGCGGTCTTCCCGGATGTTGAAGGTGAACCACATGTCACCGAGGTCCTGAATGGTCATGATAGGGGACCCCTGGCCCACCAGTTCCCCCACTTTGGGGTAGCGGGCGGCGATGATGCCGTCGGCCGGGGAAGTGAGGTGGATTTCATCTTGGTAGGCGTTCACCAGTTCCACGGCGGCGTTGGCGCGTTCCACGAGGGCCACGGCAGCGTCCTTGTCTTCCTGGCGGGCTCCTTTCACGGCCATGTCATATTGGCTCTTGGCGGCATTGGCCGTTGCGACGGCGGCGTTGTACTGGGCTTCCATCTCGTCGAACTTCTGGTCGGAGACCACTTTCTCGTCATGTAGTTTTTTGATGCGCTCGTAGGACTTGCGCATGACATCTTCTCCCACGAGGGCTTTCTGCCACATTTCGTAGGCCCCGGTAATCTGTTCCTGGGAAGCCCCGTTGTAGGCTTTGTTCCGCTGGGCTACAGCCGCCGCCTTGGCGGCGTTGGCTTCGGCGATTTTGGAACGGATTTCCGGGGAATCGATGATGACAAGGGTGTCGCCCTTGCGCACCTTTTGCCCTTCTTCGCCCCGGAACTCCTCAATTCGGCCGGGAACCTTTCCAGAAATGCGGTATTCTGTGGCTTCGGCTTCTCCCTGGATCACTTTTTCCTTGGGCTGGGAGACTACATAGCCGATAATGGCAACCACAAGAATGAGGCCGATGAGGCCGGCCACACCGATAAACAGATTATAATTCTTTTTCATGATAGTTTATTTGTTTAAATTTCCTTCTGCTTTGTTGAGGGATGCGGCGGCCATCTGGAGTTCGATGCCGGCATCGATGTAATCGCTGTGGGCGCTGAGCCAGGCGGTCTGGGCTCCCAACACCGTATTGGTGGGAACTACGCCGGCTTCATATCCCACCGTGGCCTTGCGGAGGTTCTCCTCGGCGCTGTCCAGGTTGGAGAGGGTCAGTTCCACTTTCTCCCGGGCCTCTCCGAGCACTTTCCGTTGCTGGGCCACCTGGAGTTTGATGAGTTCGCGGGCGTCTTCGTATTGGCTCTGGTACAGGCTGACTTCGGCCTTGGCTTTCTTGTAACGGTTTATATTCTCCAGGCCGTGGAAAATGGGGACATTGACCATGACGCCGGCGGTGAACAGGCCTCCGTTCCAGTTTTTCTGCACCCCGTTGAAGACATTGGGGTTGGAAACCAGATAGTTGGCTGTGAGGGCCATTTTGGGCATCATGTCGGCACGGACTACCTTGGCTTTGCGGTCGTAGATTTTCCCGGCCAGGGCCAGGCTGCGGGTTTCAGGGCGGTCGGCATAAATGTCTTCCAGCGATTTCTGCTGGGGATCGGCCGGTTCAGGAATCACATCCAGGTTTTCATCGGCCAGGATGATTTCGCTGTCCAGCGGCAGGCCGATGCGCTTGCAGAGCAGCATCTTGGAGAGGGTGAGCCCGTTGTCGGCCTTGGTGAGCAGCATCTTGGCCTCGTTGGCTTTGACTTTCACCTGAAGGGCGTCGGATTCGGTGGCAACGCCGGCAGCGATGGATTTTTCCACCTCGGAGAGCATTTCCTGCAGGAGGTCGCTGTAACTCTGGGCCAGTTTCTTTTTGTTGGAGATGGAGACAATCTGCCAGTAGGCCTGGTCTACATCCAGTACCACGTCGGCATATTTCATGTCGTACTTGCTCTTGGCGAGGTCTTCTGCCAAGGCGGCCATCTGGTTGGAATAGATAATCTTACCACCCACGAACACCGGCTGCTGCACGGTGATGGCCCCAGCCCAGACGTTGTGGAGGTCGGGATGAAGGGCCTGGTCGATGTCGGCTCCGATGGCATTCACGGGGTCGGCGATGTTGGGCATGAGCCCGGCGAGGGAAGAGGGATCCACTCCCTGGAGCATGCCCAGGATGGTCTGCCACATGGGGCTGCCCATATACTCGACGGCCAGGGCCGGATTGGTCTGTATGGCCGTCATCAGCTGCGTCATCTTCTGCTGCATGGCGGCGCTTATCTGCTGGGTGGCTCCTGTCATGGCGGCATTCAACTGTCCCTGTACCAGCGTGCCGGCATTTGTCAGGAGTTGGCTCTGCGTGTCGCTGATGAGGGCGATGTCGCGGTTATTATATAAATAGGCTCCCGTGGCGCTGATGTTCGGGAAGTAGTTGGCCAGGGCAATCTTGCGGTCATAGGCGGCCATCTTAATCTGGACATCCGCCTGTTCCAGGTCTTTGCTTTGGGTGACAGCCATCTGGCGGCAGTCCTCCAAGGTGAGGGGTTCCTGTGCAGCGGCAGACAGGCAGCCTGACAGGAGGAGGACGGAAAGAAGTGCATTTTTTACCATTTTTGTCATATTGTCATTTTTTTGTTTAATTGTCATTCTGGCCCTGGTAAATGCAAATATATTGCCAAAAAGAGTAGAAAATGCAATTAGATACGCCTTGATAATTGTCTTTTGGTCGAATTTTGTGATATTTTGCAAATAGATAAAATATGATTATCTTTGTCCAAACGCTATTTTTATGGAAGACCATTCCCTACAAACCATTAACATCCGTCGCATCTTGACGCTGGCTCCTGTCATAAGCGAGTATGCGCTGGGCTCAGATTTTATTCTGGGAGATGTAAACGGCAGGCAGATGGAGAAAAGCCAGGTCATCCTGGATATGCTCAAGTACCCTTTGCGCTTTGACGGATACATCATCATATACCTTCGCAAGGGCCATTTCAAGCTGGACCTGAACCTGGGCACATACGACATCACGGAGAACACGTTTCTTTTCATTGTGCCCGGGAATATTGTCAAACTGTCCCATTACAGCGAGGAAGAGATCGGGGATGTTGACCTTATCTTCAGCCTCTTCTCCAGAGAGTTCATGGGCGGCATCCGCCTGGATTTCAACAAATTCTATCAGGACAGCATCCGCGTGTTGAAAAACCCCTGCATCCATCTGAGAGAGGATGACAAGACCCTTGCCGACGACTATTTCACCATCGCCAAGAAAGTCATTTCTTCCGGGCGGGACAACAAGCGCGAGATCCTGAGTTCGCTGTTTGCTTCCTTCTCCTATTTTGCCATCGGCATCTGGACCCGGAAAATGGCTCTTCACCGGGAGGAGGACACCCGTTCATCGGCCCGGGTAAATCAGGTTTTCGAGCGGTTCATCGCGTTGGTGACAGAGTATCATTCCTCGCAGCGGGGCGTGGGCTTTTATGCCGACAAGCTCTGTCTTACGCCCAAATATCTTTCCAAGCTGGTCAAACAGGCCTCGGGACGCAGTGCCCCGGACTGGATTGATTCTTTCGTCATTCTGGAGGCCAAGAATATGCTCAAATACTCGGAAAGAACCATTAAGGAAGTTGTATTTGCCCTGCATTTCCCCAACCAGTCCGTCTTCTACAAATTTTTCAAGGCACATACGGGCCTCACGCCGTCACAGTACCGGAAGGGCTGACGCGGAGCCGGTCTGTTACAGCTGACTGTCGCTGAGTTCAAATGTGTTTCCCTGGCGGATGTCGCCGCTTTGCATTCCTTTCTTGAGCCAGCGCATGCGCTGTGCTGCCGTGCCGTGCGTGAAGGATTCCTCCACGGCATAGCCCTGGGATTTCTTCTGCAGATAATCGTCTCCGATGACGGAGGCGCAGCGGATGGCCTCCTCAAGGTCTCCGTCCTCGATGGAGTCGAAGAGCGAGTTCTCGTAGTGGGCCCAGATGCCGGCATAGAAATCGGCCTGGAGTTCGATGCGCACGCTCATCCGGTTGGCCTGGGTCTTGCTCATGCGGGCCATTTGCTGATGGGCCTGGTCCAGGGTGCCCAGCAGGTGCTGGACATGGTGGCCGACCTCATGGGCAATCACATAGGCGTAGGCGAAGTCTCCGTCGGCCCCGAGCTGCTGCCTCATGCTGGAGAAGAAAGAGAGGTCGATGTACAGCTTTTCATCTCCGGAACAATAGAACGGGCCCATGGCGGCCTGTCCGGTGCCGCAGGCGGTGCTGGTTGCGCCGGTGAACAGAACCAGGGTAGGGTTCTTGTAGGTTCCCAGCCCCATCTGGCTGAAGTACTGGCTCCAGATGTCTTCGGTCGAGGCCAGAATCTGGCGGGAGAATTTGGCCAGGGCTTCATTCTCTTCCGTCGGCTCATAGCTGCTTTCGGTGACCTGGCTGAGGCCGCCGGATTGCACGACGTTCTGAAACACGTCTCCCAGGTTTCCGCCCATCAGGAGGGTGATGATGGCGATGACGGCAATGCCGCCGAGTCCGACTCCGGCTTTTCCGCCGCCGCTGAGACCTCTGCGGTCTTCGACATTCGAACTTTCACGTCTTCCGTTCAGTTTCATAACAGTGATTCTTTAGGGTTTCAATATCTTGCTGCACAGTTGCTGGGCCTCGTCGAGGGTCTCGAATTTGCCCACGTCCACGAGGTTGAGCTTTTCCGCCGCCAGTCCATAGATAGGCTCCGCCGCGCAGGACTTGAGATAAAAGTCCATAATGGGGAAACGTCCCTTGAACCCCCATTCCTCGAAATGGGGGAAAATGCGCGGGCTCAGGTTGTGGATTCCGGCGAAGGCATAATGCCGGCACCGGGCCGGGTCCAGCCCGGGATGGGGGGAGCGAATCTCTCCGCTTTGCCTGTCCATCCATCCCACCAGGCGCATGTCGTCGTCGAAAAGGAGGTTGCGCCGGGTTTCCCGGGGACTCACCACCAGGGTGGCAAGGGCTTCGGGACGCGTCTGGCGGCGCACCCAGGCAAGGTCCAGATCCGAGATGATGTCCACGTTGTGCACGAGGAAGGGCTCCTCCGTAGGCAGGATAAGATCTTGCGCCCGGGCGATTCCGCCGCCGGTTTCCAGCAGGCAGGCCGATTCGTCGGAAATGCCAATCTCCACGCCCCAGTCCCGGCTCCGGAGGTAGTCCCGGATCTGCTGCGGGAAATGGTGCACGTTGACCACGATCTCGCGATAGCCGGCTTCGCGCAGCTTGCCGATGACATGATACAGCAGCGGCTCCCCGCACAGCGGAACCAGCGCTTTGGGAAGGCTGTCGGTAAGGGGACGGAGGCGGGTGCCAAGCCCGGCGGCAAAGATCATCGCTTTCATGCTACAGGACTTTCTCGATATTCATTTCGCGGTGGGTGACCATCACTTTCACATTGTACTTGTGGGAAAGGTATTTTCCCAGATGCTCGGCGCAATAGACGGAGCGGTGCTGCCCGCCGGTGCAGCCGAAGCAGACCTGCAGGTGCGTGAACTTGCGTTCGAGGAAGCGCTGCACATGGGCGTCAACCAGCTTGTAAACGCTTTCGAGGAAGGTGGTCACTTCGCCGTCGTCTTCCAGGAACTTGATCACTTCCGGGTCGTTTCCGGTGAACTGGCGGTAATGCTCGTACTTGCCGGGGTTGTTGATGGAGCGGCAGTCGAATACGTAGCCGCCGCCGTTGCCGGTATTGTCGGCCGGAATGCCTTTCTTGTAGGCGAAACTGTAGATATGCACCTCCAGCCGGCGGTCCTGCGGAATTTCATTGAACTGCGGCATGTTCGTCAGTTGGAGCAGGATGTCGTTCAGGTGGGGATAATCCGTAAAGGGTGTCTGCAGCAGGGTTCTCAGATTGCCGAGGGCGTAGGGGACGCTGGAGAGGAAGTGCGGCTTTTTCTCGAAGTAGCCGCGGAAACCGTAGGCCCCCAGCACCTGCAGGGTGCGGAATAGAACGAACAGGCGAAGGCGGTAATAGAAATGGGTCTCGTCCACTTCCTGATAGCTTCTGAGCGCGCGGAGATAGGACTGGAGCAGTTTCTGTTTGAGTTGCTCCGGGAAGCGGGACCGGGCCTGCCAGACGAAGGAAGCCACATCGTAATAGATGGGACCGCGCCGGCCGCCCTGAAAGTCGATGATCCAGGGCTCTCCGTCCTGGATGAGGATGTTGCGGGCCTGGAAATCCCGGTGCATGAAGGTGTTCCCGCTGTCTTTCAGGAGGTCTTCCTTCAGTTTTTCAAAGTCATCCTGCAGGTGGACTTCGTTGAATTCCAGGCCGGTAGCCTTGAGAAAACAGTATTTGAAGTAGTTGAGGTCGAAATCTATCATCCTTCCGTCAAAAGCCTCGTACATGCATTTTCCCCAGTCGATGTCTTTGGCTCCCTGGAACTGCAGGCGGGGGAGCTGCTCGACGGCACGGCACAGGAGTTCCGTCTCGACGGAGCTGTAGATGCCGCTTTCCCTGCCTTCTGAGACCAGATTGAACAGCACTTTGTCTCCCAAATCTTGCTGGAGATACGAGAGGCCGTCTTGGCCGACCGCAAGGACACCGGGAACCGGAAGCCCTTTTTCGCGGAAATGGCGGGAAAGGTAGATGAAGGCGTTGTTCTCTTCCAGGTTGTTTCCCAGAACGCCGATGAGCGAGAGATTTCCTCCTTTGAGGCGGAAGTAACGCCGATTGCTGCCGGAAGTGGGCAATTCCAGAATTTCGGCCAGTTTTTGGCCTGTGAAAGATTCAAATAGCGGTCTGAGAACGTTTTCCGGCATTTTGATTCAGCTTTGGTGTGGTAAATATACCCCAAAATATGCGAAAAAGCAAACGGCTTGTCTTGTTTGATTTCCTAAGATTGTTTACATTTGTAACATGGTGAAAAAATTACTGTTTGCGTTGGCGGCTCTTTGCATGAGCGTCCAATTGTTTGCTCAGGGAGGTATCAAGAATATCCTGCATCGTTTTGAAGATCCCGACAAGGGCAATGTCGTGTTTATCGAAAAGGGTACCCGGACACTGGGTATCTCCGGTTCGTACCGTTCTTTCGACGCATCGGGCCTGGCAAACGGAGATGGCTACAGCATTCTTTCCATGCTGAACATCGGCTCCGGTGCTTTCAGGACCTGGGTTGTGGCTCCGTCCTTCTCCTATTTCCCTTCCGATGATTTCTCTTTGGGGGTTCGCCTGGAATATACCGGTTATCAGCTGAATTCAGACCTGAGGCTGGACCTTCGCGACGTCCTCGGCGGAATCTTCGATGACGGTACCGAGGAGGGGCAGGAAGCGATGACCGACCTCAATATCCCCATCTCGTCCCGCCACATGCATCACCATAAGGGGGGAGTCGCCCTCACGGCCCGCAGGTATCTCTCCTTCTTCGGCTCCAGACTGTTTGCCGTCTTCGGAGAAGGGCGTCTGTACGGAAGCTATGGTGTCACGACTTCTCATCCCCTCAAGGAGAATACCGACAAAATCCGCAATACCAGTATGCTGGACATCGGCCTCAAATTTGCTGTCGGCGGTGCCCTGAAATTGCGGGACGGCAGTTCTTTTGCCCTCAGTATTCCGCTCCTGGGCATTACGTGGGACCATACCATCCAGAACAAGGCATGGATCAACGGGAACAACAACAACGCCAAGATGAATTCCTTCCGCATCGCCAGGAACATCGACTTCGTCGGATTGCAGTTCAGCTATTTCCGTTGCATCTCTCCCAAAAAGCAGAAATAGGTTTTCAATAACCATTCACCGTCGCGGCCTTCGCGGCGAGGAAATCTATTCGACCGTTGAACCGATTCTAATATACAGTTGTTTTATGAAAAAGGCTATTATCCTGGCATGGACGCTTTCCTGCCTGCTTCTTCTCGCCGGATGTGATTCCGGCAACCGGACTAGTGGTCCCAAGGCTAAACATGTTGTTCTCATCGGCATTGACGGATGGGCGGCCGAGGCTGTCCGGAGGGCCCCCGCGGAGGATCTTCCCAATATCCGTTCCCTCATGGAGCATGGCAGCTGGACCCTGTCCAAGCGTTCTGTCATGCCTTCGGCATCGGCCATCAACTGGGCATCCATGGTCAATGGCCTCCCCACGGAGATGCACGGCTTTGACAAATGGAATTCCACCCATGGGACCATTCCTTCCACCTCGGACAATGGCCATGGCATCCCTCCCACCATTTTTACCATTCTCCGGGAACAGAAGCCGGAGGCTGTAAGCGCCTGCCTGTATGACTGGACGGGAGTCGGCCCCGTGGCAGACACCCTGGCCATGAACTGGCATAAGATGCTGAAGACCTACACCAGCACCGACGATGTCGTGGTTCCGCTTCCCGATTATACCCGTATCGCCACCGACTATATCAAGGAAAACAAGCCCGATTTCTTCTTCCTCTATTTCGGCACCCTGGACGAGGCCGGTCACGACCACGGCTGGTATGGAGAGGACTACATGGCCACGCAGAAAGCGCTGGATGCGGAAGTGGGCCGTGTCATCCAGGCCCTGAAAGAGGCGGGTATCTATGAAGATACCGTCGTCATCATGTCGTCCGACCACGGCGGAAAAGACAAGGGGCACGGAGGCTTCAGCCTTCTGGAGCTGGAAACGCCTTTCATTGTCTGTGGAAAGGGAATCAAGGAAAATTATGAGTTCCCCCTCACGGTGATGCAGTATGACACCCCGGCCATCATCGCCGATATATTGGGACTCCGGATTCCCGAAGACTGGCGGGGCAGAGCGTTCCCCCAGATTTATCAATAAGCCGAGCGTAGCCGATATTTGGACCTTCCTCCCGGGGATTCCGTCGCTTCGCTTCGGCATCCCTGGGCCGGGGGCCTGCAAAGCATAGAATGCAGCTGCCGGCCCTGCGGGCCTACTGGCTGTTTTCGGCTTCCATCGTCATCCAAGCAAGCTTGGCTGCCGCTGGAAACCAAAAACAGCCGGTCGCCAGCGCGACCAGCTGCATTCCTTTTTGCGGTGAGTGAGGGATTCGTAAACGAAGTGCAATCCCGTGCAGGAACCCTTGTTTAAATGATTTCTATTGCGTATTTTTGCAGTCGTAGTCAAGCGGCTACACTCAAAATTGGGCCATTATTGGGCCACGATTTGACAAAAATGCGCTATGAAGATTAAGAGAAATATCGCTCTCAAGCTCCGTCCTTACGGGAAGGATGGGAACCTCTTCCAGATCAGGATGAGGGTTACTTTCAACGGTCGTCGTTTTGACACCAAGACCGGATGCCAGATCAATGACTCGTCGGCCTGGAATGATCAGTTGCAGCTGGTGGCCGAAGGATACGTGGGGCCGAAGGGGGAGACGGCGCAAGCTATCAACAACGAGCTCCGCAATGTCCGGGACCAGATGGATACTGCATTCAAGTTCTTCGAGGCTACGGATAAGAACCCGACGATTGAGGAACTGAAAGTGAAGTATGAACAGCGCCTTAACGGTACTGTTCCGTCCAAGCCTGCCGAGGAGAAGAAGGAGCGCAAGCCCAAGGCCCCCGGTTTCTTTGAAGTATTTGACAAGTTTACGGCCGAGTGTGGAGAAAAAAACGCCTGGACGGAGGCTACTTTCCAAAAGTGGGCGGCACTGAGGAATGATCTGAATAAGTTCAGGTCCGGCATCAAGTTCACCGAACTGGATGAAGATGTTCTCACTGCTTTCGTCACCTATCTGAGGGATACGAAGTCCCTGCGTACTCCCCGGAAAAAGAAATGGGACAGGAAGGAATATGACCCGGAAGATGTGACCGGCCTCAAAAACTCTACCATCGAAAAGAAGATTGACTACCTTAAATGGTTCCTGAACTGGGCCTCCGAGAGAGGATTCAACACAAACCGCAGCTATAAATCCTTCCATCCCACCCTCAAAAAGACGCAAAAGCGTGTCATTTACCTGACCAAGGAGGAAATCAAGCAAATCCGGGCGCTGGAGCTGACGGCCGAGAAGGCCTTCCTGGATCCGGTGCGGGATGTGCTGCTCTTCTGCTGCTTCTCCGGCCTTCGGCACTCCGACGCCAACAACCTCCGCCGCAGCGACATCAAAGGAGACCATATTGAAATCACTACCGTCAAGACGGCCGACAGCATCTCCGTCGAGCTGAACGATATCACCAAAGCCATTCTGGAAAAGTACAAGGATGTCCCCTTTAAAGACAATAAGGCACTTCCAAATCTGACCAACCAGGCCATGAACCGGGATGTCAAGAAGCTTTGCAAATTGGCCGGTATTGATGAAGAGATCCGGGTGACCACCTATAAAGGGAATGTACGCACGGACACTATCTATCCCAAGTATCAGCTGGTCGGTACCCACACCGGCCGCCGCACCTTCATCGTCAACGCCCTCTCCCTGGGGATTCCCCCGGATGTGGTAATGAAATGGACCGGCCACAGCGACTACAAATCCATGAAACCCTACATTGACATCGTTGATTCCATCAAGGCCCAGTCCATGGCCAAATTCAACGATTTGTTGTAGGAATTGAGGAAGAATGATTAACTTCGCAAAAATGATTGAGCCTATGGCAAAGAAGGAAATAATTGTGAAGGAGTCCTCTGAGGTTATCGCAAATTGCGACAACCTACCTCAGGGTGTCGTGGAAAGCCGTATTTTTACAATCCGAGGTGTTGAAGTTATCCTGGACCGGGACCTGGCTGAATTCTACTCTGTTCCGACATCCCGATTGAACGAACAGGCTAAACGTAACCAGCGGCGCTTCCCAACTAGATTTCGTTTCCAGTTGACCCCTCAGGAAACCGCAGAGGTTATCGCAAACTGCGATAGGCTGGCTACATTAAAATTTAGTCCGACGCAACCTTATGCATATACCGAGCAAGGAGTTGCCATGCTATCTGCGGTTTTACACAGCAAGGACGCTGAGGACATCAGCGTGAGAATTATGGATGGCTTCGTAGCAATGCGGCGCTTCCTTGCGTCTAACGCACAAGTGTTTCAGCGGTTGGAACAGATAGAGTATAAATTACTGGAAGACGACCATAAATTTGAACAGATTTTTTCAAAGCTTGAGGAAAAATCTTTGGAGCCCAAACAGGGCATATTCTATGATGGCCAAATATACGACTCCTACACATTTGTTAACTCTCTCATCAAATCTGCCACAAAGAGCATCGTTTTGATAGACAACTACGTCGATGAAACCGTACTCACCATGTTGGACAAACGGGGCCCTGGCGTCGATGCTACTATCTATACTCTAAAGGTTTCCAACCAGTTCCAATTGGATATTGCCAAGCATGATGCGCAGTACCCTGCCATTCCAGTAAAGGTATTCACAAAAGCGCACGACCGTTTTCTCATCATTGACGATAAAGTATACCATATCGGCGCATCGCTCAAAGATTTGGGTAAGAAATGGTTCGCATTTTCCTTGATGGAGAATCTAGCCCCAGCCGATTTGATTAGTCGTCTGATATAGTTTCTTATGCCCTGTGGTTTGTCAGGATAGTTTGAACCTCCTCCTTATACTTCCTGGAAACCGGGAGTTCTGCCGTGCCGATAGTCACG
>OCTW011483704.1_pt1 | contig 13929 bp, 13 predicted proteins | sample 1539671 | NCBI WGS metagenome assembly OCTW01 (sample SAMN02144230, study PRJEB22623) | gut metagenome | biome: sheep rumen | host: Ovis aries | place: New Zealand | reverse complement strand
AAGGAGAATTTGGGTAATATGACGGAAAATATGCAAGCAGATAGCGTGCAAAGGCGTTAGCCGGTGGTTGTGCGGTGTTGCCTTTATTTCACAAACACATAATCTTCCTTGTTATCGAAGAAGCCGCTGAAATCGTCATACACGCCAGTATAAACGTCAAGCACTTCATCGTTTATCGGCATATTGCCGCTTCGGTTCCTGATGTGCAGGGCGTCCTGCGCGTTGTTGTTGAGCATGAACTCCAGCAGGCGCAGCGAAACCTTATTCTCGTCCTTTCCTATGTCGTTGGCAGCCCAGAGGTCGCCGTAACGGGTGTACACATCATCAGCGACAACAGGCATGAGCCTGTAATGTGCGGGAAGTGCATCTGCCACAGCATCGTAGCTGTCGGTGTCGGAGATATAGAATGCGGCCTTGCCCTCGGAAAACTTTGCCAGCGCATCGCTGTCCGTATACTTTTCGCTGCCGGGATACATCTTCTCGGCGGCATTGTTATCTGAAACGACTTTTCCGTTAGCTGTAAGGTCGTCAATAGTTGCAGCAGGACCCTCAAACTCCGAAACAAGAGTGTTCTCGTAGACCACAGGAGCCTTGAAGCCCAGCGGAAGAACAGTCAGCTCGCCGTAGCAATCCTTTGCCTTTTTCAGCAGGCTGCATTTCTCTGCGTTCTCGCTGTCATAAACGCTGTCAAGGGCAAGCGGCTTTGCACTTTCGGGCAGGCCGTCGGGACATTCATAGACCGCAGGCAGCTGTTTGGCGCTGCTGAGGGCGTCTTCATACTCCTCGGGAGCAAAGCCCTTCAGGTTTATGGTGACATTTTCAAATGAGGAATTGAAATCCGCTATCATCGCCCGATAGGCTTCTTCTTCTGCCTTGTCCGACACGGCATCTCCGCTCTTGCAGTACCACATCTCGACAGTGACTGTGGGCAGGGTCTCTTTATCCTTTTCTTTCGTCCAGCTTCTGGTGCCGATAAATATACCGACTCCGAGTACGGCTGCGGCCGCACAAATGCCGATGATCCGCTTGTTTTTCTTCTTTTTCTTTTCTTTTTCTATTGGGATCAGGGTCTTCTCGCTGTCCATCGCAGCAAGAAATTCAGAAACGTCCTTGAACCTGAGCTTAAGGTCTATAGCCATCGCCTTCATGATACAGTTGCTTAAGTTCTCCGATATAGAAGGCTCTATTGTATTTGGATAGGGAAGAGTATCTTTTATTTTTCTGTTGGTAGATTCCTCGGGCTTTTCGCCTGTGAGGACATAATAGAGCGTTGCACCGAGGGCATAGACGTCAGTCCATGGCCCCTGCTCGTTTATTTTTTCGTATTGCTCGGGCGGCGCAAATCCAGGCTTCAGGATTATAGTCATCAGCTTGCTTTCGTCCTGAGAAAACCGCGCCGCGCCAAAATCTATCAGCTTGATACCGCCGCCGAAGCAGAGGAATATGTTGTCGGGGCTGACGTCGCGGTGGATGATTCCTTTCTCGTGTATCCTGCAAAGAGCGCTGCCTATGCTGTGTGCGATCTCTTTGCCCTGGTCAATGTCCACCTTCCCTCCGTTAGTGTGGATATATGTAGACAGTGAGATGCCGTCCAGGAATTCCATTACTATATATGCGGTGTTGTTTTCTTCAAAGAATTCAAATACATTTATGATATTTGGCTCGGAGCTGAATTTTGCCATGTTTCTTGCTTCATCCAGAAAACGGTCTTTGCCGTAGTTGAATTCTCTGGTGCGCTTTTTGGCATAGATCATCACCTCATTAGTCCCGGGAACGCGGTTCACTATACCGCTGGGATAGTATTCCTTTACCGCTACAACTATATCAAGCTTTTTATCCCATGCTCTGTAAGTTATTCCGAAGCCGCCGAAGCCCACAGCAGAGCCTATAACATATCTTCCCGCAAGCTCGGTGCCGGGATACAAATGAGACAGCTCCTCCGGCGGAGAGCCCTGCACATATCCGCAGTGGGGGCAGGCTGTGTCATCAGTCTCATATTCCTTAAAACAGCTGTTACATCTGGTCATCGTCTATCAATTCTCCTCCCATGAGAAATCCGGGCCGCAGAAGGGGACGAACACCAGCACGGTCTCGCCAACGGTTATACGGTCATAAGCCTTTAATGAGGCGTAGGTCATAAGAAGCTCATCGTTAAGGTACACAAGTGAGGCGCCGCCGGCTGTTTGCAGCAGGAACTGCTTATGCTTGGGCTCGAATATCAGAACGGCCTGAGTTCCGCGGGAAACGGAATGATCGGTATCCAGTGCGACATCGACCTCGCTGCCGCTGCCGTTCCTGCCTATCTTGTTTTTGCCGGCTTTAAGACTGAACGAGCTGCCCTTATCCCCGCCGTTTATTGCAACGAGCCAGCCGACTACAGGCTCATTATCTTCCTCAAAGCCGTACATGGCGACTGTTTTGATATCCTCGGCGCTGCCCGAAACGCTGACGCTGCTCACCTGCTGTGAAACGCTTTTCGGCTCATCCTGCTCAAGCTCTTCGGGATGGAGCACGCTTGTGAGCATGACGGTGGCTTCATCGGAAAGATCGTCAGGCGTTGCAGCGACCGTCTCGTCTACCGCAGGCTGAGATGTCCTGTGGCGCGAGAACAGACCCTTCTTTTCCGTCGAAGGCGCAAAGCCCAGCCTTGCGCAGTGCGGACAGGACGAAAACTTGTCCGCGTCATAAAAATGGTTTTTGTATTCTGTGCATTGTGTCATTCTCATATCAAATTCCTCCCGATCCGTATTCAAGAATTATAAAAGTCGTATTGTCAAGGCTCCTGCCGCCTGCGGAAGCTGTGAGCGTTTCAAGGGCGGCGGCGGTGTTTTCGGCGGAGCCGCCGATGCAGCGCGTGATCTCTGCTTCCGAGAAAGCCTTATACAGCCCGTCGCTCATCAGCACGATCCTATCGCCCTGCAAAAGCGGCAGGGGCTTGATGTTCATATTTACTCGTCCGAGCCTGTTCATACCGAGGCAGCTGATGAGTGAGGCCGCTTTAGGCTGCTCGGCCTCATAGGTCGCGCGGTCGATCTTTTTGCTTTTGAGGTCTTCCTCAAGCTGCCGGCGGTAGGTGTGATCCTCGGTGATCTGTGTAAACCTGCCGCCGCGGAAGAGATATATCCTGCTGTCGCCTACTGAGAGCCAGTAAAGCCCCTCGTCGGTGACGGCCGCAGCCGCAACGGTCGTTCCGGCGCCGAGGCGCCTGCCGAAGTCATCGCAAAGCTCGCGGACGGCGCTGTTGGTCTTTTCGGCGGTCTTGAGAAAAAACGCCGGTATGTTCCGCGGGTGCTCGGTCTTGCAGGCTTCGGCTATCATCGAGACAGCGAGCTGTGAAGCCGCCGCGCCGCCCTTATGGCCGCCCATACCGTCGCAGATGACGGCAAAGGCGGTGCTGTCCTGAATGAATGCCGTGCAGCTGTCCTGCTGTTCGGAGCGCGAGCCGATAAGGGAGCGCACAGCGATATCAATATCCATATTCAACCCTCCTTGCAGAAAACAGCGATCGCGCTGTTGTTATCCATGTCGGTGCCTGCTGCGTTTTTCCTGACCGTGTCGGCCATTGCCGCGAGCCAGCTCTCGGCCGAGGCGGCCTTTTTCAGCAGCTTTGACATCTCCTTTTCGGTGATAGGCTCCCAGAAGCCGTCCGAGCAGAGCAGGAACGCATCGCCGCTCTTTATCTCCTGCCAGCCCGTGAGCTCATAGCGCGGCGAGTCCGACTCGATGCCCATTACGCGCAGCAGGCGGTTGCGGTCGGGGTGGCAGCGAATGTCTTTTTCCCTGATGTCGCCGGCAAGCGCCAGCATCTGCGGAACGCTGTGGTCGATCGTGCGGAAGGCCTGTCTGCACCTGCGGAAGTGGTAGGCGCGGCTGTCGCCGATGTGGGCGCAGCGCCAGCGGCCGCCGTCGATAACGAGCACAACGGCGGTGGTCTTCATCTCGAAGAGGGCGCCAAGGCGCTTCTGTTCGGCGATAAGGCGCTCCTGGGCGGTGTCGATAGCCGAGGCAAAGAAGCTGTCGCTGTCGGGCGCCTGCTCAAAGCTTTGGCAAAGGCTCGCGGCAACGCAGGCCGAGGCCAGCTCGCCCTTTCCGTGGCCGCCCAGCCCGTCACAGAGCACGAAGCAGCGCGAGCCGTTTCTTTCGGTTGTCATAATGCAGTCCTCGTTGACCTCGCGGCTGCCCGTGTCGGTGTAGAGGGAGTGTGTGATCGTCATGGGTGTGCCTCCTGTTATTCTATTATCTCGTAGTTGATCTTCTTTTTCTTTGCGAATGTTTCAGCCGTGCTTCCGGCATAGCATTTGATTGTGACATTTGGGCAATGATCAAAAGCATATAGTCCAATGCTCGTAACGCTTTTTGGTATTGTTATGCTTGTCAGGTTTTTGCATCCGCTAAATGCATGCAATCCAATACTCTTAACGCTGTTCGGTATCGTTATGCTTGTCAGGCTTGTGCAGCCGGAAAATGCACTATCTCCAATACTCGTAACGCTGTTCGGTATCGTTATGCTTGTCAGGCTTGTGCAGTCAGCAAACGCCTCCACACCAATACTCGTAACGCCGTTCGGTATCGTTACTCTTGTTAGGCTTGTGCAGTTACAAAACGCCTGTCTTCCAAAACTCGTAACGTTGTTTGGTATCGTTTCTAGGCTTGTGCAGCCAGAAAACGCATAATCACCAATACTTGTAACGCTGTTCTGTATCGTTACGCTTGTCAGGCTTGTGCAGTTTAAAAACACAGCCTCTCCAATATTCGTAACGCTGTTAGGAATCGTTATGCTTGTAAGACTATCGCAGTACCAAAACGCACTATCTCCAATACTCGTAACGCTGTTAGGGATCGTTATGCTTGTAAGGCTTTCACAACTAGTAAATGCATATGCACAAATATCCTTAACTCCATTTTCAATTATTACCTTTTTAATTGAATCATTAGAATAAAATGGGCTATCTTCATAAGTATAAATAGAATAATGCTGCATATAACCACTTCCACTTATCGTCAGCAGCCCATTCTCATCAAGAGTGTAATAAACATTATCTCCGAACTTGCCGCTTTCAACTATCTTTGGCCCTGTCGGTTTTGGCGCTTCTGTTTGTTTGGTTGTTTGCATTGTCGTCTGCATCGTTGCCTGTGTCTGCGGCGGCATTGTTACGGGCGCCTGCGTTGTCGTTGTGGTCGTTGTAGTTGTCGTTGTTGTCGTTTGAGTTTTTTTCTTGCTGCCCTTGCTGACGGTGATAGTTATTTCCGTCTCGGGGTTCACCTCGGTGCCTTCTTCAAGGCTCTGCTCCATTACGACACCTGCACCAACAGTTTCGCTTTCCGCCTCAACGATCTTTACAACTAAACCTGCATTTTCAAGTATAGCCTTGGCTGTTGCTCTTTGCTCAAAAATTACATCAGGAACTGTAACTTTATCGTAGCCCTTGGAAATGACAAGCTCGATCTCCTGCGTGTTCTTGATCTTCTTGCCTGCGCCCGGGCTCTGGCTGATGACCGCGTTTTCCGGCACGCTCTTGCTGAACCGCCTGTCTGTGATCTTGAGCATCAGACCCTTTTCCTTCGCCAGCTTCACGGCCTCGTCATAGTCCATGCCGACGAAATCGGGCAGGGTGACTTCCTTTTCCTCGACCTTTTCGTTCGGGTCGCGCCCGAGGGAGATCGTAAGCTTGATCTCGCTGCCCTGCTTGACCTCGGTTCCGCCCTCGAGGCTCTGCGCGATAACGCAGTTTTCCGCCACGGTCGAGTCATATTTATCCTCGACCTTGACCGTGAATTTAAGCGCCTCGAGGCTCTCGACGGCCTCTTTCTTTTCCAGGCCGACAACGTCCGGCACGGCCTGCATTATCACGCCGCCGCTGATCGTGAGGCCGATGTCGGTATATTCGTCAACGATTATGCCGGGCTGCGTGTCCTGCCGCAGCACCATATTCGCCGCGATCTGCTCGTCGTAGTCGCGCCCGAGTATCGTCAATGTCAGCTTCGCCTCGTTCAGCCTTTCCTCGGCGTGGTCGTAGGTGTTGTTGATGACCGACGGCACGCGCGTCTGCCCCTCGGGGATAACGATGTCCTCTTTGAGGTTCGCGTTGAAGCCGATCACGCCCGTTAAGAACAGCACAAAGAACACGGCCAGCCCCACACCGACCGCAGGCAGCCCGATCTTTGCCCACAGCGGCCAGGTGTACATATCGAGCGGCTTGATCTTGCCGTCACGCCTGCGCACTTTGTCCGTGCTCGTGAGCTCGTCCATGAACGACTGCATATCGGGTGTTCTGTCCTCGACCCGGACGTTCAGCGCGTTGAGGATCGCGTTTTCCTTGTTCCTGTCGATATCGGGCACGAAGTCATGTATTGGCTTTAGGATATCTTTTTTCTTGTTCTCGAAATATGCTCTGCGCTCAAGGGCGTCGGGCGGTATCTCGCCTGTTATCATTCTGTACATCGTTGCCGCAACGGCGTAGACGTCGGTGTGCTTGCCCTGATCTCCGCGGCTGCGGTACTGCTCCTCGGGGGAGTAGCCGGGTTTGATAACTACTGTCAGGGAGCGGCTGTGCGTTGTCGTTGCATATCTTGCCGCGCCAAAGTCGATCAGCTTGACCTGACCGTCCCGTGTCACAAATATGTTATCGGGGGCGATGTCGCGGTGAATGATGCTGTCCTTGTGAACCTCGTCCAGAGATTGCAGAACGGGTATCATCATTGCGATCGTGTCATCGACAGAGATCGTTTTCTCGCGCTTCAGTCTTTCGGCAAGCGTTTCGCCCTCGAGCAATTCCATCACGATGTAGGCGGTGTTGTTGAACTCGAAGCTGTCAAAGATCTTTACCACGCCGGCGGTAGACGAAAACTTAGCAAGCTTCTTGGCCTCGTCAACAAACTTGTGCATTCCGTCTGTGAACTGTTCGCTTTTGTCGCCGCCGAAAACGGTGACCTGTGTTTGTCCCACAACTCTTGTTGAGAACTCGCTCGGCAGGTATTCCTTGATCGCGACCTTCTTTTCCAGCAGGGGGTCATAGGCCGCGTAGGTCACGCCGAACCCGCCGTAGCCGATCACCTTGCCGACTATGTAGCGGTCAAGCAAGATCGAGCCCGGCTCGATGTGCATGGCGTTCTCGGGGTGGGTGTCCTCTGCGTATCCGCAGTGCGGGCAGGTATTCAGTTCGTCGTCGTACTGCTCGAAGCAGCTAAGGCATAGTTTCATAGTTTTCTCCCGTCCTTCAGCTTTATTTGAACATAGCAATAATGGTCGTGTTGATTAGAGTTATTATACCACGAATTGTCCAAAATGTCGTATGCTGCCAGCATAATCGACCAAATTTTGTATAAATACACAAATGCCCGCCTCCGGTTTTGACCGATTTGTCAAGGGAATTATGCTGACAGCATAAAAAGTTTTAACTAATTAACTTTCGCTGTATCCAACCAAAAACAGCCGCCGCAAGTGCGACAGCTGTTGGTATTCTTACGTTTTGCCTTTCTTAGATCTCCCCCTCTTCGGCATCTTCAAGGCTCAACTTCTGGCGGCAGGAAGGAACTCTAAGAGAGGGTCAATGCCTTATTAGGAAAGATCGTTGTGGAGAAGGACGATATTATCCTCCTGTGTGATGATAACGGGATACAGTATATCGGGATAAAGTTGTTCCAGCTGCGTGAAAAATAAGCGATGGGTAAACCCATGTGATAGGATAAGCCGATCTCTTGTGAGGTCGGCTATGTTTTTGGGTGCTTTCTCCTTATTATCAAGTTTTCATACGCTTTGAGTATATCATTCTTCTTATCATAAAAGGCTTCAATAACACTTTCGTCCGGTGAGAAGATCTCATTATCGCAGCACTCGGAATAAACGTACCCTTTGTTTATGGCTCTGCTTTCCGTTTCCACCAGACACAGCCAGCTTACCTGATAGCCGTTTATCCTGTAGAAGGTCTTTCCTCCGATGTCAAGGGTCTGTGATATGATAAGATATTTCTTCCCCGGCACCATAAAGTTCATACCGCCCAGGTCAAGGGTGAATAGGCGCTCGACGGGCGTGTCGATCTCCATATCTTCGGCGTCTATCAGGCGCTCTTTGTATTCCGCTTCTGTCTCATAATGAAAGCCGCCTTTGATCTCAACATCAATGCTGTCTGTTGAAATATTCCCCTTTATGACCCTGTCCACATCAAGGGTGCAGAATGTGCTGCCCTTTGAGAATGAAAAGCTGTCCTGAGGTGTCCCGACAAAAATGGCGGTGCCGTAGACCCCTGTGCCATAGTCAGCGTTCTCGCTGTCAAACTGTGAAAATCGGTCATACAGCTCCTCTGTATCGTGTATTGCGGCGATATAATCACAGTCACTTTGATGTATCTTATCTATTGTGTCCATATCGGTTATCCCGACATTCTCTGACAAGCCCTTTGCGTGAAAGCAGAGCAGTATCGTTACTGCTATCAGAGCCGTCTGTATTGCAAGAAAAAACTTCATCTTATTCCTCCCTGACCCTGCCTTTGTCAACACGGAATATCTTATCGCTCAGCAGAGCAATATCCTCCTTGTTGTGGCTTGCGACGCAGACTATCGCCCCACGCTCTGCCTGTGCAGAGATCAGCTTTCTGATCTCGTCAACACCGCTGTCATCAAGCCCGTTGGTGGGCTCGTCAAGCAGCAGAACATCAGGCTCCTCCATTATTGCCTGTGCTATCAGTATTCTCTGTCGCATTCCAAGGGAGTATTTTCTGATAGGCCGTTTGTCATCGGGGTCAAGTCCTACGGCGGTAATGCTTTCACATATCTTGTCCTTGCCGATCTTCTTTTTTATCCCTGCCAATAGCTTCAGATTTTTGCAGCCTGAGAACTCGGGGAACAGCCCTGCGTTTTCTATAGCTATACCCACACTGGGCAGAGCGTCAATGTCCTTGTGCAGCACCTTGCCGTCTATCTCGATGCTGCCGCTGCTCAGGTGGATAAGCCCCGAAAGCGCACGAAACAGCATAGTCTTTCCGCTGCCGTTTCGACCAACGAAGCCGTAAATATTCCCGCCCTCTAATGTCAGGGAAACATCGTCTATGACGGTGCTGTTCTTGAATCTCTTGACTGCATTTTTAACTGTTATCACTGACATTTTATCGCTTCCTCACACTAATACTTCTTTGTTGTTAAGGCTGATATCCGACCTGTTCACGTATATGCAGAACACGGCGCAAACAGCGGCTAAGATGACCGTCATCATTATTGCAGCCGCTGCAACGCTCTGTCTGTCCTCGGCAGCGTTGAACACTATTGCTAAAGGATCGACTGTTTTTATTATACTGTTTTCAAAACCGTATCTTGCGGCTATGACAAATGTGTAATGGGCCGCAGCCCCAACGGATAATCCGATAGCGCTGCCGAACAGCGCAGAGAACAGATTTGTTGTAATGATAAGGATCCATATATACAGTATCATCAGCACCGCTATCCCAATGAGCTTTCCTGTATCCTCCGGGCGCTTTATGACGACCATTTTTGCTGTCATATACCATACAACACCTATATTTACAAGAATGGTCACAGCACTCTGCCAGAACACCCGAACAGCGTTCTTGACGAACCATTTTGTCCTTTTGTTCTCACGTATAAAGACATAAATATCGCTGACGTTCAGGTTGTCCGACATAGTGTGCCCAAACATGAAAAGCCAGACCACACAGACCGTCAGGGTGTAGAGCATAAATTCAAGGCTCGCATCACGCAGAGCAGTGAAACCGAATGCGTTGCCGAGAAATAAACGGTCAAAGCTTTCATCATACTCTCCCATACCACGCTCGGCAAGGACATTAAAGAAGCTTCGCCCATTGAAGATAAATGTCAACGGGATGATCGAGGCTATTATCAAAAGCATTTTCTTCATTATCTCACCCCTCAGATATAGTCTTTTCTGCCGCAGAAAAGCAGCAGTGCCGAACAGATAATTATGATCGCACCCAAAGCAGCGAAAAAAGCCCCGTAGTTCATGCCCGTCCTGCCATCGCAGTAATAGTATGTTACATACTTAATCGGGTCGATGGCTGTATACTTTTTGTCGATCTCGTCATTCAGACTGTAGTTTTCAAGAAAGCGCAGTATGTTCAGTATCAGGAAGCCTGCACCGAAGGCAAGCACCTTGTTTTTTCTGCAAAATACCGAAGAAGCAAGGGCAAGCACTCCGAACACTCCCGACATCAGCGAAAACAACAGCACATGGAGCGCACTGTACAGAAACGGTGAAGCCGCCAGCAGTTCATCGAAAGGAGCGTTGGGATAGTCTGTTGCACGCATGACACCGAAACCGTTAAAGCGCCAGTTAGGATTGAACAGATCTGCACCCATAGAATCATCAAAGACGAGGTAGTTCAGGAGATCGTTTATCATCAGCGGGATAAAGAATATCAGGAACGAGCCGATAAAAGCCGCAGCGATCTTCGAGATGATATACCTGCGTTTTCCGCATTTGGCACATAGCAGAGTGTCTGTATTCGCCGCCTTGTCGGTGAGTAAAGAAAACGAAAAGGGCAGGGCGCACAGGAAGGGAAACAGCAGCTCAAGATACCCAAGCAGCCCCGAGGGAATGCAGAGGATAAAAGCTTCAAATGAGCTTATTACTGATGAGGGGTCGTTCCCGGGAAAGCCGTCGCCCTCCATGCGAAAGGCGGTGATGCCATAGGCGTTTATCACCACTTCTGCAAGACAGAGCATCATCATAGCCGTGAAGCTGAACTTAAATCCCTTTTTGCAGAGCATTATTTTGGTCTGGGTAAGTATGGTCCTTGTCATTTTGGCACCTCCTATGATATTAAACTGCCGAAGCATCAAAAAAGTATACAAAAAAAAGAGCGCCGAAGCGCCCTTTACTCTTTAAGTCTTGCTGTGTAATAGATCTCCATGAGCTCATTCTCCGAGAGCCCCCCCGAGAGTTTCAGCGTATATTCACCTGTGTTCCAGTAAAGCTCGGCTTCGGGAGAATAAACGACAAGCACCTCACTGCCGTTTTTGTCGGTTCGTTTTACAAAATCGCTCTCATTGGGGTAGTAGGTCTTGAAGACATCATTCCGATACTGATCGAAGCAGATGATGCTGCCATTCTCATTTTTGTAGGTGTGCCCATAATGAGTATAGCCATGTACGAGATCCTCGAAGACGAGCGAATACCCCTCCGGGATATCAATTATATATTCATCCTCCATCTGTTTGCTGTTGTTTCTGTGTTCTGCTGTTTTCGGATCAGGGGCAAGCATCTGACTGCCGCGGTGAGTCTGAACGATAAAGCTGCGCAGCGGCTCGAAGGCATAGGCTATGCCGCACCCTGCCAGCAGTATCGCTGCCGCTATGATGAACAGTGTTGATCTTCTAATGATATTTCCATGATGTCCCTTGCTGATCTTTATTGCCTGCCGCTTTCTTCTCATGTATTTTTTTGAGAATACATAGTCATCATAAGCCGAAGCACCGGCTGCATCAAGCTCGGCACAATACTCCTTTATCAGTCCCGAGAGCAGTTCTTTTTCAGTCATCCTCACTCAGCTCCTTTCTAAGCATTTCGCGTGCCCTTGAAAGCCTTTTCTTGACTCCGATAAGCGACAGCCCCAGCAGCTTTGCTATCTCCTCGTTGGAGAAGCCGTAGTAATAGCTGAGCATTACAGTATCACGATATATTTGCGGCAGAGCGGTGACTGCCTCCTCTGTGTCCTTTCTCAGCTCATCATCGGGCAAATCGGATACAGCCTGCTCCTTTGACTTCTGATATCTTATCTCTGAGGAAAGCATATCGCTGCAAAGATTTCTGTTTATAACAACTGCGAAGGCGGTCAGCTCGCTGTCATCAAATGATCTGAGCCGCCTCCAGTTTACAGCCAGCCTGAAAAATGTTTCCGAGACAGCGTCCTCGGCCAGACCCGTATCGCGGAGACGGTTCATGGAAAGAGCAAACAGCTTGCGCTCCAATGCGCCGTAAATCTCGGTAAATCTATCCTTTTCCTCAGCGCTGTCGATAAGTGCAAAACAGACCGCAAGCATAATACCCCTCCTTCGCTCAAAGCTGCTCTATACTATTAAACTCCCGGATCGAAGAAAAAGTATACATGATATGTTTGAATTATTGGTGAATATTGAAGCTGAGTGTAAGCTTAACGGGTGCTCTCTCCAGGTCAAGACCTTGTACCGTTTATATGACTATCTGTAAAAAACGCCGCCGTTCAGGATGTGCCCGAACGGCGGCCATTGGATCTTTCAGAGGATTGTGTTGCCTTAACTTCGTTGTTTGTTTCATCAACACTATAAATAATTGAAACATACACTGGGTACTCGTCAGAGCAAAAAAGGATTAAATCTCTATCGTTTGATCGTAAACAATGCTTTATGCGGGAGAATCGTAGTTCGTTACTATCCACGTTCCGTTTTCTTTGGAATAATACAGTCTGGTGTAAATCGCCTTTTTATGGTTAAGATCACAAATTATTACGTTCCCGTCTCTTGTATTATCTTTTGCAAAAAATACGATAGCTTTATCTTCGGTGCAAATACAGTAAGGGGAAATCTCTCCCAATTTGAAATCATATTCAAAATCTTTTGGTTTGGGGTTTAAGCTTCTGAATCTGTTATCAGAGATGATATCGGCATACTTCCGGCTCGTTCCGTAAGTATTGTACGATTCTTCGATCATTTCTGCGGTGAGCTTTTCCAGATACTCCTTCTGCTCCTTATCCTGCATCAGATCGGCTATCCTGAGATCGAATACGTCAAGATATTCGTTATCGGGAATGCCTTCATTAAAGCAATCATTGAAATTCTTGTCCCGTGTTGCTACGATAATAACCGTAGGCAGTATTATAAGTAAAGTAACAGTCAATAGACCAATTATTGTTTTCTTTTTCATTATGTTAGTCTTCCACTTAAACATATTATAACAACCTTTGTATAAGACTCGTTTTCTATAAATGTTTCGGATAGTTTTTCAATTCGTTATCCTTCCATCACTTATCTCGATCACCCGCCCGCACTGCTCGGCGACGTTCATGTCGTGGGTGACTATTATAACGGTTCTGCCTGCTTCGTTGAGCGTCTTGAACAGCTCCATTATCTCAGCCGAGGTCTTTGTGTCGAGGGCGCCGGTGGGTTCGTCGGCGAGAATCATTGAGGGCTCGTTGACTATAGCGCGGGCTATCGCCACGCGCTGCTTTTGGCCGCCGGAGAGCTTATTGCAGGGCTTCTTCGCCAAGTCCTCAATGCCTACGGAGCGCAGAGCCGCGAGGGCTTTTTCTTTTTTGTTCGGGACTTTTTTCTTCGAGAAGTTCAGGGGTATCATCACGTTTTCGAGCGCGGTGAAATCCTCGACGAGCGCAAAATCCTGCATGACCATTCCGATCTTCTCGTTTCGTATTTTCGCATACTGCCGCTCGGAGAGGTTCTTGACGAGCGTGCCGTCGATCGTGTACTCTCCGCTCTGGTAGCTGTCGATGCAGGCGAGGATATGCAGGAGCGTGCTTTTTCCGGCTCCCGACTTGCCGATTATCGCGACAAGCTCGCCGTCCTTTATCTCTGCCGAGACGCCGTGGAGGGCTTCAAATTCGTTCTGCTTCTTTGGATTGTAGACTTTTACGATGTTGTCAAGTTTTATCATAGTTATTCCTCCTTGAGTATCTCTCGCGGCTCGGTCTTGCCGATTATCAGCAGGGGCATTATCATTGAAAGCGCAAGGTAAACTACCAGCACTCCCGCGCAGACCGCCAGCGGTATCAGCCCGAAGGAAATGACGGTTTCCTTCATAAAGGTCAGCTTGCCGATGACAAGCACCGCCGCCGTAAGCAGCACAGACGCCCCACAGGTGATGAGCCCCGAGCGCAGGCTTCTTAAAGCACAGCTCCTCCACGTTGCGCCGCAGATATACAGGATAGCGTAATTGTGCAGGTGGCGCTTGGTGTAGATCGCACTGATGGA